>Ga0209189_1000025_pt1 | contig 146977 bp, 265 predicted proteins | sample C_130820_EF_Meta_FD_187308 | JGI IMG/M metagenome (GOLD analysis project Ga0209189, IMG submission 187308) | Freshwater microbial communities from Lake Croche, Canada to study carbon cycling - C_130820_EF_MetaG (SPAdes) (version 3) | ecosystem: Environmental > Aquatic > Freshwater > Lake... | reverse complement strand
GTACTGCTACCGCCTCCAGATGTACTGCTACCGCCTCCAGATGTACTGCTACCGCCTCCAGATGTACTGCTACCGCCTCCAGATGTACTGCTACCGCCTTCAGATGTACCGCTACCGCCTCCAGATGTACCGCTACCGCCTCCGCCTCCCTTGTCTATGAGGGCGAACAATATGTCATTCAGTATGGAGAGGGTTCCCAGCTTCATATTGGTTCCGACCTATCTATTGGTCTGATTTTTTTCCTTATGGATTTTTTCCGCCAATAAGCCTTGATAATGATTTTGGTCGAAAACTATATAGAGGCATGAATTTCACACTTTGGCTGTTCCTGGAAAGCGCCCAGAAGTACATCAGGTCCCGCAAGGAGACCAGCCCCAAGAACCCCGACAACACCTTCCTCGTTCTCTATGGAACGGACAAGGAGGAGCGAGACCTCATGTTCTCCAAAAAGGAGGAACTCAAGAGGCTGGGCTTCCGGTACTTCGGAGGGAACGGCACCTACAGCATGTTCAGCGCCAAGCTGACGCCGGAGGTTCGGTCGGAGCTGCAGGGCATGGGCGTAGACCTCGGAGGCTACGACGCCCCCCCGCAGGCGACCGCCGAACCCGAGCCCCGGCCCCAGGCGCAGCCGTCGAAGTCCGACGAGACGCTCGAGAAGATGCACGCCGAACTGGAGAAGGTCAAGACCACGGACAGGAAGGCCCAGACGCTCATAGACAGCATAGAGCGGATGATAGATCAGGTCGCCAGCGGCACGGACGAGGCGGCGAAGCAGGCCTTCATCAGGAACTTCCTCGACTTCTCGTCGAAGTTCTACAACTACAGCTTTCACAACCAGATGCTGATCTGGATCCAGACCCGCGGGCAGGCGCAGCACGTGGCCGGGGCCAAGCAGTGGGAGCAGAAGTTCGGAAGGACGGTCAGGGACTGGAAGGCGGGAATATCGATCCTGGCCCCGGCCAAGTCCAGGAAGGAGATAGACAACCCCAGCACCGGCGAGAAAGAGGTCAGGGAGAGGATGTACTTCATCCCCAAGTCGGTGTACGACGTGTCCGCCACCGCCCCGATCCCGGGACACCCCAAGAGCTTCGAGCCAGTCAGCAGGAAAGACTGGAGCAAGGACAGCAACGAAGAGGTGGAGGAGATAAAGGGATACATCTCAGCCTTGGAAGATTGGGTCAAGGAACAGGGCATAAAGGTGGACACAGAGGAGATGGACAGCGAGAAGGGCGGGTACTCCGCCGGCGGCAAGATCGCCATAAACAGCACCTTCAAGGGCATAAACATGTTCAGCACCTACGTACACGAGGTGGCCCACGAAATCCTCCACTGGAAGGACAAGGAGGGGAAGATGAGCTCCAGACAGCAGAAGGAGATCGACGCGGAGACTACAGCCTACATCGTCCTCAAGCACTTCGGATTCGAGACCAAGGACACAAGCAACTACCTTGCTCTCTGGCGTGCCACGGGAGAGGACATCAAGGCCAGAAGAAGAAACATCCAGAAAGCCGCCATGGAGATCATCAACGGCATAAAAAGCAAGACAGAGACGACGGAAGCAGACACGGAGGAAAATGACGACATTCCGCCAGTTTCTTGAGGCGTCGGAAGGTCTAAAAGGCCTGTACTCCTCCCTCCTCAACCCCGCCGACCTCGCAAGGAGACAGCGGCTGGAGAAGATGGTCTACGACGCCTACAAAAGGGGCGACCACAGGACGGCGGAGAGGCTCGACGCCGAACTCGAGGAACTAGAGGACAGGATGGACTCAAGCCTCGACGACATGGACGACGGAAGCGCGGAGGAAGACAGGGGCGAGCCAGAAAGCGACCTAGACAAGGACTGGAGCGTCCAAGAGGAGATGGGCAGGATATACGCCAGATACATCTCCGGAGAACTGCACTTGGACGACAGCGAGACCGTGGAGGTAGACCCCGCCGAGGCCAGAAAGAAAGGGTGGATCGTCCACCAGGGGCGAGACAAGGACGGCAGGCCAGTGCAGAACTTCTACTCCTATGCGCCGATCACCAGAGAAAGGGCGCTCGCCAACATGCTCAGGGGGGCGATCTGGGACTCCACGAACCTGTCCGCGTCCCAGCCCATCGCGGCCAGGATAAAGTCCATGACGGACGAGCAAGTCATAGAAATGGCCAAGGACGCCTACGAGTGGCGGAGAGGCCTACACGACAGGTACGCGGCGGCGAGGGCCAGCAGGGCTAGCGGTAATCCTTGAACACCGCCCTGTACCGCTTGTGTATGGACTTCTTTCCGCGCACGCCCCTGCAGAGCTTCGGGCTGATCTCTGTCGACATGTAGGCCTGTATCTCGTCCCAGACCACCTGGCGGCAGTACCCGATCTTCGCGAGGTTCTTCTTGAAAGCGGACATGGAGGACTTCGGCAACCCACCCGTAACCTCGTCCATGGAGTTGCGGTAAGAGTCGTCAGTGTAGTAAAGGGCGTGCGCCATCTCGTGGTCGAATGTCGACCCCTTGAGCGACTCCGCACCGATCATGTACTTCCTCTCCCCGTTCACGAAAAGAGAGTCGACCAGGGACTTCATCTCCTCGTCGTAGGGCGTCTCGACGGGGTTCATGTCGTAGCACTTCTTGGCCACAACAAGGGGGAGGTTGAAGCCCACGAAGTCCTTGGGGTAGGAGAAGCAACCGCCGTACTTCTTGGCGTACCACCTGGCGTAATCCCACACGCTGAAGGTGCCTCCCCTAAAGCGCTTGCACGGACTCTCGTAGAACTCCTGCGCCCTCCAGAACAGCATGGCCCTCTCGTAGTCGTCGGGGACGACCACGGCTATTACATTGGGCCTTACCTCTTTGACTTTGTACCTAGTCATCTATTCGGCACCGGTACGAAAGCCCCAGAATGATCCCTTTCTCCGAAATCGCGTATCGGAATCGTCTGCGCGAACCATGGCCCGAAGAGCGGCTCTTCGAACATCGAGGAGTTCGGCAGGACTTTGTAGTGGGGTTGCTGTCCGCTCTTGCCGTGACTCTCGGCGAACCTCCTGAGGAAGTCCCCGACGGTGACGTAGGGGTCTCCCTTGACGGAATTGAATGTCGAGGCGAGACGACCGGCGAACACGCCGCGCACGGACAGATCCTCGACGCTCGAGGAACTTACGATCAGAAGCTCGTCCCACACGCCCGACCCCTCGCCGTAGTCGACGACCGGCTTCATAACCGTCTTCCCTTTGAGCTTCTGGTCCGTCGGAACCATATTCACGAAGGGAGATATGAACGGCATCTTGTCCTTGGAGTACGACGAGGGGAGCTCGGGCAGGAACGACGAAGGAGTGGCGGTCTTGAGGCCCTTCAGCAGTTCGCCGTCGCCCCCAGTGCTGTCCTGTATGCTTCCCTCCGCGTGGCAGGTGTCTACCAGTAGAATCAACCTCCGCACAGGCCTGCCCGCCTTTCTCATGGAGTCCAGGGCTTTGGAGAACCTGAAGTTTCCGTCCTTTGCGGTCATTATGAATCTGTTGCCGCTGCCCCCTCCGTGGCTGTTCAGGTAAACCAGCAGCGTGGAACCATCCCGCATCGACGCCGCGAGCCCCTCCAGCCGCGAGTATATGAACGAGGACGACACATTGTGGTGCCTCTCCACGGAAAACCCCAGCTCCCCGCCGCGAAACACGCTCTCCATCAAGTCGAGGTTCCGAAGCCTCCCCCCCTCGTCCGTCATGGTGAAGAGGGCCGCTACGTTGCCAGCCGCTGGGTCCACAGAAAGCCCCGCGTTTTCTTGCCCCGAGGCGACGGAACACAGCGCGGTCAGAATCAAAAGAAGCCTAGCCATTGCGATCTCCGTTTAGGTGTTCGACAACCTTCATTGCGATTTCCTCGGTCAGGCCGACTTCGGGGTCGGTCTGAAAGAAGGATCCCGACATGCCGAACCCTGCGTCCTCGTCGTCGTCCAGCACCGCGTAGACGTCAGCCGAGGGGTTCGACTCCAGCCAGCTTGATATCTCGTGCGATCTTGCCCCCGCGGATTTTGGGGTCGTGTCGTATATGAACAGGCCCTGCTCTCCGAGGGCCATGCCGACGAGGCGCATGTCGGCGGCGTCCAGTCTCCAAGAGGAACTCAGAACTATCTTCGCCTTGGTCTTCTTCACTATGAGGCCCACGAGCGCCACCATTCCGGGGTCGATGTAGTCGAAGCCGTTCTGCCTCAGCAGTTCGAAATTGTTCAGCACGCCGTCCACGTCAAGGAATATGACTCTCATCCCATCATCTCCAATAAAGCAACGAACACCAGCACGGCAACGGCCAAAACCACGAAAAATCTAATGTCCAAAAATCTATACCTGTCGATCATATAGGAATGTGCCGATCACGTCAATTGACTTCTCAATAAAAGTCTAGTATCATGCTGCAAGTTCCAAAACGAAAGGCCCGCCGGTGCCGCTCGTGGCGCCCTCCGGCGAGGCTCTGACAAGGGATGTTCGAGCCAAAAGACTACTTAACAAACAAGACTCTGTCACCCGACGCCCTGCGCTACCACCCCGACATCGGAGGCAAGCCGCAGCGCATCGACCCGAGACTCATGGTGGTGGCCGCAGCCAAGGCCAACAAGGACTTCGAGAAACAGATCAAACGGTTCAAAGCTTGGGCAGACGAGGGAATGGTGGTGCTCTGGGACGGGGTCCTGGAGAAGAACAAGAGCGGCGCATTCGGGGAATGCCTAGCCGCGGCCTACTGCGCACTTTCAAAGACAAGTCTGGTCAAGAACCCCCACGAGTCGGCAAGCCCCGACTTCATACCGCTGTTCGAGGGAACCGCCAGCTACATAGAGAAGCCCACCGAAAAGACCTATCTGGGAGGGGGCTTCGACGCCAAGGCATCGAAGATGTCCGACTTCAAGTTCATGAGCATCAAAGCCTCGTCCCATCATAGGCTCACCACGACCGTGCTCGTAGTGGGCTGGGGGTATTTCAAGGGAATGCCCAAGATACTGTCCGCCTGCTTCTGCAACAACCTCGTACAAGAAGACTGGAAGATCGGAAGCATACCGAAGGGAGACGACTCGAAGCCCACCAGCAGCGCGACGCTCCTAAAGTCGGGATTGGACAAGATACGGTCGGGCTGGGTGTTCGTCCACCAGTCTGTCGTCCTGCCGAACAGGAAAAACGACATAGAGAAGTACGGGATCAACGCCCTCGCGGTCAGGGCGACCGCTTGATCTTGGCCTTCACCTGACGGATGACCTCCCTGCCGCCTTCGCACAGGTAACTGAGGCTCATCAGGACGAGCGACGCGAGCGGGAGGCCCGATCCGAAATCCCCCGCGGAAAGAAGCACCAGCCCGAGCCAGCACATCATCGCGACCTGCGGCGCCGCGATCAGGAAGACGAGCATCTTGAACATGCTACTTCTTGCAGGTGCATCCCTCGCACCTGCAGTCCTTGCACTGGCACTGGTCGCAAGTTCCCTTCTTGCACGGGACGCATTCGCACTTGCACATAGAAACCTCCTGGTTCTGAACAGCGGTATCTAGGGCCCGCCTCTGGCAATTTGCAAAAAGACGGATACATAAGGGCATGACATTCGGCGAATACCTCATAATGAAAGCGGTCTCCAGCCAGCCAGAGACCATATCGGAATCCGTGGCTCCAGCCGAAATCAAGAGGGCTGTAAGGAAGATAGAGAAGGAGCTCAAGGGGTCCTACATCGAAAAGCTCTACAAGAAATTCCCGAAAATACAGTACTGCGATGTCGAGGAGGCCTTCGACGAGGCGATGGAAGAGGTAAAGAAGAACCCCCCGCCCTCAGAGACCTCGGCAAAAAGGGCCATGCGCAAGAGAATGGAAAAAATCCTGGCCCACACGAACTCCAGGAAAAGAGGGGCGAGGAAGAGCCTCTCTTGCGTCGGCGCGGTCAAGTCGATGGTCGGCGCGGGAGGCACGGTCGCCAGCCTGATAAAGAGAGCGGAGAAGATTCTTACGAACCAAGAATTAAAGGTCATTTCGCTGTGTTCCGAGGGCAAGCCCGTGAGGAAGATCGCCGAGGAGATCGGAACCTCGTTCCCGACGGCGTGGCGAGTCCTCAACTCGGCCCTGGACAAGATACGGGTCTCCCACGGGATGCGGCCGCGGAACCTAGATCGGCGCAAAAGCTGAAAATAACCGCCTCCTCGCAAGGTAAATAACTTCGGGCAAGAAGGCCCAGAAGCACTGCAAGGAGGCAAAATGAAAAAGGCGGCACTCGTGGTCACCACATCGCTACTCTTCTTGGCCTTGTTCCTGAAGATGGAACAGAGGGAGGCTCCAGAGCCCGACCCGACGCCCCCGCCGCAGGTCCAGGAGGCTCCGATCGCCGGCCCGACCTTCATAGACACCTACGAGGAGGCATCAGCGATCAAGGACGCGAAAGTCCTCGTAATCTTCGGTGCCGATTGGTGCCATTACTGCACCCTCCTCAAAGAGCACCTCAAGGAGTCCGACCTCAAAGGACGCCTCGTATGCGTGGTCGATGTCGAAGCCCAACCGGAACTAAAGAAGAAACACCAGGTGCGTTCCCTGCCCACCTCCGTGATTCTCGAGAACGGCAAAGAAACGGCCAGAAGGGTGGGCTTCTCCGAATCGGACTACGACGCGTGGCTGGAGAGGAACAAATGAGAAGAAGGCTTGCGCTCTGCGCAATAGTGGCCGTCCTGGCCGCGGTCTGCGTCGGCGTTCCGGGAAAGATTTTCAAGGCCTCCTCAGGAATGCTCGCCGAACACAACAGGGAGAGGCGGAGAAAAGGACTCGCAGAGCTGTCTCTCGACGACGGCCTCCACGCCTACGCCCAGAAACACGCGGAACGGATGGCCTCTTCGGGACGGCTCGTTCACTCGTCCATGTCGAATCTCGCCGAGGCTGCGGATAACGGCAATGTCGGAGAAAACATCGCATGGGGGCAGGAAACCGACGAGCAAGCCTTCTCCTCTTGGATGAATAGCCCGCCGCACAGGCAGAACATACTCACGGGGCGGTTCAGAAGGGCGGGCTTCGGGGTCAAAGAAGACAGCAGGGGCAGAAAATACTGGTGCGCGGTGTTCGCCGGATAGCGCGAAGGAGCGTCTCCCTCAACAATCGACCTGATCACCTCGGCGACGGCCTCGACCTTCTTTTTGTTGTGATCCCGAACGAGATTGTCCACATCGTCCGCCATCCAGAAAGGGATGAGCCTCTCGTACACGATCCTGTTCTCCACCCGAAAGGCCACGGGAGTTTCGTTTCGAATCGAGGTCTTCGTTTCGTAGGCCTTCACGAACCCGCACGGTCGGGCAAGTCGGCTGGACACCTCTATGCCGTGCTTGTCCGCCTCGACGTCCTGCATCAGCTCCATCTCGCCGGAGAAATCCCTCGCCTGCGAACGCACCTTGAATTTTCCATGGCCTCGCACCTCCCATGTCGAAAGCCTCGGAACCCTTCCTAGATCGAACTTGAACTCGTCCCACGACCGCTCCACCAGAGAGCCTCCGCCCGCGGCGACGATCGACTCGAAACTGGACTTCCTCCCGAGAGACGCTAGGGCCCTCAAATACGGCTCGGACAGCGACACCTCCACCGCCTCGCAACTCTCCGACCTGTGCAACCTCAATGAAAGCAGGAACCCGACCAGCACGACGGAAGCCAGAGCCGGGACGATGATTTTCAATCGCATGGTGCATGTACTCCTATATTCCATGATTGTCGAAGCATTTGTTGTTTTAGCACTTGAGACACCAAGCCAAAAGATCAAGTCGGAGGCAATGTCGGATTTCTCGCGGTCAAACGAGACCAAGTTCGTTATCAGAAGCGAGGAACAGGCCGAACTGGAGAGGGAGAGGCTGTTCAGGCGCCTTCTCAAGGAAGTCCAGAAAAGCCTCTAGAGCCTCTCCACGAAGTTGGAGAACACCTCCGCCGCCTCCTCCTTCAACTTGGTCTCCCTATCGAACAGGTCGTTGACTTCCCCGTAGGAGATGCCGAATCCGTAGGTCACCACCCGGACGCAGCAGTCGTCGACGTGGATGCCGGAGTACACGCACTGCCTGACGAGCGGGTCCAGGAGAGCGGAGACGTCCTCCCGTCCATGCCTGTCCTCGTAGTCGGCGAGGCTGTCTGGAATCACGGGGAGCATCTTCCTCTTGTTCTTGGCGAACTCCATGTAGTCGGATCCGCCCTCGTTCCCGTGCGCGAAGAAACCGGCCCTCTTACCCTCGAGATGATTCTTGAGCATCCCGTTGTACTTGCCGGATTCCTCCAGACCCCTGCTCTTCGCGGAGTCTTTGACATCGCCGTCCATCAGTTCCTCCGCCTCCTCTGCCGTGATCGTAAGGCTCGCGCAGACCAGCCTGTCGAAGAAACTCTTCACGACGCTGGTACACGAGCTCCAGTTTATGGGGGTCAACACGAAGAAGCCGTCGCACTCCTCGAGCTTCCTGTAGACGTCCTCCTTGTGCATGAGGTCGTTCGGGTCGTCCTTCTTGTTGTAGCAGTCGCAACGCCAATGGCAGTGGAACGCGCTCGTGCTGACGCACCCCTTGCAGGGCTGGACAGTCACCCCGTCGCACTTGACGGACAGGTCGACGACCTCGAAGGACACGGAGTCCGAGAAGCCTTCCCTGATGAAGTCCGCGATCTTGTGGGTCTTGCTCTTCTCGTCCGGGCAGCATTCGGGGCTTCGGGCGGAGCCTACAATTAAAACGACTTTCTTTTTGGATTTTTCCTTCGCGAATTCAATGAAGTTAAGCATGCAATATCTATTCAAAACACCCCAAAAAGAAAAAAATGCCTCTAAATAGAAATGCTTGGCGTCGGAGGCCACGGGAACCACCTTCAGATTTTCCGTTGAGTTCAAGATGGTCCCACGAAAAAACAGCCATGAATAAAATGAACTTCAGAATATGGTTTGAAAACAAAGAACTCGTCACTCTTAACGAAGACTACAAGACCGCCCTTGAAAAGTTCGTCAAGGCAAACCCACATGCCAACAGAGAGGCCGTAAGAAAATACATAGACGAGTTCAAGACCATAGTAACAAAAAAATACAAGCAAATATACGACCCCCTGCCCAGCGTAAGCGTCCCGACAAACAAGAGAAACAACATAGACGCATATCCGACATTTGAAGAGCTAGAGGCCGTCGTGGATCATGTCAAGGGACAAGTCGACTTCAGCGGAAAAGTCAACTTCAAGGATGTAGAGGTGGATGCCAAACCCGTATTCGAAAATGAATCAATTGTCATCTACCACGCAGACAGCCCCCGGGCGTGCATCAAATACAAGGGCAACATACCGTACGGCTGGTGCGTGGCCCGCAACGACGCGAGCAATCTCTACCACGCCTACAGGTTCAAACAAAACGAGCCCTCTTTCTACTTCGTAAAGAACAAGAAAAAGACACAAGAGGAATTCAAACTTTGGAACCTGGTCAAGACCAGCTTCGAAGGCAGATTCAAGGACCCGTATCACTTCTTCGTGATCCAAGTAATAAAAGGAGCCGACCCCAAGGACGCGGAAAGAAAACAGTATGTCGTAACAAGCGCGAACAACGACGGAGACAACCCCATGTCGTGGCGGGAGATAACCGCAATAGACAATAGTCTCTCGGGTCTTGAGGAGGTATTCAAGAATGTGGCCCTGTCCCAGGAAGAACGCCAGGATCACAAGGAATTCTCCGGCGGCATCAGCGACGAAAAGTTCGCCAAACTCCCGTACGAGCGAAAGAATCGCTACATGGACATATATGTGAGGCTTGACCGTGGGCTGACGGACAAACAGTTCGCCAGTCTGCCCGAGGACCTCAAGAACAAGTACATCGGATTCGGAGTCGGACTCACCGATAAACAGTACGAATTGATCAAGGGCACAAAACTAGAAAGACGCTATGTGGAAGTAACGCTAGAAAAAATAAAGAACATGGCGGGAAGGAGCGACACGCCACTGAAACTGACGAACAGCGAGAAAAGCATAATGCTCACCAGACCAGGCATAGTAGACCTTAGTTCAATATCAACGGAAAATATAATACATTTGCTAGACGGGATGAAAAAGAAAGTGAGGGCCTGGGTAGACGAGTACGGTGAAGAGCACGAGGACGAGGACGAGGAATGGGAAGGCGAGTACGAGGAAATAAAGCCCAATTACCATATAAGACCAGAGTTCAGGAACGAAGATCAAAAGATCGCGGAAATGATCATCTCCAGCAAAAAAGACCTCAGCCCCGAGGACATCAATGCACTCATAAGGCACGCGCCGAGTCCCGAAAAAATCATCAAGATGCTCGGCAACAGAGTTAGCGTCCTAGACAAGGAAACCCTCCATTCAATATGGAACTCCACACACAACCCGGCCGCATCAGATGAAATCTTCAAGAATCACGCGAATTTGGACGCCAGCTCACTCGCCAGAATCCTGGCGACAACAAAAGACAAAGAAAATGTCATACTGGGCGTGATCAACAGCCACCTTGATAAACCACTCGGATCCCTGACCTTCGATCTAGTGACCAAGTCAAGCGACCCAGAAAAGACCCTGGATATTCTTCTTAAGAAGAAGGGCGTCTTTTCCGGAATATACCCAGGAGATGTGGGGAAATTTTATTTCGGACAGTTCAGCGGAGACTTCTTCAACAAATTAAGGGGCGAAAAGAGACAGAAGCTCGCGGAGCGAATCGCAGAGGACAACAAGGAGGAATTGCTGAACTGGACAACGACCAGACACGGCCACAACCCCATAGCATCCCTGTTCCTCATGGCATCCCAAAAGAGGAGGATTCTAGACATATTGGGCGAGAAGATATTGGAAAAAATCCCCGAACAGGATGCCGACATGGTTCTGAGACTGTCGGAGCCGGGAGCTTCCGACGAATTCGCCGACATACACGCAAATTTGTCCCACAAAAACATGGTCTCCCTCCTGATATCCGCAAAGGACAAAAAGAAGGCCCTTGAAAAAATAGACGCAAACGAGCTGAGACCCCATGAAATCAGCCAAATCATGGACAGCGACCGCTTGGACGAAGAACAGAAGACAATGGTCGCGGACAAAATTGCAAACGACAAAAAAGAATTCAAATGGGATCGAGGTGAAAATTGGACTTATGTGCTCAAACTCATAAAACACGCACCGGACAAACTGTCCGCAGCAAAAAAAATAGTGTCAAAGGCAGACGACTATTTGTCGTATTTGTTTGGCGACCTGAAGCTGGATTCCGACGACCTGCAGAAGCTGATTGAATTCACGCTCAAGAACATAAAACTCAAAAACTTTGACTTCCTCTCCATCTTCGCCTTCGCACCCGACAAACAAGGGGTCATAGACGCAGTCGGAGAGGAAAGGGTGAAAGAGGCAGTCAGATCAAAGGCCTTCCACTCAAAGAGCGGCCCGCCACTGAAGGATGTATACGACAAATACAAGGAATGAAAATGGCGGTCTGTACCTTCTGCAAGACAAAGACGACGGACAAAAATGAAATTTGCCCCGATTGCAGAAGGATCATCGAGAGCGGAGCCTAAAAACGACAAAAAGCAATGAATAGATGAAACAAGGAGAAAACAATGCCGTCCAGGTCAAAATCCCAGCAGAGGCTATTCGGAATGGTTCACGCCTGCCAGAAGACGGGAAACTGCGCCAGTCCCGAAATAGAGAAGATGGCCGACAACATGACTAAGAAGGCGGCCAAAGACTTCGCCAAGACAAAACACAAAGGCCTGCCCAACAGGGCAAAGAATCGGAAGTTCTCAGCGTGGCTCAAGAAAAGAGCCAAAAAAATCTGAAAAGTCACTCCCAAAGTGCGGACTTGTCTTACTTTGCAATTGCCTCGAACGCATGCCCCGCAAGCAAATCCGTGTCGATCAGCCTTGGCCGGACATTCTTGTTTCCCAGCTCCTCTTCTGCGCCGGCTGGTTAGTTTGGGGAGCGGCTTGGTTCGCTCCGCCCAACTTCGACATGTCCATTGTTGGGGCGGGCTGTGCGGCCCCGCCTGCCTTGGCTGCGGCCGCGGCCGACTTCTGATCGTCAACATCCTTTCTCGTGCCGTAATCCTGCTTGACCTGCGCGTTCATCATCTGCGGAACCGCCTCCTTGTCCTTTTTCAAGGACTCAAGAACGCCTGCAAGATACTGGCCGACTGAACCCTGTCCAGTGCTGGATTTAAACTTGTCCTGGAACCTTTCGTCGTTGTTCAGGAGTTTCACCAGATCCCCAAGCGCCCGTTCCGCCGCGTCGAACTTGGAGACCGGCCCGGCGAGCGTGTCCGCGGCCTGCCTGAGGCCGTGCTTCAGCCCGCCTCCGTCCCATACGCCCTTGCCGACCTGCTTGGCGGCATTCCAGGCGTTGCCGGCGAACTGCTTCACGCCGTCCCACCAGCCCTCGGCGAGGACGGGGTCGATCTCCTTCAGCGACTCGTAGATGTACACATAGGGGTCGATCTCCATCTCCACCATGAGGTGGGTGCATTCCTTGACGACGAGGTCGTTGTGCTTGTGCTCGAGAAACTGGCCGAAAGTGATCATTTTTTTCTCCTTTTGAATTTGACCCTTATATAGGTGGAATCTTCAAATTTTGTTGTGCGCAGGCTCCAAAAAAACCCGTATGTAGTCGGACCCGAAGTGGTCGAACTTCTCCAACCTTACTATCGTCCCCCCTTGGAACTCGTAACCTATCCGAAGGAAGTCCCTGTACTTCCATTCCACCAAATAGCAGCTGGAGTCGACCTTCACAACCCGCATCTCTTATATATCGCATTTGACTAGATTCTGATATTGCCAAAACTCGGCACAAAACTAGAATATGTGCGATGCCGACTTTCGTGGAGGTTTGTGCGGGGTGCGGGGGGCTTGGTACCGGGTTCATCGAGGCCGGCTTTAAACCCCTTTTGATAAACGAGATAGACAAATCCTGCTGCGCCACCCTGCGCAGGAACCACCCCTCCCACGGCGACATGGTCAGGGAGTGCGGAATGGAGCTGCTGTCTCTCGAAGGCCTGCGGCCCGACCTTCTCATCGGGGGCGTCCCCTGCCAGGCGTTCAGCCAGGCCGGCGAGAGGAGGGGATTCGAAGACCCCCGCGGCAGGCTGATACTGGACTTCAGCCGACTCCTCATGGAGTGCCTCCCCAAGGCCTTCCTCGTCGAGAATGTAAGAGGCCTGGCAACGCACAACAAGGGCGAGACGCTGCGTTCCGTACTCGAGCTCCTCCACAACGAAGGAAAGTACAGGGTTCTCCACAAGGTGATGAACGCCGCGGACTACGAGGTGCCACAGCGACGCGAGCGGATGATAATCGTCGGCGTCCGGGAGGACATAGAGACAGAGTACGAATTCCCTGCGCCGACGTCCAAAAAAATGTTGCTGCGTGACGCTCTGAAAGACGTGCCGCCCAGCGAGGGAATCCAGTACTCAGAGAAGAAGAGAAAGGTCATGGAGCTGGTCCCGGAGGGCGGATGCTGGGTGGACCTGCCAGAGGGCGTGAAGAGAGAGTACATGGGGAACGCCCTCAAATCCGGAGGCGGGATGAGGGGTTTCGCAAGGAGGCTAAGCATGGACCAGCCCTCGCTCACGCTCCTCACAAGCCCGTCCCAGAAACAGACGGACAGGTGCCACCCTCTAGAGACGAGGCCGCTGACCGTCAGGGAGTACGCGCGGATACAGACGTTCTCGGACGCCTACGAGTTCTGCGGGTCCGTCTCCCAGAAGTACAAGCAGATAGGCAACGCCGTGCCCGTGAGGCTCGCCTTCCACCTGGCGAATAGCCTGATGGGGGTGGTCGCTTGAACCCTCGCCCAATAGAGCCCAAGATCAGGGTCGCGTCCTTCTTCGCAGGAATCGGCGGCATATGCTACGGATTCAAGCAGGCCGGCTTCGATGTCGTCTACGCGAACGAGTTCGACAAGAAGGCGTGCGAGAACTACAGACCCAACCATCCCGAGGTCAACCTGCACGAGGGAGACATAAGGCAGGTTGACCCGAAGGACATCCCCGACTTCGACGTGTTCGCAGGCGGCTTCCCCTGCCAGCCCTACTCGCTCGCAGGAAGGAGGGGCGGTCTAGCAGACGTCAGGGGAACCCTGTTCTTCGACATCGTGCGAGTCCTCAAGGAGAAGAGACCCGACGCCATACTCCTGGAGAACGTCAAGAACATCCAGTCGACCAACCACGGCAAGGACTTCGAGGTGATCCTCGAGCACCTCCGCGACTGCGGCTACAACATCAAACATGAGGTCCTCGGGGGACACACACACGGAAACGTGCCGCAGTGCAGGGAGCGAATGTTCATCGTCGGCTTCCTGGACGAGAGCGTCCTGGCAAGCTTCGACTTCCCCTCGGGGATACCGCTGACGAACACATTGGAGAAAATATTCAACAGAGGCGAGAGACAGGACGACAAGTACTACTACACCACCGAAAGTCGCTGCTACGAAATGATGGACAAGGCCATGGTCAACTCAAGCGTCTACCAGATGAGAAGGGTGTACATGAGAGAGAACAAGAACGGCGTATGCCCGACACTCACCGCAAACATGGGTGGCGGCGGACACAACGTGCCTGTCATCAGGGACGACTTCGGAATCAGGAAGTTGACGCCCGGAGAATGCCTCAGGCTTCAGGGCTTCCCGGACAACTTCTTCATCAAGACCTCCGACATCCACATCTACAAGCAGGCGGGCAACGCAGTTGTCGTACCCCTTGTCAGGAGGATCGCGGAAAACATGAAGGCGGCGTTGACGAGGCCATGGCGCTGAAATACAATCCCGCCTACCAGAAACACGAAAGGAACAGAACCATGATCGTCAACAACCTGTCGGAGGCCAAGATCGGCCAGGTGTACAACTTCGAATACCAGCAGCCCGTATCCGGCGATACCACAAGGCATTTGGCGAGGGTGGTATCCGTGAAGAAATTAACCAAGCAGGACATCGCACGGCTTGACGCCCAAAGCAGGTACAGGGAGTGGGACTCTGACTTCCACAGGACAGAAACGATCGTGACCTGCGAGATGCCCAACGGGCAGTTCCGGAACTTCTACGCCGAAAGGACGGCATCCTGCAGGAGAAACGCCCTCGGCAAGGTGATTTTCGCCCTAGGTTTGGCACGCCGAATCTGGGGGTGAATGGCAGCTTTGCGCCATGCGCAAACGAGGCTACAATAAGGTCATGAAAAGCAAATACGACGGCAACGACCTTGTCGACTTCCTCGAAAGAAACCCTATGGAGCTGCGGGAGTTCATGGACTCCCATAGGCGTCTGAACCCGCTCGCCCGGATGCTCATCGGGTTTATGGCCTCTCTCCCCTGGGCATGAAAACCCCTTCCAGCCCCCTACATAGGGCATGGAATTCAGGGAGTTCATAGAGAACGAAGAGGCGGCCCTCTTCGACGAGGGCATCGAACACATCGACGAGTGGCTGGGTTCGGCTCTCAAATTCGCCGCCGGCGCGACTGGCAACGCCCTGTCCCAGACAGGACGGGCCATAGGGAATGTCTCCTCGGGGGTTCTTCAAGGAACCTACGGGATCGGACAGGGGGTCCTTTCCGCGGCCCAGAGAGCAGGTGGCGGCCACGAAGAGGCCGAGAAGACCTTCAGGCGAGCCTCTGACAACATAGGGTCAGGAATAGGCAAGGTCGCCAGAGGAATCGCCCAAGGAGTGGGTGTCGCCACGGGCGTCTCCCCGATTCTGCGCGGGGCCCAAGCGGTAAGCGAACCCATGCTGGGGATAACCGGGCTTTACGCCCCCGGCAGCAAAGACCGAACCGCCTTCCAAGACCTCGTCGGACTTGACTCGTGGAAGGACGGAAAGAATGCGGACACGAAGGAGAAGAAGGGTTCGGATGAGAGGACGACCAAGCCCAAGGCGGTCCGAACGCAGAAGCCCGCAGACCCAAAGCCCTTCCTCAAGGAACTAGAGAGGAAGGAAAAACAAGATAAGGCTCCGATGCGGCGCGTCGATCCCGACCGCCCCAAGCCACAGCCAGAGGAATGGAAGAGGCTCGTGGACATGTACAAGGCGGCCAAGACCAAAGAGGAGAGGGACGAGATCAGACGCAAAATGATACTCGTCAATCCGTACCTCTACCAGCAGGCAGTGGAGGCCGGGAAAAGACGGGCCGCCGCCAAGGCCGGCATGGGACGAGCAGTGTAGAGATGGACTTCCGCGTTTTTATAACAGACCCATCCGTCGCGGCCGCCAAGATGATCGAGAACCCCGGGGAGTCGTGGAGAAGGGGATTCGGCATCGCGACCCCAGAAGAGGAGATCGCCGCCGTAATCCATTACGCAAGGAAAGGTTTCCCGTCTGGCGGCAAGTCCTTGACCATTCAACCGCCCCACAAGACCACAGCCCTACGCCGCGAACTCATGGCCATCGCAGAGGACGCCGCTAGAGAGGGAAGGATGGAGATCGACAAGGACGTCCTCGGATACACCTACATGGGCCACCCCTCGCACGTCAAAGAGTCGATGAGGCTCACGAACAGGAGGAAGCCAGAGCTGCTCGCCGACGAGGAGCAGCACAGGGCGATAGGAAAACTCCTCGGGTACGACCAGGACGCCATAGAAGAATTCGTCGGGCGAATGAAATCAAAGGACAGATTGCGCGACGATCTAGAATAATCTATATTATGTGAGTGATCGTACTCAGCCTCTTCGACGGGATGAGCTGCGGGCAGCTCGCGCTCGAAAAACTCAACATCAAACCCGACCTCTACATGGCGAGCGAGGTGGACGAGGACGCCATCGCCGTCACCAAGAAGAACTTCCCAAACACAAAGCACCTGGGCGACGTCACCAAGGTCTTCGCCCGCGACATACCCAGACCCGACATCCTCATCGGAGGAAGCCCCTGCCAAGGGTTCAGCTTCGCGGGCAACCAGCTGAACTTCGAGCACCCGGAGAGCAAGCTCTTCTTCGAGTACGCCAGGATCCTGGAGGAGTGCAAGTCCCGGTTCTTCCTGCTCGAGAACGTGGTCATGAAGAAGGAGTACGAGGCAGTCATCAGCAGGACGCTAGGAGTCGAGCCCGCACTCATCAACTCAAACCTTATCTCCGCACAGAACAGGAAGAGGCTGTACTGGACGAACATACCGGGCCTCGCCCAGCCGGGCGACAAGAAGGTCTCGTGGGGGTCCGTCAGGGAGCGCGGGGCGGCGTTGCACAAGCACTACTACACGCACAAGGCCATGCAGTGGCTCGCCGCGGAGAGCATAAGGAAGGGCAGGCCTATCACCATCCACAAAGACCACGAGAAGATGCAGATGCTCGAGGCCAACCACCACAAGAAGTACAGCTCGCAGCGCTTCTTCGGCGTGGCCGACGCGGACCCGGGCCTGGACCCGGCAAAGTTCCCCGTATACGGAGGCAAGGACCCGGAGTCCGGCCCGATCAGAATAGCGCTCAAGGACGGATTCCTCGTCGCCGAGAAGGACGGGAAGGAACACCGAATAACGAGAGAGGGCGACCTCCCTGCCGGCAAGTTCGCCATTCGCTACGTGACGCCCCTCGAGTGCGAAAGGCTCCAGACGGTGCCCGACGGCTACACGTCCCCCGTGTCAGACACCCAGAGGTACAGGATGCTCGGCAACGGGTGGACAGTCGACATAGTCGCCCACATCCTCGACGGAATGCCCCGATGAACGCCGAGTTCTCCTACATAGACCTGTTCGCGGGGATGGGGGGCTTCCGCACCGCCCTGGACGCCTGCGGCGGAAGGTGCGTCTACTCGTCCGAGATCGACCCCGACTGCCGGGAGACATACAGAAGCAACTTCGGCGACTACCCGGACGGCGACATAACGAAGGTCGACGAGAAACAAATCCCCGACCACCAGCTGCTCGCCGGCGGCTTCCCCTGCCAGAGCTTCAGCATAGCCGGGAGGAAGAAGGGCTTCGACGACCCGAGGGGGACTCTATTCTTCGACATCCTCAGGATCGCCAAGAGCAAGAGGCCGCAGGCCCTGCTGCTAGAGAACGTCAAGCACCTGTCCAAGCACGACGGCGGAAGGACGCTGGACACCATACGGTCGATGCTCGAGGAAGAAGGCTACCATTTCTCTTGGCAGGTGCTCAACGCCAAGGACTTCGGGGTGCCACAGAACAGGGAGAGGACGATCATGGTCGCCTCCCTGAGGGAGAAGTTTGACTTCGGACTGGTGGACAGATGCGGCCCCACGCCCACCATCAGACCCATTCTATCCGCCACAACAGCGGCCGTCCTGGAACCATCGGAGTACACGCTGCTGCCCCGCGACAAGTGGAGGCAACAGAAATCGGGCCTGCTGTTCGTCGGGTACAGGAACAAGCCCGCGCGAAAGAAGGGGACGAGGGAGGGGACGGAGCACCTCTCCAGATTCCACAAGCAGCCAAACAGGATATACCACGCGGACGGGACACACCCGACGATCCCATCGCAGGAGTCAGCGGGACGGTTCTGGGTGTACGACGACAATGGCGTACGGAGACTCGCTCCAGCCGAATGCCTGCTCGTCCAAGGGTTCCCGCAAAGCCACAAGATGCCCGCGAGAGACTCCACGGCGATAAGGCAGATCGGCAACTCCGTGCCGCCGCCCATGGTAAAGGCGGTGGCCGAGGCGATGATCAAACAGAGCCTGCTTCCCTGAACGGAACGGGCCTAGGGCCGATTCCAATACTGACCGCCGGCCACCGGGCCACGCGCAGACCGCATCATCTCCTCTGGGGTCTCGAGGTTCTCCTCCACGTGCTGCATGACGAGCTCCACGGCGTCCTCCACCGTGATCGGATCCATCCCCTCTCGTTCCGCGTCCTCGTCCGAGAAAACCCCGTTGCGGTCGTTCCACATCAGCCAGCCGATCAGCCTGTCCCTGGGCCAGGCCAAAAGCCTCCTCCTTTCGGCATCGATCCACTCCTGACCGCGTTCCGAGGGGTAAGCCTCCTCCATCCACTGCGAAAAACTCTTCATGCCGGTATTTAGTGCGCCAAACCCATAAATACTCTCATGGGCCGAACCTTCAGAGAATGGATGGACAGGAGAGTCCAGTCGGAATCCGTCGCCGACTGGCTGACGGTCGATAAGAACCCAATCGTCAGGAAGGCCGCGGAAAGCCTAGAGGCACAGAAGAAGCGCCTCGCCGAGAGATACGGCCAGAAGACCGCAGACCGCATCATCGCGTGGACCCTCGCGGGGGGCTTCGTCCCGCTCCCGGGATTCCAGGTCGCACTTCTCCTCGGCCTTCTCGGCGTCTCCGAACTGGCGAGGAACCTCAAGAGGAACAAAGTAGAGGTCGAAGCCAAGGAGGAGGAGGAGTGCGAGCGGATCGCCAAGGAAGTCCAGAGAGAAATGGAGTCCGAGGCCCCCGAGAGGCAACAGGCCTAGACGCCTGAAAAACAGGCTCCCAGAAAAAAATTGGACAAGGGCCTTGCACACACGAACGGATGCGATATACTGCGCCCATCGACGACGCGGTAACGCGAAGCCGAGCCGATCTTTGACAATTCGACAAACACAAGTCCTTGCCGTGGCCCGTGAGGGTCGCGGCGAGAAACCAGAAGCCGTGGGCAAGCCGACGGATTCCCCAAAACGGAATCCGCGGCCACAAAAGCCCAATCCGCCAAGAAAGGGCGAGGACGCGGCGCAACCGATGGCAACATCGGCACAGCAGCGTACGAAGAAGGCAAAACCCCGCTTTCACTGATCGGGGAGGAGCCTGTTCGGAAACCCACGGCTGGCATCGGAGCGAGGATGGTCGGGCGATATAAACCTAGTTGTCAGAAATGCCAGCTCGGGACAAACGTCCGAAGTTCGCCGCCGACAAGTTCGGGAACGCATCCCGGGTCGAAAGCCCCGGGTCCCGTGCGAGTCGAAGAGGCGGTCATCGCTGCATCGCGGGGTAAGTCGGGGGACGTTGCAGTCCCCCCGGCAAAAGCCCTCCGCCAGAGCGGAGCATCCGTGGCGACGGATCATAGCGGTGTTGAGCCAGGGAGGGGACAGTCGAGTCCAACCAAAAAACTCCCCAGAAACGACGCGGAGCCTGAACGCGATAAACACGCAGGAGTGCCGAGGCCAATGCCCGGCGCAAGTCGACGCACCGCCCTAGGGACAAGCCCCCACGCGGACCGCCGGTAACAGGCGGAGCCAAGGGCCCAACCCGCAGGATCATGGCGTCAGCGAGCGACCGGAGCAGACCACGGCTGTCGCAGACGGGTCACCGTGCGGTGGGCGCAAATCGCCCAACGGTGGAAGAGTACCCGGGATGCTGCCTTCATGCGACGGACCAATTTGGGAAGTTCGTTCCTCCGCGAAAGCGCGAGCGGACTCAAAACCTTCTTCCGCCCGACCAGGCCGGACGATGTTGGAAACAGCATCGTCCGGCCTTTTTTGTTGTAAGCCCACTATTCTGAAATGCTCTCATGATAGTCTGCGAAAAGATGCGATGGGTGTTCGTCAGGAATCCGAGGACCGCGAGCAGATCCGTCTCCGCGCTCCTGCTCTCCAAATTCGAATGCAAAGAGCTGCTGCCGATACACAGGGTCTCCGTCCCGGAGGAGTACGGAGACTTCGTCAGGCAAATAGTCCTGCGGACCCCCATCGAGCGGGCCGCGTCGATCTGGCTGTCCGCACAGAACACCCTGTCTTCGACCAAGAGAATGAAAGACATCCCGGCCCGATGCAGGTACGAAGAGCTCACGAGGATAAAGGACATGAGATTCACCGAATTCGTGAGGGCCGAGAAGGCCCTTCTCCCGTGCGAGGTGAAGCACGGCGACCTGCTGTACGAACCCGACGCATCCGAAGACGAAAAGGTCGTGGAGTTCGAAGGCTCGGACTACAAGCTCAAGCTCTTCAACTTCTTCCACCAGCACCGCATAATAGCCCGATTGGGCGCGGAGAAGACAAACATAATGCTTTACGACCGGCTCGACGAGGAAATCGAAAGGGCCTTCGGGACGAAGAACACCTTCGCAATAGGCAGAACGGAGTACGACAGGCTCTCCATCCGCAGACTCGGCGGATTCGAGGAGGTCTTCCAGGAGGACGCGAAGCTATGTCGGCGATGACAGAGTCCTACCGCCGATACCTAGACAGGCTGGACAGGGAGTCCGCAGAGGAGTTCCTGGACAACGCATTCGAATACGACTTCTCGAACTACGAGTCAGACATGGCCGAAATGGAGGAGGTCCACCGCGGCTTCCGCAAGCCCGTGGAGGCGCGCCAGATGAAATCAAACGGGTCCGGCCAAGAGGAGTCCGAATACGCGTTCGGCCCCAACTGCACCCATGTGGTGAGGGGATTCGAGGAGAGACAGAGGCGGTCCCGCAAGAGACGCGTCATGCTGAACTGCAGATTCGACTTCTACCAGGTCGAACGGTTCGCCGAACTGGGCGACTCGATCTTCGCGGACCTCACGTGCGAAAAGGGCGCCGAGTACCTACTCGGAAGGCTCGAGAAAAGGGGGGATGCGGTGCTGGAGGCGTTCCCCAACGTCGTCATGATGATGGGATGCCACGACACGCTGGCCGAGTACTTCGCGGCCGGCAAAGCCCGCATATTCTCGTCCTGCTGGGACGCCTTCTACGACAAGCGCAGGATCAACGCTCTGGACCGCATGGTGGACTGGAAGACCGGCGTCAACTTCCACGAGTGCGAGCACGGCGGACGACACATAGTGCCGATATGGTCCGAGAGGGGCGGGAGAGTCACAAACCTGCTGAACCTGACCAAGGCATCGTTCAAGAAGTCGGACATCATGGAGGTCCGAGGATTCGAGCCGTGCGGGTGCGGGAGGACCAGATGCGAATACAGGTTCGTACCCCACTACAAGCAAAGGCCCATGATCGACGGCGAATACCTCTCGGGGCATGAGCTCATAACCAAAATCAAATCCCGAATGCTGAACATGCAGTTCATAGAGGCGGAACCCGGGGTGTTCCACATATACCACGACATGTTCGACCACGGGGAGAAGAACAGACTGCCCGAGGACGACAGGGCCGAGATAAATTCATTCCTCAAAGGCCGCGAGGCGAAATACATGCCCTATCGCTCTTATCTTGTTGGGAGATACAAGTATCCGACGTTCTGGAAGGGCTTCGACAAAAGCAGGGTGGTGGACAACATATGCTGCATAATTTGACATCTAGGTACGTTGTCAGGACGGAGGGCGTCCTCTACAACACCATGACGCAGCAGAGCCTGCCAGAGGACGCGCCGCTCGACGAGCTCGAGGACGGACTCTTCCTCGCGGGGCAGGAGGGGGAATCGCTCGAGAGGAGGCTGTTCAGCCCGCCGAAAGAAGAACTGTCGCTCAGGATACTGCCGACGTGGGAATGCAACCTGAGGTGCAACCACTGTTGCGTGCTGGGACTCCTCAAGGCCAGAGACGAGTGCAAGATAGACCCAGCAGACCTCGTCAGGCTTTGCCGAGCCCACAAGGAGAGATACGGGACGAGGAAGTTCAACGTCTCATTCCTGGGCGGGGAGTGCCTCATCAAGGCCCGCGAGTGCCTAGAAATCCTCGAAGGCCTAATCGGCGAGTTCGGCCAGGAGAACGTGAACTGCTCGCTGACCACGAACCTCGCCCTGCCCCTCGACGCAGACTCCGTAAGACTGCTGTCAATGTCCTACGTCGACGTGAGCCTCGACGGACTCGAAGACCAGCACAACTGGCAGCGGAAGTCCGCCGACAAGTCGGTCAACCCGCACAGAAGGACATTCTGCAACCTGGCGAGGCTGGTCAAGCTGGGGATGGGCGAGAGGATGACCGTCCAGGCGGCAATACAGCAGGAAGTGTACGACCCGGAGAAGCAGAGGGAGTTCTTCAAAAGCCTGCTCAAGATCGGCGTGAAGAAAATCATATACGGCACCTGCTACCCGACGAGGCAGAACCCCGAGCCGGACCAGATATACCTCGACTGCCTCAAGACGCCCAAAATGTTCAAGAGGATGTGCTGCGACTACAGGTACATGGGCCTGTTCACCGTGAACTCCAAGAACGAGATCGTCGGGGACTACTTCGGCCTGTCGGACGCCGAGCCGCTGAAGCTGGCGGAGTTCGGAACCTCGTACGACATGGAGTCGCTAGAGCGACACTACGAGGCGAAGATCCGGGGAAGGCTGAACATACTCAAGGACAAGACCTGCACCGACAAGTGCCCCGTGGTGGCGTACTGCTGGGGAGGATGCCAGAACAGCGAGTTCACCGCGAAAGAGCCGAGCAAGTACTGCAACATGACGGGGCTGAAGGAAATGGTGGACGAGCTGGCGTCCAGGGACATCCTGACCTCGAACGTCAAGGCGAGCGCTTGTGGCGGAAAATCCTGAACTCCACAAGGACTGGCCAAAGGCCATCCACGAGCGATACCTCGGAGACGACCCCGAGCTCGCGTCCATAGGGAAGTGGAGGATGCTGAGCTCGAGCCTGAAGCTCAAGGAATACAAGTCCATCCTCAACGTCCACCTGGAGCCCAACGGCCTCTCGAAGTGGCTTGAGGGGTGCGACGACGCACACGCCAGCGAAGTCGGCCGAATCTCGAAGGCCTACGACCTCGTCGTGCTGTACGACGTCATCGACCACATGCCCACGGAGGACGACGCGAAAAGGCTCCTCGCAGAGTGCAGGAGGAGGATCTACCCGCTGGGGAGGATGTTCGCCCTGTGCCACCCCCGGATATCGAGGATCGGCACGCACCTCTTCGGCGTGAACAAGGCGTATTGCCACCTCTTCTACGACCTCGGGGGCATCCACGCCCTCCACCTCGACGACCCGGTGGGGTTCTACAGGCGCTGCTTCCGAGATTCCAGGCTCAAAACGCTCGAGGAACGCTTATATACGGAATACGTGGAAGAGTTCTTCTCGGCCCCTCCCGAGGGCGCCCCCCGACAGCCGAAAATCGGGCCGGAACACCAAACGCAGTTCGCAACATACATTCTGGAGCCATCAAGACCATGCCTCATCTGAACACTGCCGAAGAGACCGAAAGGGTGCTGGGGATCACGGACGAGCAGATACTCTACGAGATCGAATCCGTCGAGGTCTCCGACGAGGAGCTCGACAAGTACATGTCCGACATTCGGGCCACGCTACCCGTGGCGATCGGCACCGGAGGCACGGGGGCCTACTGCTGCGGCGTTGGCGGCCCCAACAACGACACCTGCACCACCACCACCCCGAACGACGTCTGCTCCCCAAGCCTGCCAGCCTGCGCATGATTGCGGAGTACTAAAACCGGGCACCCGGCCGTATCGCGGCGGCCACCCCCCGTCGGCGCCACACCCGGCGCGATTTCTTCCGACGACGCTCGGCCGCCGCGGCCGAGGCGCTAGATAACATAGGAGGGAACGAAGCCATGGGGAAAAGCATAAGGAGCAAGTGGGTCATGGTGCTGGCGAGGGCCCTGGACCACAGGATAGGGGCAAGGGACGAGGACCCGCCAGAGCTGCCGAGGCTCACCGTCGACGAGGCCATGGCTTCCTTCTGGATCAGGCTGTTCCTCGTCCTCGCCAACCTGGTCACCTGCGGGTTCGTGATCGCCAACATAATCCGCCACTGGTAGCGGTCGGACAAAAAATTCTTCGGATACCGCCGCTTGAGCGAGCGAAAGGTGTAAATAACACCATGGAACAAAGAATTTCGGAACTGTCGGCGGTGACCAACCCAGACAGACAGGACTTCGTCCCCGTCGTCAACGAAGGCTCCACCAAGAAGATCACGATGGCCCAGCTCGTCGAGAGCTCGCTGCCGGACGCCATCGAGGCCAACGTAGCCATAAGATCAGACGCCCAACAGGTCATAGACTCATACGTGCTGCCGCTCGGGCAGCTGGCGTACGTCACCGACGAAAGGACGCTCAGGGTCGGCGACGGAATCAACCTCGGGGGGGTGCAAGTCCAAAGCAAGACCCGCATGCAGCAGAGGCTGACGAGAACAACGAGGACGGCCGGGCTGAGCTACGACGAGGCCGACCTCGACGAGACACTCGCCCTGACAATCGGTTGCTCCGACGAGGGCGGCTGCCAATACAGGGGATCATGCAGGGCCTTATTCTTATCGCAAGCCTCCTCCCCCATAGCGTACGTCTACGGCTGGGACTCGATGCTCTCGCCCGTCATTTCGATGGGAATGTACCAGATCGAACAATACGGACCCAACAACGCCCCCAAGAAATCCTACGACAAGCGGATGGAGTCGGCTTGGTTCCCAGGTTTCGAGTTTATCTGCGGCTCGCCCGTCGTGTGGATCGACGCCCCCGGCGAACAACACGTATTCGTGTTCGAGTCGGAGTTCTTCTTCAGCCTGAACCAAGGCGACTCCATCACCGTCGGGTGCGGATGGGGATCAAACGACGGCGGCGGCATTTTCATCTGCGAGGGTAGCCTGATCGAAGTCCAGAGGACAAAATGACCTCGATACTGCCCTCAGAAGACCCGAACAAGAAGATAGTTCCCAAGGACACGGAGAGGCTGTCGGGATTCGAAGTGGAGGCCTCCAGGGTGGAGGTCGGCGGGGGTTCGCTGACCGCCGACGTAGAGTTCCACGACAAGCTGTGCGACCTGCTCTCCGAGACCACTTTCGAGGACGCCTACCAGGTCAGCCCCGTGTGGGAGGGCGGAGCCGCACCGCCGGCCGAGTACTCCGCCACGGACGAGCAGGTCGCGTCCGTCGACCAAGAAGGGCTGGTGACCAGGCAGTCCGGCGGCTCCTGCAGGGCCGCCATGAAGGCTAGGGGCGGAACCTACCTCACCCGCGAACTTTCCCTCGGCTCGGCCACGAGGCCGGCCATCCACATCATGAAGGGCTACCTGCCCGGCACGCTCGGGGCCAGCTCGCTCGGATGCTTCCTTTCGGCCACCCAGGGCAGGCTCGCGTTCCCCTCCGGGGACATCAACTACGACCCGTCGTGGGGACTGGACCCGACCGAGGACGTCGTGGTGATAGACGGCCCGCAGCAGTACGCGTCGCTCGCGGACTACAACCTGTCCCACCCCGAAGCGGCCAACAAGGTGTACATCGACAAGTCCTCCTCGCCGAACCGGATGCTCAAGTGGAACCCGTTCAAGCACAACGGCTCCGGGTTCGGGGGCTTCGAGGCCCTCCGCAGGAACGAAGTCTACATCATACAGAACGACGGCAGGTGGGTCGGCTCGCCGCAGACGAACGACGGTATCGAGTTCGGCCCGCCGAAGTACAGGGCGAACCCGTTCTTCTACGACTTCGACTTCAGCGGGGTGAGCGTGTACAACTCCGACAGCGACTCCTGGACAAGGAGGACCAAGACGGGCACCCTCGTCACCAAGAGGCACATGGTCCACGCCAAGCACGCCAACTACACGCCGGCCGTGGGGGCCACCGTGAGGTTCGTCTCCAGGCAGGGGCTCGTCGTGGAGCGGACCATCCAGGCCAGGTACACGGCCCCCGGCGACTTCGGCATGACCATGCTCGACGAGGACGTCCCCGACGACATAGCGGTCTACCCGGCGTTCGGCTCCGACCTCGGCGACCACTTCCCCGCCGCCGGCCAAAAAGTGTACTACAGGAACGACGGCCACTACCGGAGCGCGGACGCGTCCGCGCCCTTCACGGGATGCTTCTCCATCCTCTGCGACCAGGAGAAGAACGCGCAGCCCCACCTGCTGGAGAACCTCACGAACCAGACCTGGGACTCCGCCCTCTTCCCAGCCGACCAGACGCCCGCGGCAGTCGAGGCCCCGCTCGGCTGGAACCCGTCGGGCCAGGGGCCGGTCATGATACCCATCCCACCCGACTTCCTCGAGGAGACCGCACTCGGCATCGAGTACAAGTACGGCCACGGCGGAGTGCCGGGAGACTCCGGGTCGCCCGTGTTCGTCCCCATCGCGCCGAACCAGATGGTCCTCGCGGGGCTGGACACCGGGTCACTGCCGTCCCTGAACCCGTCCCCGTCCCAGGACGGCCCCTCGATCAACGAAATCATACAGGGCTTCGGCGCCACGGGGTACGAGGCGGCGGCGGCCGACCTCTCCGCCTTCCGGACCTTCTAGCAGGACAGAGCGAACGCCAGTCTGCGGAATCGGCCCCCGGCGCGAATTCTTCCTAAATGCCTACATACGGCATGGACTTCGGGCTGTGGGCGGGGACATTAGAAGAGGCGGAGGGCCCCGCGGACAGCCACACAGCGTCCGACGACGGACAGACCAGGAGGCCCAAATGAACTTCAAGTCGTTCCTGAAGGGACCCGAACCCGCCAGATCGCACCTCGCAAGGGCGTTCCAGAGGGGCATAGACCCCGGCGACGCGTCCGTACTCGGATACCACGGTACAAGCGTACAGGCACTGGAGCACGCCCTCGCCACCGGCTCCCTGACGGTCACCAGGGGGATGGCCGGCGTCTCGGGCGGCGACCACTACAAGGGCAGGGCCTACGGAATCCACCTCGTCCCCAACCCGGGGAACCGCAGGGCAATGGAACTGGACTTCAGGGGGCCTCTCCACAGGGGGTTCAAAAGCCCCATGGAGGACGCACTGGGCTGGGCCAAGCACATCGGGGAGAGACACCACATCATGAGTTCGCACGGACTGGACATGTCCAAGCCGTCGCACCACAGGGCCGCCGACGAGATACACAGCCTCGTCCCGCCCGAGAAGGCCACCAGGGGCATCAGGACGGGCACCCCACGGCCAGACGCCGTCCACGGCGGGGTCGTCCTGGCCATCTCCGACAGGGCCGCCGAAAGGTTCGGGATCAGCGTGGGGGGCGACGGCAACGACGTGAACCTGGAAACCAGGAACCTCCCCGTCGAGTTCATAACGGGGATCGAACCCCAGAACGACGCGGCCTACGAGTGGCTCGACTCCCTCGGCGGCTCCTGAAAGCCCCACAGCCGCACCCGACCCCGCAGACGGGCCCGCAACGGAACCCAAGCCCCAGAACCCCGACGGAACAGCCCCGAAGGGGAACGAGGCGTGGCGACGGGCGTAGAACCCCGCGATCGTCCGCAGTGCCCTCCGAAGGGAACGGAGCCCGACACGAACCGAACCCAGAGGACGGTGCCCGCGAACCAAAAAAATCCCCCGAAGCGTTTTTCCAGTTGACGGGGACCCCGCCGCTCCGTATAAACCTAGCGAAGGCGTGAACGGATCACGCCCACACATCCACGAAAGGAAAAGAACATGACACGCAGGAATGCCGCCACCCTCGCCATCCCCATGCCCACAAGGGGGAAGGCCCACAAGGCCGACAAGAAAGAAGCCCCCAAGGCCAAGAAGCTCACAAGGCTTGAGATGGCCATCCTCGCCAACCTCGGGAGGGACTCCCATAAGACCTACGGCGAGAACCCGCCCAAGCCCGACATCCGCCTGATCCGCGTGGACGCGATCAACTTCGATCACTCCTACCAGCGGAAGTTCAAGCCCGGCCACGCCCGAAAGATCGCCGCGAACTTCGACATCAAGAAGCTCGGCATCCCCATGGTGGCCGACCGGGACGGCAAGTTCTTCGGGGTCGACTGCCAGCACAGGATCGCCGCGATCGAGATGATCAACGCGTCCCGGCCCGGCTACATCAAGAGCGTCTGGTGCGAGGTCGTCCCCGACTCGGGCCGCAAGGAGGAGGCGGACATGTTCACCGGCCGCAACGACAGCTCCAGGGTCTCCCCCACCGACATCTTCAAGGCCAAGCACACCGCCGGGGACCAGACCTGCATCCGCGTGGCCAACATCCTCAACGGGAAGGGCCTGTGCGTCAAGGGCATGAAGAGGGCCGGCAACGTGCCCGTCACCTGCATCGTCCCCGTCTGCTGGGCCCACGAGAGGGGCGTCCTGGAGGACACCATCGACGTCATCAAGTCGACCTGGGGCCTCATCGAAGAGGCGTTCCAGGTGACCGTGTTCCACCCCGTCGCCGCCGTCCTCGTCAAGAACCGCGGGCAGGTCAACCGCAGGACCCTCGTCCAGACCCTGTCCAAGTTCACCCCCGCCGGGCTCCGCACCCGCTGCGGCACCCCCGACGGACGCGGCAGGACCGTGAACATCGCCAACTTCGTGGTGAACGCCTACAACAAGGCCGCCAGGAAGGCCGACAGGATCGAGCCGGTCGGGTCCTCGGACATCCATTGAGAACCATGGGGCCCCGGGGGAGTCACCCAGATTCCCCCGGGGCCGCTCCCAGGAACCCCCAGCCCATGCGGAAAACCCCATTATTTCTGGGTTCCCAGAAATGCCGCAGGGGCCGACTCGGCGCCGATTCCCAGCGGAAAACCCCATTATTTCTGGGTTCCCGGAAATGCCGCAAAGGGGGAGATGGTACCTGGTTTCCGCGCCAGCGCGGAGGGTTTCGGAGTCCCGGGAAATGCCGCAAAGGGGCTCCTCAGAAAAAAGGGGGTGCGGGCCCGGAGGTACCCCCCCTATAGGCCCCCAGCTCCCAGGTTTTTCGAGCGAAATTTTTCGGTTTTTGATCTCGAAACATCCTCGGCGAAACGGAGGGGGCGCCCCTTCGATCCCGACGGGGTTCCCCCTCCCCCCGTTGTGTGGGGGGAGGGGGCGTTGCCCGTCAGCCCGCGAGGGGGAACTCGCAGTTTTCCGCCTTGACCGTGATGCAGTCGGGGCGGTCGGCCGACTCCATCTTCGCACGGTCGGACGGGGTGAGGTAGTCCATCCAAGCCTCGCGGGACACTTCCTCCCCGTCCACGGTGTAGATGACGGTCGGACGGCTCCCCGCGACGGGGTAGAGGCGGAAGTAGTATCCGCCCTTGTGGCTGATGACATAGGGGAACGCGAACCATTCGCCCCACGCGAGGGGCTGGACTTCCCCACGCTCGCCCGTGGCGATTCCTTCCCGCACGGTGGCGAGGTTGGCGAAGTCGATGCCCGCACGGCAGACCATGCGAACCCGCTTCGTCAGCACGACGCCCTTGAACTCCGCACGGGGCTTGGTGGAGGTGCTGGTGTATTCCACCGTGAGGAACTGACCCTTGCACTCCATGAAACGCTGAATGTCCATCGCTCGTTCCTTTCGTTCCGAAGTCTCGCGGTCGCATCGACGACCGCCACACTTTCGTTTCCCCGTCTGGCGGGTTTGTTCGAGGAATGGGTCGGGTCGGGTTCGTCGTCCCTGACGATTTCCCCTCGTCGCCACCTGCCCGTCCCGCGTCGGGCTTGTCCCGCGTGGGCGGGTCTGGATTTGTGCGGGGGGTGCGAACCAGCCAGCCCACCGCATTTTCTTACGGTGGGCTGGCGTTCGGGTTCGCGGTCGGTTCAGCCGACCATTGAGGCGAGGCGTTCTTCGGCGATGCTGATGCCGTGTTCGTCGCGGAGGCGTTCGACGGCGATGGCGATCTGGATTTCCTGCATGGAGGGCGACAGTCCCTCGTCGCGGATGCGGTCTGCGAAGTCGCGGATGGTGGCCTTGACGGCGGGGTTCTCGTTCTTCTTCATCGTTCGTTCCTTTCCGAACGGGTGGTTTTCGGGGATGCTCGTCGCGTCCCTCTGACGGTTGTTCCGTCCGTGCGGGGTTCCTTCGAGGATCAGGCCGACTCGTCGAATGCCCTGCGGAGTCGTTCGATGTCCTCTGCGGTGATCTGGCCCTGCCTGTTCCGCCAGTACCGTTCCTGCAGCAGGTTGTCGACCTTGCAGAAGCACCAGCAGAAGCACCAGAAGGGCCCCTCGAGCATGAGGGCGGCGAGGGGGAGGAACGCTATAGCGGCGGTGACGTAGAGCCAGGTCATGGGGTTGTTCCCTTGGGGTTTGTGTGGATCTTTCCGTTGGGGTGGGCTTCGGCCATTACCTTGTGTCCCTGGCCGAATCCCTCGAGCCAGTCCTGGCGGCAGGGGAAGAACCGCATGCCGTCGTGGTTCGGGCTTTCGACGACGAGGACCTTGACCTTGAAGGCCTGGGCCTCTTCGGTGGCGAGCTGGATGGCGGTCTCGAGGGTCATGGCATTTCTCCTTGTGCCATGTATTCCGTTGGCCGGGGGTTTCTTCGAGGAAGTCCCGCGAGCCTCCCGGGGAACGAATCCGGGAGGCTCGAGCGGGAGCCACCACCACTACTTGATGGCCCAGGATCCGACGGTGTTGCCGTTGGAGTCCCTGATGGGGCCGGAGTCGCCGGGCTTGCTGGCCTGCAGCTTGTAGCCGAGGTCCTCGAGGATGGCCCGGATCTCGTTGGGGTTCTCCTGGAAGGCGGCGTTTTCGGTTTCGATCTTGATTGTGATCATGGGTTCCTCGTGGTGTTGGTTCCGTTGTGCGGGTGTTCCTTAGGGGGGGAGTTGCGGGGAGGGGGTTCGATGTCCTCCCTCCCCGCTCCCTCTTGTTCAGGCGCCGACGGCTTCGGTGACTTGGTAGCCCTTCTGGGTCTTGCTGGCGACGAGGTAGCGGAAGTCGCGGGTTGCCCTCCACTGGTTTTCGTAGACGCCCTTGGTCTGGGACTGGAGCGTCTTGCCCCTGCGGCCCCAATGTGCGGTCAGCACATAGTTGCCTTCGTCGTTGCGGGCGAGGGTGACGATGTACACCTTGTCGGATGAGCCGGCGTAGAACCAGAGGTGGGTGCGGAGGACGGTCATGGGTCGTTCCTTTGGGGTGGTTGGTATCGGACTGGGTGGTGTGCCTGTCGGCGGGGGTTTCTTAGGGGAACTTTACCGCTCGAGAAAGTTCGCCAAGTCATTGGGGGGAATTGACGGCTATTGTCCCGCTCGGGAAAGTTCCCAGGACGAGCATCTTCATGGCGGTGTCCTTGTCGAGGGCGACCCAGACCTGTTCCCATTTCTCCCCGCCGTTCGCGTCGTGGTAGCTGCAGCAGGTCAGGAGGTTCAGGTGGATCCTGCCCTTGTTGTCCCTGGGGGCCGGGTCGTACTTGAACCTGGCGAGGCCGGCTCTCTGGTGCCGCGGCCGGCGTTTGTTGTAGTGTCGCTCGCCCTGCCTGGACCTGTGCCGGGTTACGGCTTCGAATCCGTTCCTGGCGAGCAGGTCCAGGGTCGGGCCGAGTTGGCCGATGGAAATGGTCTCCGTCCAGCGCAGGATGTGCGAGCTGGTCTGGAGCCCGGCCGCGCGGAGGCGTTCCAGGACCAGGGCCGCGAGCTTCTTCTTCTGTGCCGAGTTCATGGTCCTGGTTCCCCTGGGCCCAGGTTCCTTAGGGAAAATCTGATCTGGGGATAGATAGTGGCATGAACTTTTACGAATTCGAAGAGATAATGAACGAGGCCAAGAAGGTGAGAACCGTACCCTTGAGGAAGACCGTGGGCGGGAAGAAGAGGATCGTCGGCTACCGCAAGGTTCGCTGGAACGACACCCCCAAGACCCACGAGACCAGCTCCAAGACCGCCAAGCGCATGAAGAGCAAGAAGATCAACCAGCGCAAGATGCCGCCGGGACTCAAGAAGTTCCCGCCGGTTGTCGGTGGCGATACCGCTCCGAAGACTAGCACATCGTCCTTGCCGGGCGAGACCGTGGACACTTATGTCAAGAGGGTCGGCAAGGATGTCGAAAGGCCGGAGGACACGTCCGACGCCGATTGGGAGAAGTTCCAGAACCAGCTGAAGAGGCTGTAGTCGGGACTGGAGCGGGGGAGGTGCTTGGGCGTCTCCCTCCCCCGCGTTTGCTCCCTCTGGTTCAGTCCTGCACGGTGGCCACGATGAGCCACAGGGCGATGTAGACGATGGCGAAGGGGATGGCGTGCATGGGTTTGGTTCCTCTGGGGTTTGGGGTCGAACTGTATGTGTTCCCCTTGGGCGTGGTTCCTTAGGAGAAGTTGAAGTCGGGCAGTTCCGTTTGGACTCTCTTGACGATGTCTTCGATGTCGATGGTGGTCTTGCCGTCGATTGCCTCGTCCAGGGTTTCGCGTGGCAGGATGCCGAGTTGGACGGCGCGGACCACGGCGGTTGTGCGGGGCAGGTCCTCGCCGCAGAGGTCCTTGTAGAGCATCCAGATGCGCGGGCCGTAGACTTCCAGGTGGTCCAGGTTGAGGACGAGTCCGAGTTCGCCCAGGCCGCTGTCGGGGTCGATCTGCTGGTTCCTCCCGATGCTCTCCATGAGGACGCTGATTGCCCCCGGGTTTCCGTCGCTCATGGCGAAGAGGGCGTCGTTGATGCTCATCTCGAGCTTGAGGCGGCTCATGGTTCTGTTCCTTTCTGGTGGTTCCGTGGCTCTCGGGTTTGTTCGAGGAAGTCCCGCGAGCCTATTCGTTTCTGGATGGGATTCCCGCAGCCTCGGACGAAACCCACTTCCAACACATCACATAGGCTCCGTCGTCGTCGCCGAGGCTGACGGCCGCGTCGTCGTCGAACTCAAGGTCGCCGTCCTCGTGCAGGTGCTCCATGGCGTATTTGAGGTACTTGATCTGGTGTGGCTCGAGGGTGTCCTGGGCGATCTGTGCCGCGGTTCTCTGATGGAGTTCGGACCCGGCCTTGATGCTGTCCAGATCGGAAACTTCAACCCTGATTCTCATCGGTCTCATCGGTCTTCTCTCCTGTGTTCTGGGGTTCGTTCGAGGAAGTCCCGCGAGCCTCCAGGGGGGAACGATTTCCCTGGAGGCTCGAGCGGGCACCACCTTCGCTAGGACCTTGTCCAGGTACCGATGCTGTTGCCGTTGGAGTCCTTCACGGTTCCGCTGTCGCCTGGCTTGCTGTTCTGGATCTTGAATGCCAGCTCGTCGAGGACGACCTGGATTTCGCTCGGGTTATCCTGGAAGGCGGCGTTGTCGGTTTTGAATTGGATGTGGATCATGGTTTGGGTTCCTGGCTCGCGGTGTTTCTTAGAGGATCAGCCGGTCTTGGTGATTTCGATGGAGAGCCAGGCGAGGGCTTCCTCGATCTCGTCGCCCCATCCGGCGATTGTGCCGTGCTTCTTGCTTTGTATTTTGGCACACACGCGGCCGAAGCCGTTGACGAAGACCATGGGGGCGTCGGTGGTGCAGTCTCCGAGTCGGTCCATTTGGTTCTGGATGATGGCAAGCTGGGCGTTGGCGGATGTGGCGTTCATGTCTGGTATTCCTTTCCCTGGGTTTTTTTCAGGAGAAGTCGGGTCGGCTCAGTCGTTCGAACTCCCCGTTGATCTTGTCCCTGAAGATCTCGACGAGGAAGGCTTCGGCGGCCTGGATCCAGCTGGGGTACTGGCCGACTTCGTGTTCGTCGCAGTCGGCGGGTTCCCACTGGGTGCTGGGGATGTAGTGCATGACGCTGACCGTCCAGCCGGGGAACTTCTTGGGGCCGGCGATGCTCGGCCGTTCGATCTCCGTCTCTTGGATGGTGACTGCGTCGCCGGCGCCGTAGACGATCCCGTTCTCGACGCGGATCTTCTCGCCGGGGAGGAGCTTGGGGAGGGCCTTCTCAAGGAAGGCGACCAGGCTGTCGAGTTGTGTGTTGGTGGCGTTCATGTCTGGTGTTCCCTTGGGCGGGTGTTGTTTCGAGGATCAGACCTCGACGACCTCTGGGGTGACTCCCATGACGCTCATGACCTGCTCGACCTGCTGTGCGACTCCGTGGCGGTCGTAGTCGTAGACGAAGGCCTCGTCGCGGTTTTCGGTTGTTCCGCCGTTTCGGGCGACATAGAACTTCTTGCCGTCCTTGGGGAGTATGACGACGACCTTGGCGTCGCGTCCAGAGAACCGCTCGTCGAGTCCGACCTTCTTGGCGAACCCCTTGATCTCGTTGATGTGCATGGCTTCGTTCCTTTCGGGTTGTGTTCCGTTATGTCTGGGTTTTTTCGAGGGAGTCCCCGCGGGAGTCTTGGGCGTCCTCCCGCGGGGTTTCTCCTCAATCGACCTTGACGAGCAGTCGGAAGGCGTCTTCGAAGGGCATGAGGTTGAGGACGCGGGTCACATCGGGCTGTCCCGCGACCTGATTGGCGAAGGCGAGGACTTCGGCGGGGGTCTTGCCCTTCAGGTTGTAGGTGCGGAAGGAGCCGTCCTTGTCGCCCTTTCGGCTGAAGAGGACGGTCGTGGCGAGTTGCTTCTCCACCTTCTTGCGTTGCTTCTCCACCCACTTGGAATGGATCGTCTTCTCCACGAGGTCGTCCACGATGTTGGCGAGCGAGTCCTCGTTGATCTTGCCGTCGCCGAATTCGGGGGTTCTGCTGGCGTTCAGGATGGCGGGGATGGCACGACCCTTGTCGTTGAGGTGGATGAAGGTGCATCCGCCGTGGCCGTCGTTCTCCGCCGTTCCGACGGTGACGCCTTCGTAGGAGAGGTCGGCGTTGAACGCGACGGTCTCCTCGCTCATGCGGGGGTAGTGCTGGAATCGCTTCAGGGTGATGGCGAGCATCGTTCGTTCCTTTGGGGTGTTGGTGGTGGACTCTGTGCGTTCCCTGCGGTTGGGGTTCCTTAGGGGAAGTCCCGCGGGCGGGTCAGGGGGGGCGTTTTCCTGACCCGCCCGGGCGGGAGCCACATTCATTCCCAACAGAAGTGGTCTTCGCACAGGGGGGTATCGTCGCAGTCCCCGTCCATGTCGGCGTCGTAGGCGTCCATGTCGGCGTAGTGGCCGTCCTCGTGTTCGGCCTCCTTGAGGCAGGTGTTGCAGATGCTCACGGGGTTGTCGATCGGCAGGCGGGTTCCGCAGACGCAGACCATGTCGACCTGGCGACCGCCCTCGTAGCGGGGGCAGCATCCGTTCTCGTGTCCGCAGCAGGGGAAGTCTTCGCAGCGCGCCATGTTCTCGTTCTCCTCGGGGGTGTTGGGTGGACTCTTTCCGCTCCCTGTCCCCGGGGTTTCTTAGGGGATTGCTTTTCCCCTGTTGGGCGCGTTGCTTTTACATGCCCAGGACGAGCAACTTCTCCGCCTGCTCCTTGCTTATCTTCACTATCCTGGCCTGGGCGGTCTCGAACCAGAGGTGGGTGGGCGAGTCCTTGAATATCATCAGGTCGCTGTGGGTCTCGAGTTCCCAGTCCTTGTTCGCCCTGGTGAAGCCGAGCGGTGCGAGCTCCTCAAGGATCCTGCGGTCGACTTCCTCGAGGATATCCCCGTAGGTCAGGAGCGTTCCCCTGGCCTTTCGGAACTCCTCGTCCTGGATGGTCAGGGACCTGGTCTTGACGATCCGGGCGAGCTTCCTGCGCTGCGACTGTGGCCATTCCATGTCTTCGGGTCCGGGTCGTGCGGTTTCCTTAGGGATTCAGCCCCTTGACGACTCCCGCGAGGACTGCGAGTCCCAGGAGGATCCCCATGGGGTTTCCGGTCTCGAGGGTCACCTTGAGGAAGGTGAACGCGAGGACGCCGATGAACCCCCAGAACAGGATCCCCGGTTTGTGCGGGGGTCCGGGCGGGAGTCTCTCGGCGTCTCGCCAGCCCTGGCACCAGGCCCCGTAGCCCCTCATCCTGTGGTTTCTCATCCGACGAACCAGCAGAGGGCGCATCCGGCGACGAACGAGCAGATGACCTTGTTCATGGCGGGTCTCCTTTCGACTCTCGTCCCCTTCGGCTGGGGTTTCTTCGAGTCAGAGGAGGAACTTCCTGGCGCTCCCGTCGGCGATGATGGCCAGGCCTTCGGGTCCCTCGAACGTGGAGAAGCCGTTGCCCGATAGTTTCTTGAGCTCCTCGAACACCTTCTCTCGGGTGCGTCTTCCGGACGGGTCGTGCTTGAGCACCACCACGGGCATGCTCTCCAGGATGCTGATTATGTTCCTCGTGGTCGCGCTGATCTGTTCCACTTCCTTTTTCCTCCGCTTTGTGTTCTTCTTGCCGGCCGGACCCTAGTTTACCCTAATGTACCACCCATACAAAGACGGCTACAGCACGCTGCCCAACCTGAGGCGCATCGAGCCGGCCGAGGTGTTCGAGCCGCGCCAGGACGAGAGCGGCCGGATCATGAAGGAGAAGAGGGCCATCCTGGGGGCCAGGGAGGCCGTCCTGGAGGCCGACTGCCCCAGGGGCATCCTGGACACCCTCGGGGCCTGGGTCGGCTCCTGGCACCCCTGGAGGCCCTTGGGGAGCCTCTTTGAGGTGGCCTCGAGGATACCTGAGGACCTGATGGTGCACCGGGTTGCGGACGGAAGGGACTGGCTCGCGGCCGCACACGTCTGTTTCCCGAGCCACTGGGAGCCCAGGGACAAGCTGGGTCGTTCCTGGGAGGAGATTCACCGGCCGGTGCCGATGAACCTGGCGAACTCGGGCAAGATAGTCCAGGCGATGTGCGCCGAGGGCTGCTTCGAGAGGTTCGTCTGGAGCGTGGTGCACGACCGTCGCTACGACTTCCACCCCTCGGTTCCCAGTTCGATCTTCTCCATCGAGAGGCCGCTGGTCCTTGTGAAGGTGGAGCGCCAGGTGACGGTGGGGTTCCCCCGGCTGGGCTGCTGCCTGTTCATCCTCAGGCAGTACCTGGTGGAGGACTACGACCGGATGGCGCTGGCGGCCGCGATCGAGGGAATGAACCAGGAACAGCGGGCCTACAAGGGGCTTTCGGATCCTGGGCCGCTGCTTTCCTGGCTGAGGCGCTAGCTCCTTGTGGGCCTGTACCCGCCGGCCGGGTCGAGGAAGTCTCGGGCGGACTTCGCCTGGGACCTGGAGGGCTTCATGCCGAGGAAGTTCGAGACCTCCTTGACGAATGCGTTTCGGTCCAGGACGGCCCTTTCGTAGCTGACCATGAGGGTCGGGCAATGGAGCTTCTGTAGGATGTCCCAGTACCTGGCGTACCTCTTCAGCGCGGAGTCGAAGCCCGCCTCCAGGGTGCCGGTCCTGGTCGCGACGTGGGAGAGCGCCACGTCCAGGAGGTTCCTCAGCACGAAAACGAAGTGCGGGTTCCTGACGTGGTTTATAACTGACTCGAGGTACAGGTCCGCGGACGGGTCTTTCCAGCCCCAGAAGTCGTGCGCGGCGTTCCTTTCCTCGATTATCCTGGCGACCTCCCTGGCGGCCGCCTGGTGCCCTCCCGGCCGCTTGCGCTGGTATGCCCTGACGATCTCGGAGTCCTCGGAGTTGAGGGATCCCTCGTCCTCCATCATCCTTATGCCGAGGAGGTGGATGGATCCGGCTATCGCGCTCGTGCCTCCCCGGCCGCTGCCCACGACTACGACGGTCTTGGGCTCGCGCCTGGGCTGGGCTATGGCGACGGCGGCCGGCGTCCCTATCCTCTTGTGGGTGCGCTTCATGGCCCCGAGTATACCACGGGGGCGGCGGAAGTTAGCTCAGGCGTCGCCCATGAGTCCGAATACGACCTCGTGGACTTTCTGCCTGGTGCGGTCGGTGAGGGCGTTCATCACCTTCACATCGTGGTATCCGTGATCGCGGTAGGCGTCGGCCGCCTGGCTGGCCTCGTCCATGTCCCAGGCCCAGTGGAGGACTCCGCCTCCCTGGCGGCATGGGGTAAGTCCCACGACGCGCAATGGGGCGTCCACGAGCCTGTCCCCGACCCTCATGGAGCAGGGGCCGCACTTGGGGAGGGGTTTCATGTGAGCCTGTCGATGAGGTCGCTGGCGGCCTGGATGTCCGAGTAGTACTCGCCGGTCATCTGGGGGTAGGCGGGGTCTTCCTTCCCCAGGAGTGACTTGACCGAGTCGATGGCGACGCAGCACTCCTTCCTGTGGGACTTGAGGGCCCTGACGACGACGGCCAGATCCTGTTCGGTGAGTTCGATGTTGATCACGGCTGGGTTCCTTTCTGCCTTGGTTTCCTGGGCGGGGCGGTTTGTTCGAGGATCAGTCGGAGCAGAGCCGTTCCAGGACGCCTTTTCGGCTCTTCTCCGCCGGGATCCCGTGCTCGTACTCGACTTCCTCCCTGAACTCGCCCGTGGGCTCGATGCCTTCGGCGGTCCGGAGGTACTTCCTGTTCCGGGTGCGCTCGTAGCACAGGCCCTCGACCTTACCCTGGCGGCCGAGGATCACAAGGTCGTACTCGGGGATGTCGGATACGAGGGCGTCCGCGACCTTCCTGGCCTTCTCCAGGGAGGGGAAGCGTGCGTGGTTGTCTTCGGGGTTCTTCATCCCCAGCTTCTTCTCGACCTCCTCGCGGTAGAAACGAAGGAAGTCGTCGCGCTCGTCGTCGGTCATCTCCTGGAAGTTGTCTGGGAGTTCGGGGCCCTCGCAGTTGTCGTAGGCCGCCCTGTAGGCCAGGCGGTCGCGCAGTTCGTAGCCGTTGGCGGAGGGGACGGCGTGCAGTTCCCTCCGCGGCTCTCCGAATGTGTGGACGATCACGCTGTACTCGGTCTTCGCGTCCTCCTTGTACCCCTTCCTGAAGGCCAGGGCGGGGTATCCGAAGCCCTGGTTGCCCGCGTGCTTGCTCGGGGTCTCGTCGTCCCGCTCCTCCTGGGTGGCCTTGCGGTAGCACGCCTCGTGCCAGCAGGCGGGCTCCACCTCGCCTCCGTCAGAGTCGAAGCCTCCGCTGTTGCCGCCGTACCCGTCGTAGGTGCCCTTGCACCCGTTCATGCGGACCAGCTCGTCCGCCTTCAGCTCGTGGCCGCATCCCTTGCAGCGCCATGAAAACATTCCCATTTCATTCTCTCCTGGTTACTTTCGTTGTTCCTGGGCGGAAGGGTTTGTTCGAGGATCACTCGAACGGGTCGGGCTGGCCGGCCTTGAGGGCGTCGATGCGGGACTGGAACTCTTCGATGGTCATCTGGTGGCCCAGGGTGACGGCCCTCTTCTGCGACTCGTCGATGGCGACTTGGAGCAGACGGTTCATCTGGAGGCGGACCTGCTCGATTCTGCGCTCGAGGCCGGCGATCTTTTCGGTGGTGGTCATGTGGGGTTCCTTTCTGACTTGCGTTCCTGGCGTGGGGGGGTTTCTTAGACGATCTCGGAGCGGGAGGGCAGGGCCTGGACTTCGTCGGACTTGCCGTATTGGTAGCCCGTCCAAAAGTATTCGTAGTCCTCGCGGTTGGGCAGAGCCGACTCGACGGCGATCTCGGCCTCTTTGAGGTTCATGCCGTTGACTCGGCAGTTGTTGCCCATGTCGCTGAAGTACTGCCAGCGGGGCATCTTGGGGGTTTCGGTGTTCATGTCTTGGGTTCCCGTCTCGGGGGGTTTCTTAGAGGATCAGAACCTCGGGTCGGGCACCGTGCCGAACACGAGGATCTTCTCTGCTACTTCCTTGGGGATGCAGACCCAGGTGCTGTCTTCGCCCCGGGTGAACATCCTCACGCAGACATGTCCCGGCTCGGGTTCGTTCTGGACATCGTACCTCATTTTCCTGAAGCCGTGCTCCACGCAGCGGACAACCTGTGTGGCCCAGTATTCCGGGGTTGTCCTGTCCCTCCTGCCCTTGCGCAGGATGCCCCTGAGGTATTCCAGGGTGTAGGGCCTCTCCTTGACCAGGTGGTTGTTGGGGATCTCGTGTTCGACGCAGTGCTCGACGAGTATTTCCCTGAGCCTCTTCTTGCTGATTCTCATGTCACAGCCCCAGCAGGTCGAGGAGTTCGTCCTTCGTCACCTTCTCGGTGTCGGCGATGGGGCGGAGTTGGCCGCTGTGCTTGCTGGTCGTGCGGGAGAACTTGTCGACGTTCTCGTACCAGGTGCCGTCGACGTAGGCGAACAGGGGCCAGTGGTGGCCGTAGCTGTAGACCACGTAGTTCGGGCCGGCCCACTCCCCGAAGGTGTTGTTGCCCTCGAATGAGATCCTGGCCTGGACCTGTGTTCGGGCGGATCCGTTTGCGACTCGCATGTTTCGTTCTCCTGGGGTGGCTTTGTTTCCAGGCGCGGGGGGTTTCTTAGGGAATCCCGATTGCGAGCAGTTTCAGGGCCACATCGTCGGGGATGACCCAGCACATCCTCTTGTCTGGATCCTCGATTCCCAGGCCCTCGTGGATCGCAACGGTGCCTTCCGGGGCGTCGTGGACATCGTCCAGTTCGGCCCACTTGATCCCGAGGTCGGCCAGGCACCGCTCGAACGACTCGATGTCGTTGCCGGCCCACTTGCCCTCGATGATGTAGTAGAGCTCCTCCATGTGCCGGCAGTTCCATTCCATGACCTGGAGTCCAGCGGTATGGGGTTTCTTAGAGGAAAGTGGCGGAATTCCCCGGGCGAGACTCGAACTCGCAAAAACTCCGCTTTAGGAAAGCGGTGCTGTATCCAATTCAGCTACCGGGGAGCGTGTGTTTCTATTCTATTCCCTTCTATCCCTTCTCGCAACCCACCAATCTAGCGCAGGGCTTGAGGATGATCTTGGAGTTGTACCCCGTGTGGCACTCCTGCTGTCCTGTCTCCTCGACGGTGACCGTGGTCCCTCGGGCGGGCCACCGGGTGTAGTCCTCCCACATGGCGAACCTTTGGGCCTTGCCTTCGACCTCGATGGTCCACCACTGGTGTCCGAAGGGTGATCCCTGGGTGGTCTCGATGCTGACGAGTTTGCCTGTCATGGTCTTGGTTCCCTGTGGCTGGGGTTTCTTAGAGTTTACCCTCTCGAGCGAGTGCCTTCTCCATTCTGGCGATCTCCTTTCGTATGGAGCTGACGGGAATGGGCATGAAGTAGTCGTCTACGACTGGGAGGCCGGCCTTCCTCCATAGAGACACAAGTCTGTTGTTCAGGTCGATCTTTGATTGGGCGGGGTGTTCGGCCTCCGATAGAGCCTTGGCCTTCTTGCGTGCTTCGCCATAGCTCTTGAACTCGTCCACGAGCTGACCCTGCCTCGTGACGGAGTATGTACCGCAGGAAGTCTTCCTGACGACGTAGTTGCCGTAGCTCTTGTCCATGTCCTATCCCTTCCTGGCGGGTTTCTTCGAGTATCTGGGTGGCAGTTCGCCTAGGACGAGGCTCTTGAGGGCGAGGTCTCGGGGAGTAACCATCCAGACGAGGCCCATGTGCGGGTTCTCGCACAGGACGCTGTCATCGGTGCGGTTGTTGAAGAACTCGCACAGCATTTCGTGCTCGACCATCCGAACCTCGATCTTCTTGAGGTATCTCCTCCAGGCCTTGGGGTCGAACTCCCCGGTGTCGTCCCTCCAGAAGTCCTTGCTCCTCTGCTGGAAGAGTTCCTTCAGTCGGTCGGACTCTTTCTTGGTCATGTCCCTCTATCCCTTCCTGGCGGGTTTCTTAGGTCAAGGCAGACCCAGAACAACAACTTTTTCCGCGAATCCTCGGTCTACAAGGAGGAAGTTGTCGCAGTCATCGACGTAGACCCATTTCCCGTTGGCCTTCCCGTTGATTAGGGACTTCAGTTCCGCGGGTCGCCGAATTGAACAGACCTCGTCCTTGACGAGGATTTTCACGCCGAGACTGGCCACATAGTCGTGCCAGTCTTCGCCGTTCTGATCGTCCGTCTTGCATGGGCGGGAGCCGAATTCCCGTCCCTTTGCAGTGAAGATGTCTTGGAGTTTTTTAGTGTCCATAGGATTCCTTCGTCGGTGATGTCCCTTTATCCCTTGGTGGCGGGTTTCTTAAGTGATCTCTTGATCCTGTCGAGTTTCTTGCAGAGAGCCTCGCCGCAGTCTGTGGCTCCGTTGTAGGACATCCCCTTGATCTTGGAGATGAGGAGCGACATGACCTCCGTGGCGATGCCCTTCCTTCTCTCCTCGTCCTCGACGTGTATCCATTCGACGAAGACGTGGGGCTTTTTGTCCTCGCTCTGTGCCGTCCATTCGAACAGGGTGACGACGCAGACGGGCCTAGGGAGGTCTTCTGTGTGGTGCCAGGCCATGTAGACGTCGCGTGGCCGTCCGAGTCTGGGGTTTCTTTTGACCCTGACCCGGAAGACGTCGAAGCGTCTGGTCCTGCCGAACTTCTCCGCGTTGACGAGCCTCATGCCCTTCCGTCCTTTCGGATGGGGTTTCTCAGGGAATCCCTATGGCTAGGATCCTCTCGGCGGTTTCCCTGGTCATCTCGAGCCATCTCCCGTCGGGGCATGGATCCAACACCACGACGAATTCCTCGAAGACCTGGCCGTGTGGCTGGTCTATGGTTTCGGGCTCTTCCATGGTGCAGTCGGACTTTCTGATCCCGAGGGATTTGCACTTCCGAGACCATCTGTTTCTGGCGGTTCTGGATCGGAAGGTGTTGCCTTCGATGAGTTCCCAGTACTTCTCTTCTAGAAGCCGGGCCAGTTTCCCGAGGTTCCGGTGATCCATATCACTAGGCCTTCGCGCCGACGATGGCGTGGCCGAGTTCGTGGAGGACGGTCTTGATCCTGTCGCCGTCCTCGTACTTCAGGCCTTGCCAGACGATCCTGTCGCCCTCGACCCTGTAGTGCTGGCATTCCTTGACGTTGCGAACGGGGGAGACTCTCATGGAGCAGTGCCCCGCCTGGAAGTCGTAGGTGACCTTGCAGACGCTCTGGAGTCCGTCCATGGCGTAGACGGAGCCTTGGTTGCCGTAGACGGCGTTTTGGACGGGGGTGAGCTTGTGGTCCTCGATCGTCTTGGCGATCTGCTCGAGGACGAGTTCCTGCATGGTCTTCATGGGTCGTTCTCCTTGGGGTGGATTTGGTTCCTGTTGTTCGGGGTTTCTTCGAGGATCAGTCCCGTTCCTCGAGGATGTAGACTTGGCGGCCGCCGGTGACGAGGGTCTGGTACTCGGTTTCATCCCAGGCGAACTCGCCTGCGTCCCCCTCACGCCGCCAATGGACGTCTTTGATCGGATTGTAGAAGATCCGCTCGAGTCCGTCTGTGGGCAGGGAGGTCGGCAACACCTCGTCGCAGTGAACCCAGCCGCTGACGTCCTTCTTCTGGGCCTTGTTTACCTTGGCGGCCTTCCTGACGTCGTTGGCGAGTCGGCAGCCCCTCATCTCGAGCTGGACCTCGTTGGGGTCGTAGTAGTGGACGCTGACCTTGGTACGTCCCCGCATGACCTTGACCTGCCACTTGCGGAAGTTGCGGCCGGAGGCGAGGTGGAATCGGACTTCGAGGTGGGTCTTCATGACCGTGGTTCCCGTCCCTGGGGGTTTCTTAGGGCAAGTATCCCAGGGTCAGTATCTTGTCTGCCAGGTCGTGGGGGATCTCGACGCGCATGAAGGCCACCTCGCCTCTCAAAAGGCGTCTTGATCTGGGATTCCTGGGCTTGGGCGGATCGCAATGAACCTTGAAGTTGACGAAGTTGGAGCAATCAACCTGCCCCCTGAAAACGTCGTAGTGACGGCTCCCGGGCTTCATCCTCGCTCCCATCTTGGAAAGCCATTCGTGGACGCGCTTGGCCTTCCGGGGGTTCTTGGGAAGAATGCCCTTCTCCCTCATCTTCACCTCGAAGATATCGGCTATCTTTTCGAGGGCGGCGACATTGTGCTGAACCGGGTGGAATCTCATATTGGTGGCTTTCTTAGGGCAAGTATCCCAGGGTCAGGATCTTGTCTGCCAGGTCGTGGGGGATCTCGATGCGCATGTATCTGTATCCCCTGTGTCCCTTGATCCTCTTCTTGCTGGGCGGGCATGCGACCCTGAAGTTGAAGAACTTGTCGTTCTCCAGTTTCCCCCAGGGGCTCATGCTCATGTCGCCGGGTTCCATCCTCGCCCCCATCCTGGCGAGCCAGGCCTCGGTGCGCTTGGCCCTCCAGGGGTTCCTGGGGAGGATCTTCCTCTTCTCCATGGACATCTCGAAAGCCGTGGCTATCTTCCTTATGGCCTCCGGGTCGGACTGGGCGGGGTGGTATCTCATGGCGTCAGAGGAACTTGAGTTCGCCCTCCGAGTGCCTGCCTTGGAGGAGGAACATCATTGTTGTCCCGCACGACTTCGGGTCGATCCTCTTGGTGATCCTGGTCATCCTTCTTTCCATGCTCTGGAGGAGGGCGGTGCCCTCGGGGCTTCTCTCGCCGGTGTCGATCAGGGTCGTCCCCGCCCTTTTGTCGGCCTCTTGGATGAGTCGTGTGGCGTATCCCTTTCGGCGGAAGGGCTGTCCGACCCTGACTATCTCCAGGGTCTTGCTCTTGTCGTCCCAGGTGGCGAATCCCACGAGCAGTTCGCCCTTGACGGCGACGACGACCCTCGTGCTGGTGACGTCGGATGCGTCGGCTTCGTGGTAGGTGACTTCCATGCCCTCTACTCCCTGCCGGCGGGGTTTCTTAGAGGATGACCTCGGTGTCCTCGGTCCACGGGACTTCGGTGACGAGATATCCGACCCGGTCGACTAGGCGCAGGCCGCTGACGAGAGCGTTCTCGGACAGCAGGGTCCAGACGGTGTTCTCGGGCTGGTTCTTGACGAAGTTGAACTCGACGCCGTTGGTGTCGAACAGGCATCCGTTCCAGCCGTGGTCCCCGTGGGGGTTCTGGATGGGGCGGAGCTCGTCGAACTGGTCTTCCGTGATCTGCATGGTTCGTTCCCTTTCTGATGGTGGTTCCGTCGGGGAGGGGTTGTTTCGAGGATTCCCTTCTAGAACTTGACGGTGTCGGTGTGCCTCTTGAAGTTGTCTGCCCCGTAGAGGTCGGGTTTGTGGTCGTGGAACCACTGCACGACCAAAGGGAGAGTTTTGAGGCTTTCGGCGTCGGCACGGAAGATCGCGTTCTGGAGGTCGTTGTTAAGAACGGCGGTGAGGAAACTGCCGGGCGGAATGCGGTACTCGACATACCGAAGGATGCCGACCTTGATGCCTTCGGGAATCGCCTCGTACTTGCCTTCGAATGTGTTCATGTCGTTCTTTCCTTGGTGGCGGGGTTGCTTCGAGGATCAGTAGTCCTCGGGCTTCATGACGGTCATCCCGCCGAGTTCGTTGGGCATGATCCAGACGGTTCCGACGGCGGTGTGCTCGAGTACGACGGGAGGTTCCTTCTTGGTGGCCTGGACGGCCATGATGCAGTCCATGAGGAGGGGGACTAGGGTCTGGTCGTAGGTGCGTCCCTCCTGCGCCTTGCAGTCCGTGTGGATGCTCTGGGTGACGAGCAGGTTGGGCCACCGCTTGGGGTAGGGGTGGACCAGCACGCCGTCCTCGATGGCCTGTTCGGCGGTGTAGGCGTGGATGATCTCGAAGTCGTCCATCTTGGGTTCCTTTCTGGTGGTGTTCCGTTGGGGCGGGATTTCTTAGAGGCAGCCCCGCGAGCGGGTCAGGGGGAACGAGGCCCTGACCCGCTCGAGCGGGAACCACCTTTGTATCAGGCCCAGGTGATGTTGGCCCTGGTGACTTCGACGCTGACTTCCATGTCCTCGCCCTCGGCGTCGACCGGCTCCTCGACCTGCACTTGGCAGGCCCCGACGAGCAGGTTCTGCTCGTCCACGGTGAGTTCGCGGTCGGTCTCGAAGGTGATGTGGATCGTGTACTTCTTCATGGTTCCGTTCCTTTGGTGGAGTCGGGAGGAGGCTCCTTACTGCAACTTTTCCAGTGTGGCCTCTTGGCCTCTTGGCGAGTTCGCTCCCTCTCGACTCTACCTGTTCCCTGTTGGTCTGGTTTCTTCGAGGATACTGATGTTGCTCGGCACGAACTCCGTACGGCCGAAGACCATCGTCTCCTCGAAGCCCGTGACGGGGTCGATGAGGACGACCTTGCCGTCCCTGACCTTGACGGGGGTGTCGAGGTCGATAATCCGGTCGGCGGATTCCTCGGCGTGGTATCGGCGGTCGGCGTCCCAGAGATCCATGCGGTTCGCGGAAAGGACGAAACGCTCGCAGAGTTGGCCGTCGAGCTCGACGCTCCAGACTTGGAGGTCATTGATCTTCCCCGTGAGGTCGCGCAGGGTGAGGCCGCCCAGCACATGCTTGTTCTTGATGGTGTCGCTCATGGATGGTCTTCCCCTCGCCTTGGGTTTCTTAGAGGATGACTTCCTCGCGGTTCTCCTCCCAGTACTTCCCCTTCCAGACCCGTCCGTTGTAGGACATGTGGCCGATCATGCGGCCGTCCTCGCGGAGTTCGGCGTTGCCCCAGTTGCCCCCTCCGACATCGTTGTCCCGCTGGAAGTCGTTGACGACCTTGCGGAGGGTTTTCATGTCGCTGGCGGAGAGCGTGTGCGTCTCCTCCCATTCGCCTTGGTTGCGGTCGGGGTTGCCGTGGATCGTGACGGTGAGGCGGTACATGGTCGGCTCCTTGGGGCGGTAAACCCTGTTCCTTCAGCCTTGGGTTTCTTAGGGGAAGACCCCTCCCAGCCGTTGGGCTGGGAGGGGTTCCCACTGTATCAGACCGTCTGGGAGGCCGTCTGTTCGACGGTTTCCTTGGAGATCGTGAACACCTTGCTCATCTGCTCCTGCGTGAGACCCTCCGCGACGCGGAACCGCTCGACCGCCTGACGGAAGGAGTCGATGCACTCGCCCTCCGTGACCTCGCCGTTGACCTTGACGCTGGCGATGTTGGCGACCTTGGGGGCACGCCAGCGGATGAAGCGGTCGGCGGGATCGACTTCCTGCGTCTTGGGGGCGTAGTCGGGTCGCGTCCACACGCCGTCCACCTGATCGTTCGGCACGATCACGCCGTTGTGTTCGTAGCGGTGGGCGTGCGTCTTGATGACGGCACCGGGCAGGTAGAGGACGGGTTCGGTCGCGTCCTTGGGGGTGGCGACCGCCCACGGGTAGGCCGTGCCGTCCGCACGCTTCCGACGCTCGTAGAACGCACCCTGTGCCGTGAACTGGCGGGGCTGGCCGTTCTCGTCGGTCTTGCCGATCACCGCCCACAGGCAGTTGACGAGGAAGCCGTAGAGGCCCTCGTCGCCCACCTGCATGTCCCACTCGCTGAACTTCTGCAGGCCGTGGTCGGTCGTGGTCGCCCGCCCCGTCGTGCTGGCGAACGGGTGCTTGGCCTTGAGGCTGGGCATGGTGACGGTCTGGATGGTGACGATCCGACGCCCGCCGAAGTCGAGGGCGTCGAGGACGGACTGCATGGTGGGGGAGAGGGTCTTCATGGTTCTCTGCTTTCTTGGGAAGGGGTGGTTTGTCCTGAACCGCGTTCAGGACATGGTACGATCCGTGTCAAGGGGGTTCCTTAGAGGATCACGCCGCCTCGGCCGATACTTCCTTCTTGGGCGGGATGACGACATAGGAGACGGCTCGGTGCCTCTCCATGACATCGGTGGCGGCGAGCACTGGGAGCCAACGCTTGACCTGCTCCTCGGTCTTGAAGTCGAGGCGGCCGACGATGCCGTCTTGGAAGGTGATCTCGAGGGTGTACATGTGGTTCTCCTTGGGTGGATTGGGTTCCCGCGGGTCGGGTTTCCTTCGAGGATCAGATCGGCAGGACTTCCATGGCGATTGCCCCCGCTATGGCCGGAACGCTCGAGGTGCCGCACATGCAGGCGGCGAGGGCCAGGGCCTTGTCCCTGATTTGTGCGGGGTATTCGTCGAGATCGACGATCCACTCCGCCTTGAGGTATTCGCGCACGAGCTCGATGCGGTCGGGGTCGATCCCGTGGAAGTCGCACCACTCTCCGTAGTTCGGATCCATTCTCCACCTCCTTGTGGAATGTCGGTTCCCGGGGGTCAGTCTTTCTTCGAGTATCCCGAGATCGAGATCTTGAGGATGCTCACGAGCAGGACCACGGCGATCCACGTCCTGAAGTTGACGGTTATCTCCGTGTTGAACAGCGTGTTCACGCTCCAGATTATCGCCACGGGCCACCAGACTATGGCCAGGAATGCGACGGCGAACAGCAGTACGGATAGGGTCGGGTTTTTCATGCTCTAGTCGAGCCCCTGTTCCTCGGATTCGGCGACGGCACGCTCGAGGGACGCTACGAGTTCGGGCTTGCGCACACCCCATTCCCTGTGGAGTTCCCTTGTGTTGTACCGTTCCTTGCGTTCGGGCAGGAAGACGGGATTGCCCTGCGGATCCCGTTCGGGGCGTCCGAGACGGTCGAGTTTCTGGACGGGCAGGTGGTGCTTGGTCCAACTGCCGTGCTTGAGGGAGTGGAACCAGTGGGATCCGTCCTGCATCGTGATCTTCACGCCGATCTTGAGGAAGCGGGTCTTTTCCTCGCCCCGCTTGTTGGTGTACGTTCCGATCGGGGCCCAGACGAGATCTACGCTTTTGACTGTGAACCAGGGCATTGTTCCGTTCTCCGGGGTGGTGGACTCGGTTCCCGGCGTCGGGGGTTTCTTCGAGGAACTCCGCCCGGCCCCCTGACGGATTTGGTCAGGGGGGAGTTCTTCGGAACGCTAAAATGCCCTAAATCCGTGGACGGAACGCGCTTCTGAAAGTCACCAGTTTTGTGCCAGGAACTCCTCGCACTCGTCCTCGTCCATGACGAATCCGAAGTATGCGACGCGCTTCTCCGTGGTTTCGACGACTGCCCCGTCGTTTGTGTAGACCCATGAGTGCTGGCGCCACATGCCGTCCCTGCTGAGTGCGTAGCCCGTGCAGATCCTGCAGAGTTCCCTGTTCTCGTCCCAGCAGGCGGCCGAGTTCGAGTGGCAGCGGCAGGGCTCGCCCCTCATCATCTTCGAGCGTCCGGGGAACCTACGTCCCCTCTCGAGGATCTTGAGGAGGTCGGGCTCGATGTGCGGGATGCAGGCCCCCCACCCGCCGATGTCGAGGAGGGTCTTCTTGAGGGGGCAGTCCGTGTTGCCCGTCCTCGTGGTGAACCCGCTCCGCCTCGCGTGCCGGAGCCAGGAGGCGTCGGGCTTGTTGGTTTTGACCTTCACTTGTTCGGCTCCATGAATGGCGTCCAGCCCAGCAAGATTTCCTTCTCGAGTTTGGCTGGAACCTCGACGCAGACCGGGACCGGGGAGAAGGGACTCGACCCGGGCGGGCGGATCTCGATGTTTACGAAGCCCCTCCTGGCCCCGTAGCCGTAGACGATCCTCCCCTTCAGCTTTCTCGCCGTGCCTTCAAGGTGGCCGGAGCGGAACCAGGAGCGGATTTTGTTCTTTACCGCTTCTTCCATGACCCATGTTCCCTCGGGGTGGGGTTTCTTCGAGGAACTACCGTCCCCGGATGCGGTCGATGACGCGGGTGATGGTGCCGGTCTTCCAGCCCCACAAGGCGTCCATGACGATCATGCCGGCGAGGAAGGAGAGGATGCAGTAGATGGCGGTCATTTGGGGTCCCTTTCTGGTGTCTGTTCCTGGGGGTTCGGGTTCCTTAGGGGATCAGTCGGAGGAGTCCACTTCGCGCTGACGCTTGCACACCTTGCACTCGTACAGGTTGAGGCAGTTGCCGATGTTCTTGACCCGCACCCACTCGTGGATGTGGTCGGCGTTGTCCTCTGTGACATACCCGTACCCCTGGCACTGGGTGCAGTGGGCACGGAAGTGGGAGTACCTGTGGCGGTTCTCTGGGGTGTCGGCGTGCTCGTGCAGCGGGTAGGCGTTGAGCCGTAGGTTCCAGCCCCCGTGTCCCTTGCACTGGGGGCAGAGGATGTTCATGCCGCACTTGGCGGCGTCGTCCATGTCCTGGACGGGGTGGTCCACGAAGGCGTCGGCGTCGGTGGGTTCTAGGTAGGCGTGCATGGCGGTTCCTTTCTGGGCTTCCATCCTTAGTTTTCGGCTTCCTTCGAGGATGCCGGGATGGACTTGATGACGGTGATGGGCCCGATGAACCTGTGTGTGCTCAGAACCACCCTGTCGCCCTTTTTGTTGCAGTAGACGGAGCCTTCCATGGTGATGGGCCCCTCGCAGGCGATCCCGCTCCTCCTCTTGAACCCAGTCTGCTCGAGCCTCTCGGCCACGATGTCGTAGGCCCAGTACTGAATCCTCGCCTCGGAGCCGGTCTGGACGATGCGGTCGATGTCACGATTGCTGAAGTGCATCAGACGCCACGCCTTTCCCTGATGCACCTGGGGCACTGGCGCAGGATGGTGGTCTTGATGGGGGTTCCGCAGGCGGAGCAGGTCCGTACAGTCGCGGACTTGGCGACGCCCGGGGAGGTCAGGGGGGAAATCTTCTTGATCTTCATGCCCTGGGTTCCTTGCACTCCCTCTTCCTTCGAGGATCAGGCCGCGTCCTCGAGTTTCAGTTTCTTCTGCTTGGCGAGTTGCTCGGAGTACTTGTCGAGGAACTCCTGCTCCTCGCGTGTGGCGGGGCGGTTGTTGACTCCCCTCGCCTGCGTCACCCTGCCGTCCTGCACCTGCACGGTGACGAGGGGGCGGTCAAGTTCGTCGCTCTTGCGGAGGAAGACGATGGCGTACTTGCCCGCCACCAGCCCTTCGATGTAGTTTGCCACGCAGTGGTTGAGGCTCTGCCCCTCCTTCACCACAAGGTCGAGGCTCGCGGGGGCGACGATGCTGTACTGCTCGCCCTTGAACTCCATCTTCTTCAGGCCCTCGCACACTTCCTCGTACTTCTTGGCGAGGATCTTGCTCTGGTTGACGCGGTAGTTCCGCATCACGATGTCGTGGGCGGTCTTGATGTAGCGGGGGTAGCGGTCGAAGTCACGCCCCACCACAGCGGTAGCCATGCGGGCGTAGTCGCGGATCAGGGTCATGTCCTCCATGTTCCTGTTGATGTGCTGGCAGAGTCCCTGATGGTCGATGTCTTCGAACAGGTAGTCCATCAGACGCTTGCTGTCGTAGCCGAGGCCGATCAGGTAGTCGTAGCAGTCTTTGAACCCGCTGAAGTAGTAGGTCTGGGCGGCGAGGGGGAACTGGTACTTCTCCCAGACATAGCGGAAGACATCGCCCATGCCCGCCTTGACCGCCGTGCGGTAGGATTCCATGTAGTTGCCGAGGATGAACTGGCGGTTCTCGTCGCCCGCGTAGACATCCTCGTTCATGTTGTAGTGGTTGTGGTCGTTGCGGAGGTATCGGGGGGCGACGCTCTCGCCTACATGGGTGAAGAACCACTTGTCCAGCCCGCTCTCCTGCATGTCCTTGAAGGACAGCACCCGCCCGCCCCTGAAGACCTGCTGGCACAGGTTGTCGAGGTTCATCTGGGCGACGAAGTTGTTCTTGGCGAGGCTCTCGATCGGCCAGATCAGGTCGCGGTTGACCATCGTGTCGAGTTTGTTGAGACGCTTCTCCGCGAGGCGGTAGGCCCCGTCGCGGCGGTGGTCCTCCACCCGCTTCTTGATGTACAGGGACAGGATGCGGAAGAAGTTGTGGGCCCAGCCCTGCTTGGTGCGGGTCTGGATCGTGCTGAAGAATGTCGGGTGGCCCGGGCGGATCATTTCGCCCTTCTCGTTGGCACCCCACACGATGTTGCCGAAGTGGACGGCACCGAACTCCAGTCCCGTGTCGCCGTGGTAGAACTTGTGGTCTACGACGCTCCATTCGAAGCGGGTGCCGTTGTCGAAGCGGAAGACGATGCGCCGTCCGTCCTCGCTCGGCTCGACGACGGACAGGTTGACATACTGGGTGGTGTTGCGTGCGGCTCGCATGATCGGTTCTCCTGTGGTGGTGCAGGGGGTTCCGTCCGCGTTGAGTTTCTTCGAGGATGCCCGGGGCTTGGCCTCCGGGTCGGGCAGGCGGCCCAGTTCGACGATCTTCTCCGCCAGGGCGTCGGGGATGAACAGGGTCGTCTCCCCCTTGTCCACCATGAAGTCGCTGACCGAGGTGTGGTCGTGTCGGTCGTCGACCCCGTAGCCGTTGGGGTCGTACTCCCAGGTGACGCCGTGGCGGGACAGGCGGTGACGCCATGCGGCGCGGGCCCGCTCGCGGTCCTCTCCGCCGATGTCCTCGAGGGTGCATTCCCTGCCGAGGAGGCGGCTCGCGGTGCTGCAGTACTCCTGCTCGAGGATCTCGTGAAGCTTGAGGGTGTCCATGGTTGGTTCCTTGGGGGTGTGGTGGTGGTTCCGAGTCGGGAGGGTTTCTTAGACGAACCTGTGGAAGATCGCCCAGATCTTCTCGGGGTCGCTGTCCCGCACGCCGCTCCAGTCCCCCTCGACGACCATCTCGGGGTAGTCGGTGCATTGTGCGATCTCCTCGCTGGGCCACAGGGTCAGTTCCCTGATGGCGAAGAGAGGGAGCCACGCGGAGAAGTTCATCTCCCTCATGTACCTGCCCTCCAAGGACAGGTCGTACTCCCTGTCGGACCGGCGGGAGACCTTGAGATCCTTGATCCCGCACTTTTCGACGAGGCGATCGACGATCTTCTTTTCTTTGGCGTTCATGTTCTTTCTCCTGGGGTCTGCCTCGTTCCCGCCCCGAGGTGTTTCTTAGAGGAATGGTCGAGGATGATGTCCTCCGCGGCCGAGGCTATCCCGTGGCTCTCGTACCTGCGTACGGGATCCTCGTTGCGCCACCAGAATATCCAATGGACGTCCCTCTCGACCGTGTAGCCCCGTTCCCTGGCGAGCCTCTGCAGGTCCGGGAACCGGCGTACGGATTTTACGGACACGCGGGCCTCCATGCACGCACCTCCACTCCCGGATTTGTGTCAGGCCGTCTCTGCCTCGAAGGGGCAGTCCGCCTCGACGCCGAACAACTTCTTGTAGACCTCCCTCGCGGAGACCCACTCGTGGTCCCAATCCCCGTCCGAACCCAGCCTGACGCTGTCGGGGGCGTGACGCTTCATGGACAGCATGACGAGCATGACCGCCATATCGTAGGGCTTGTGCGCGGTCTTGCAGAAGTCGAAGTGCTCCCCGCTCTGCACGAAGTCCTGCGGGGCCTGCATCTCGCGGGTGACCATAAAGGTCTCGTGGCCCTCGTCCTTCCAGCCGTTGAAACGGATGGTGTCGCCGTCCACCTGCGGGGGCTTGGGACCCCACTTGGGGCCTCCGAACAGTGTGGGCTGTTGCTCGGCGGGGGAGTCGTACTCCCAAGCGAGGGTGATCCGCTTCCTGTCGCAGTGCTTCACGACGATGTCGAGGGTCTCGAGGCAGATCTTCTCCCACTGCTCGCGGGTGAAGTCCTTGCTGCGGTACCAGTAGTGCGTGTATCCCACGGCTTTTCTCCTTGTGTCGGGGGTTCCCCGTGGCCGGGGTTCCTTAGAGGATCATACCCTGGTGGCGACGGCGAACCCGTAGCACTGGCTCCGGATCTGGCTGGCGTCGAGGGACAGGTGGGCGTACCCCCACGGGTTCTGGAGCTGGAAGACCCCGTTGCTGTATGACTTGACGTAGTAGGCGTGCCCCCGCGTGTGGGCGTCGTCCATGTACCTGTATATCACGACCGCGGCCCCCTGCGAGACGTATGAGGCGAGGGCCGTTGTGGCCGTGGCGTCGAGGCTGCTGATGGCCGTCCGTCCGGTCACCTGGCCGAACACGACATTGGACCAGCCCCCGGAAAGTCCCGCGTAGGAGTTGCCCCTGACGAGTTGCGCGTAGGCCTTCTCGGCGAGGGCGGGCCAGAGCTCGTTCGTCGGGCTCGTGCGGTTAGACCCGAAGTTCTCGAACACGGAGAAGCCCGCTGAGTTCACGGGGAGCTGGTTGTCCACGGTCACCCAGTCCTCGATGTACCTGGTGCCGTCGAGCTTGTAGAACCTCACGGCCCATGTGCCGTCCATATTGTCCGCGAACATGGTGTTGACCGTACCGCCGAGCTTGTCGGCCACCGCCCCGAGGGAGGTCAGGAGGTAGCAGTCGCCCACGCCCCCCTGCTGGATGTCGGAGCTTGAAGCGCCGCCCACGAACAGGGTTCCGCTCACCGTCTGGTAGGAGATCCCCGTGAAGCCCCCGAGCGACGGCCGGTCCTTGCCGTAGAACCATTTGTCGATGAGCTGGTTCATGGTGGCCGCCGTGGGCTTGGCGTCGAGGACGTCGGTGGCCAGGCACTTCACTGAGGCGGGCATGTTGCTGCCGACCACGATGTTCCTGAGGTCCAGGGCCTCGTTTGCCGACACCTGGCCTCCGTCAGTGGCGCTCCTGAAGATGTTGACGACCTCGGCCCGGCCGAGCTGGCCGTCCGCGTATCCGCTCGTGTAGAGGGACCGGATCTCGGGGTCGATGCAGTTCGCGGCCATCATGGACCGCGTCTCGAGGCTTTCGATTGAGAGTTTCATGTTGTGCCTTCCCTACTGGGCTTCTTTCTTAGAGGAAAACCGCAGTGCGGCCAGGACGCCGACCTTCTCTATGAGGAGGTCGAGCTGCTCGTCCCTGAAGAACACGTTCACCCGCTCGTACCTATCGCTGTCCCAGTACCCCACCACGAGGAACTCGGGGTTCTGTTCCTTGGCTGGGTGGTAGCTGACCTCGAGCTTGGTGTCGGAGGTGTGTACGGACAGGCTGGTGTATCCGCCTTCGATGTTGAGTCGTAGCGACACTATGCCACCTGGCCGTTGGGTTCGATGTTCACGCCCTTGATGTTGCACCTTCGGACATACCACCCGGAGAGGTTCCTGTTGATGTGCCTGGCGATCTTCTCCTGGCTGTTCTCCTCGTCGGGGAGGGCTCGGATGTAGAAGCCCGGGCTGTTGTCGGGGGTGACGCTGACCTCCATGTACCTGCCGTCGACATGGAACCAAGCGACATGGTTCCCGTCGTCGTCGCAGAGCCATGTGTTGCTCTTCTCGCTCGCCATCCAGTCGTTCGGGATTTCCATGAATGTTCCTTTGTCGTGCGAGTCCAGACGGACGGGGTTTCTTAGGGGGATCATTTCGTGCGGACCTTCTCCATTACCTCCATGCGTTCCTCCTCGGTGAGGCCCGCCAGGTACCGGAGGATCCCGCGTTCGCGGTGTTCGAGGAACTTGATGTATTTCTTGACCGACCCCTGCTTCTTGGGGTCGAAGCTGAACATCATCATCTTCTGGTGGAGGGCCGGCGGAAGCCTGCCCCTGATGCCTCGGGTCGCGTAGACGAGGAGGAGGCTTGCCCTGTTGGACTTCTGTAGTTTTTTCTCAAACCCAACTCCCGGCTCGGGCGTGACCTCTAGGTAGTCCTGGAGCATGTCCTTGCGGTCTTCGTGCCACTGCATCTTCTTCTGGAACAGGATCTTGCGCTCAAGTTCGGGCCAACTGCCCTTGATGACCCTCCTGTGGTAGTCGTGGGCGAGGCGATCCTGTTTGAGGATCCTGGACTCGGCCTCCTTCCACCGGCCCTTCACGCAGTTCTCGGCGTATTCGGCGGCCCGCCCGATGTCATTTCTGAGCAAGAACCTTTCCAAATCGGCGTTCCGCACGCAGGCGACATTGATGAAGTAGTCCAGCGTCATCCTGCGGGTGTTGTACCCGTTGGTGATGTTCTCGATGAGGTGGGGTTCGCACTCCTCCCACCGTCCCTGCACGACATCCCTGGCGTATTCTAGGGCGAACTTGGAGGCGGCGATGGCCGGCTCGCCCTCGGGGAACCTGCCCCTGATGGCCTTGGTCGCGTAGAGGAAGGACTGTTCGGGATCCCTCGACAGGTCCTCGATCTCCCAGCGGTTGAGCTTCTTGCCCTTCCTCGCCTTCTGGACGGCGTACTTGGGGCTGCAGACGCGCTTCGGCCTTGTTTCGGTCGTTTCCATGGACTCCGTTCCCTGCGGTTCAGTTTCCTTCGAGGATGTTCTCGGTCTCGGGGTCGAGCGGGGCGAGGAGGAGTATCTTCTCGAGGGTGTCCTCGGTCGCGAAGAAGTAGTGGCCGGGCTTGTGCGGGTTTCCCATGGCAATGAAGTCTCCGACTCCGCTGTGGTCGAGGAGCATCATCTGGACGCTGTTGACCTCCGCGATGTCGTACTTCTCCATGAACTCGGCGAGTGCTTCGCCCTGCAGGACATCGAGGTTGCCCTTGAGGAACTGCTTGATCTTGAACCTTTTCTCGGCGTCCATGGGGGTTCTCCTGGGAAGGGTGCCGGGCGGGAGTGGAACTTTCTCCCGCCCGGCCTACCAACCACCGTTTCGTCAGGCCGCCGTGCTCTTGCGGCGGCGGTTCTTGAGGGTGAACTCGACCGGGACCTCGAACAGGTCGCTCGGGCGGCCCATCCTCGTAACGGCCATGCGGCCCACCTTGCGTGCGATCTTCTTCTTGCACAGCAGGCGCATCAGCACCGTGCTGCCGAGGTAGTCCAGGCCCGTCCTCTTGAGGCCGAGGCTGGAGGCGAACTCGCGAACCGTCATCGTAACCGTCTTGGGCTTCTTCAAGGGAAGTCCTCCTTTCGATGTGTGTTCCAGGGGAACGGGGTTTCTTAGAGGGTCAGTTGATCACTGATCTTCCGCGGGGTTCGCGGAACACCAGCGTGCCCTTATCGCGGACGAGGTCGGCCATGCCCTGGGGGCCTTCGTCCCACATGGAACGCATCTCCGCCTCGGAGAAGTCCCGCTCCGTGTCGTAAACCCACACCTCCGGCCGCCGCCCGGCGTTGTTGCGGGCCTTGTGCAGGGCTATGGTCAAGTGGCGGTCCATCTCGAACTTCCTCCCCTCGCCGAACTGGAGGAGGTCGCGGTTCATGATCTCGTCGCAGGGGACGAGCATCTCCCAGCCCTCGGAACCGAACACGACTAGCCACCTGGTGCTCATGGATACCGCTCCCTCGCGGGCGGGTTCCTTAGGGGATGTCCGAATGGCTGGCGGCCGGGAGGCTCTCGAGGTCGGGAACGAAGCCCAGTGCTACGACCTTCTCCACGAAGTCCCTGCGCCACGCCATGGGGTTGTTGCTCTCGAAAGAGATTTCCGCCCCGGGCTGCCGGACGAACAGCTCGGGATCCCACCGCACGCCGGTGACCCAGTCGTATTCCTTCTTGGGGTGGAGGAAGACCATTATCCCAGCGCGGCGGGCCAGTTTGTGAGACCTGCTCCAGTCGGAGTCCCTGTGGAAGATCTCCCTGAACTTCTGCATCAGCGCAAATTCATCCATGGCGTCCGTGCCTTCCTCTCCAGGTGGGACTTCTCGTTCTCGTTGTCCTGGAGGATGCGGAAGAGCCTCTCCTTGCCCTCCGAGGATAGCTTCTCAAGGACCTCCTTGGCCAGACTGCGGTTGTTTCCACGCTGGCGGAGGAGCAGGTACTCGAGGTGTCTGTCGATCATCGTCTTCTTCTTCTGTGCTTGGAGAACAGGGCTTTGAGGGCGGCGTCCGCGGCCTCTTGTGTGGTGAGGTTGGGTTTCGGCCTTGCCGAACTCTTGGTTTCGGGCTTGGACGGCAACAGAAACGAATTGAGAATGCCCAGGAGGCTCATGCACCCCTCCCAAATGATTCCTTTATGTAGGCTGCACGCCATGTTCCTTTTGGAAAAAGTTCCTTCGAGGATCAGCGGTCGTAACGGCTGGGTATGAAGTGGACGATGTATGCGGCCAATACGAACACGGCCGCCAGGTATAACGCGTACATCATTCGCCGCCCTTCACCCTGTGAGCTACCAGGTTGGCCGCGTCGGGGACGCTCACCCTGCTGACCCAGCACAAACCGAGCATTTCAAGCGTCCATTCGTCGAGCTGGAAGAGGGCGTACTCGGAGTCCACGCCGAAGTCGTACTCCATGTACGCGTACTGGCAAGCCAGCTGGATGTAGGATGCGAAGTCCAGGGTGGTCTTCATTCCCTATTGTAGGGTAGATGAAGACCTTTTACCTAGACGGCGTCCTTCACGGCCTTGCTACGCTCGTCGTCCCACTGGTAGGCGACTGACTCGCTCACGGGCCGGCCGAGGGCCTGGAAGAGGGCCTTGAGCCGACGCTCAAGTTGGCCCTTCTTTGCCATGACCTGGCCGCGGGGGAGCTCACCGTCGCAGGTCAGCCATTCGGGGCTGAGCCTGTTGTAGGTGTCCACGATGGCCTCCATGATGCAGCGGTCGCCGTGGGGCATGAACTCGTTGTAGGGCATGGGCAGGTCTTCGGACCCCTTGACCATCAGGCCAGCCAAGGAGGGAGGCGGGAGGGCGTTGACGGCGTCGATGAACGCCACGCCTGCGGGCTCCATGAGGCTGTAGGGGACGGTCCAGACCGCGCCGACTTCGGAGCCTCGGCCGTTCCCGCGGGATGCCAGGGTCTTAACCTTGGCCTTGCTGGGGTTGACCTTGACGACCTCGCCGAGGGTCTTCTCGCCGTTCTGACGACCGAACATGACCTTCATGCCGACCTTGCAGTGTTCGCGGAGCATTTGATGGTTCCTTGGGGGGTTGGGTGACGACCTGCTTTCCCGGCGGTCGGGGTTTCTTCGAGGATCGTCAATCGACCTCGTCCAGCGTCACCTTGTAGATGTTTTGCCATGTGTACCCGCATTTCTTGCAGCCAATTTCGTGGATGATCGACCCTCGGTCGCGGTTCTTGGAGCCGGGCATCGGTTGCCAGTGGGTGACCTGCGACAGGTGGATTCCCTGTCCGCCGCAGCAGGGGCAGGCGAATCCCTTCTTGGTGAGGAGGAACTCTTGGTCCTTCGTGACCTTGTAGGGATCTCTCTCTCCGAAAAGATCAGCGACTATCTCGTTGAGCGCTTCGCAGTCGTGAATGGCCTCGTCCTCGAGCCAGTACCCGTCTTCGTGGTCCCAGTAGTCGAGGTCGATTTCCCAATCTTCCAGGTTGATCGGATAGACAGAACTCCAGTCCCTCTCTTCTGCGTAGAAGACCACGTTAGGCTTGTTCGCCTTGACGAGTGCCCGGACTATTTCCTCGAGTTTATCGGCCGCCGGACCCCTGAAATCGTACTTCTCGCGCAGTTCGTTGCAGACCTCCTCCACGGTCCTGCCGAGGAGGATTTCCTTGATGAGCGTATGTTTGACGGCCTTCTTGGTCTTCATGGCAGGTATCCCAGGATCAGGGCCCTCTCCGCAAGTTTTCGGGGTACGAGGAGCCATGGGGAGGGGTGTCCCGGCATATCGCCCTCGTTCTCGGGCGTGTAGACGCAGACCATGCCCTTCGTACGGCCCTCGTTGATCGACTCTACGAGCCAGTCGGGGTGGAGCAGGAAGATCTTGTGCTTGTCGCAGTACGAAACCCAGTTCTCGTAGGTGGCGTCGGGGTTGCCGTCCACCTTGAGGAGGGCGTACTTCTGCGAGAACAGGGCCTCGAGCTTCTCGATGTCCATGGCAAGCGCTCCTCCTGGCCTAGGTTCTTTCGAGGATCCAGGACTCGACCTCGGCCTCCGAGACCTCCCTGCCGATGAACCGGAAGAGCAGGTTGATCTTGTTGGAGAGGGCGTTCCTCTCCTTGGTCGAGACCTCGTCGAGCCTCTGGTAGATCTCGTGGATGGCGTGCATGATGTGCTTGTCCTCGGGCTGGAGGCTCTTCGGCTTCGCCTCCATGGCCTTCTGTCGTGCCGACCACGCCTTCACCGCTGGATCGTCGGGCTTCTCGAAGCTCCTCATGGTCATTTCGTTGGAAACCTCGTGGCCTCCAACGACGGGGACGAGTCCGCCGTAGGGACACCGCCACACGGCACCGGCGGGCCATTTCCCGGCCTGGTCGAGGGACTTCACCTGCGCCCGCTTGGGGTTGACCTTGATTACCACGCCCCTGGGCATGCTCTCGAGGCCGAACCTGTCGGCTCCGAACTTCACGACCATCCCTACCTGGCAGTCTTCCTTCTTCATGGCTGATGTTCCTCGCCCGGAGGGTTTCTTAGGGGATCTGCCTGATCCGCCTGCGCAGGGCCTTTGCCCACTCCTCGAACTCGCGGAGCATGCCCATGGCCATGGTCTTCCTCTCGGGTTCGGGGGTGTCGGCGAGTGCGTCGCCGAGGCACTCGTAGATCGCCCTGTACTCGCTCTCGCAGACAGTGTCGGGGTGTTCCAGTGCGTCGATGGGGTTCATTCTCCCTCCCCGGAGAAGACGGAATGGACGATCCTGAGATGTGCGAGCAGGTTGTTCCAGCGGGGGACATCGATGTAGGCGACGCCGTCGTAGTAGGCCCTTGTGAGGCCGAGCCGCTCGCAGACCCGCCACTCACCGTCCTCCATCAGGTCGAGCAGCGCCTGCCCGTCCTTCTCGAGGAGCATCCTGTCCATGAACTCCTGCCTCGTGAGGTGGAGGTCCGTGGTGGAGGAGGTCTCCTCCGTGTTCTCGATCTGCCCGCGGAGGGACTCCGCGAATTCCCGGATGTGGTCGCTCATGGATTCGAATCCTCGTGGAGGGGGATTTCTTAGGGGTACTCGGCCCTGTCGTACAGCTCGATGGCCCTGGGGACGGAGAGGCTGCCGTCCTTGATCATCTCTCGGACCACGTACTCGCAGAATGTCTCGACGCTGCAGCTGCGCGTCCTGACCGCCTCATCGAGCGTCTCCGGGACGATGTCGGTGCCGGGATCCTGCTCCCTGAACAGCCCCTCGATCTCCGCCGGTACGGACTCGTACCTGATCTGGTAGACATGGTGGATGTGCGCCGTCGAGACCCCGTCCTTCACGACGTTCTGCGTCCAGTCCTCGACGTCGACGACGGAGCCCTTCTTGAACACCTGGTGCGAGCGGACGCCGCGCTTGCACCTGCGGTCGTGCTTGGGGTTCGGGATGTCGGACGACAGCCGGAACTGACGCCTCGTGATGGTCGGACGATCGAACTCGACGCTCATTTCGCCTCCTCGCACACCAGGCGAGCGACCTCGGAGCCGCCCTCGCCGACGACGCGGACGCACACGAAACCCTCCCTGCCCCTGTTCGTGTTCAGCAGGTTCAGGGCCTTCGTCCCCGCGGAGGACAGCGACCTGCACTCAACTGGGGCGTCGGCTCCGTCCCTTCGGACGACCTCGACTGTGTACTTCATGTCGCCACCTCCACGGCTTCGGACTTTTTTCGAGTATCCCAGCCCTTCAACAGCCTGGCGTATTCCTTGGTGTAGTGGTTCTGCTCGCCGACGACCATCCTGTTGTGCAGGGCGTCCGGGAGCCTCGACCTGGTGAACTTGGCGATCCTGACGGCGCAGTGGCAGAGCAGGCGGTATGTCTCCTCCGGGTTTACTCCCTGGATGATCCACGCCTTCAAGTCGTGCATGTCCGAGAAGAGAGCCATGCTGAAGTAGTACGGCTGGGCGAGGGCCCCCATTATCTCCGCGTAGAAGTCGAGGTTCCTCACGCCGCCTTCTCCTTCGCCCACTCCAGGTACTCCTGGAGATGCTCGTACCCGTAGTCGTCGGCCCCGAGGGACAGGACGAAGTAGTTTAGCGTCTTGTCCGAGAGGGGGCCGAACTTCTTGGCGTACTCCAGGGCCAGACCCATCGCGTCCTCGCGGGCGAACAGGGCGAACTCGTCCGCCTCGTCGTACCTGCCGTGGGCGTCCGCGTGATGCAGGGCCCACCGGTCGCCGGCCTCGATGAGAACGTCCACGGACACCCTATCGCCGTTGAGAAGGGCCAGGGCGCAGATCGCGTCGGGTTGACCCACGGACTTACGGCCACGGCCCCCGTAGACGGAACGCTCGAAGTTGTGTTCCCCGTAGCTGTGCTTCTCCTGCACGTACCCCGTGATCGACATGATGTTGTTGATGGCGGCCGCGCTGGCCTTGGGATGCTCGCTCTCGTCGGGTTCGGCGAGCTCGTCTTCGTACTCGCCGTCGTAGTCCACGCTGTACCCGTTGACCCGAGTGACCCGGCTGTAGTCCGAGTAGTTGTTGTCGTCGTACTCGTTCGTCACCTCGACGCTGAACGATTGCAGGTCGGGGTGGTCGGCGAACAGGGCCGCCACGAGGTCGTCGAGGTCAACGGCACGATTGAGGGCGTGCTTCGTGTCATACAGCAGGTCGAAACGGGACATCTTTGCCTCTCCTCAGGATGTTCTTCGGGACAATGTAGTTGGTAGCCATCAGTCGGAGGAAGCGCCTCCGGCCTGGGGCGTCGCACACGACCCCACGGTGGGGAGTCCTCGAGTCGTAGGCCAGTGCCTCCCGCTCGGGGATTGTTCGAGCAAGCCTGCCCGCGAGCAGTTCCTCGAGAAAACGGTTCTGCTCCTCCCTGCCCTCGGGAGGCTCGGGGATCTCCACGGGTTCGGCGAGGAACTGCGTCCGATTGGGGCCGTCCACCCAGAGGGCGTACCTGTTGTCCCCGTTGTAGTCGCCGTCGAAGTGCCAGCGCGTGTCACGGCAGGTCTTCATGCCCGGCTCGCAGTCCATCACCACGAGATCGACCATGTAGTTCGTGTGTCCGTCCGGGAGCATGGCACGCATGGACTCCACCACACGCCCCCACTCGGGGAACTTGCGGACGAACCTGCCCATATCCATGTCCTTCACGAAGAGTTCCATGGTTGCCGATCCAGTCTACCCGGGTTTCTTCGAGGAAGGCAGGAAGCGGGAGAGGTCGACCGGGACGGACTTGCGGAAGGTCAGGTAAACCTTCTCTTCCGCACAGTCGAAAATCACCTGGTCGCCGGACACCTTCACCTTCGATCCCATCCTGAAGACGTGGTGCGGGCTCTGGTCCGTTCCCTCGTCTTCGGGATAGTGGTAGAGCCGCAGCCGCGAGTCTGAATCGTCCCAGTAACGGAAAAGCGTGGTCGTCAAGTGCGGGATGTGAACCTCGATCTCGCACACGCAGTCGATCGCGTCCCACACGTCGCCCAGGGTCAGCTCTCCGAACACGTTCCTGGCAACCAAGTCTTCCATGACCTACTTTCCCTTCCGGCGGGGTTTCTTCGAGGAAGTCTCGGGGAACTCGCCGTGACCCTCCTGATCTGCGTACTCCAAGAAGCTCGGAAGACCGGACTCGCCGAACAGGGGCTTCTTCGCGGCCGACCTGTCCGTGAAGCCCTCGAACTCACATGCGAGCGCGGCCCGCTCGGAGCCGTAGCCGCTGGTGTGGCACCACTCGCCGTCCTCCTGGCGTTCCATGCGAACCCAGGACTTGGAGCCCTCGCTGTAGTAGGCTGATCTCTGCATCTCGCACCTCCTTCTGGACTATGTTCCAGGGAGGGCGGGTTTCTTAGAGGATGGGGTCGGGTCGCTCGAGACCCACGAACTCACCGCCGTCGTCGTCGAAGATTATGCCGGGAGAGCAGGGCAAGCCCGTCTCGTCGGCGGCATTTTGTGCGGACATCCTCAGGAGCTCGTAGATCTCCTCGCCGTGCTCCGCCCCGTAGTGCGTCTTCAGGAGGCCCAGCACGGTCAGGTAGCTGTCGTAGGGGAAGGAGACGCTCTCGAGGCCGAGATCGTCGTCCATCACCCAGCCGCCTTCTTGAGCTTGGCGTTCTCGGCGGTGAGAGAGGCAACCGCGCTCTCAAGCCTGTTGATGCCCCTGATGATCCTGTGGATCTGCTCGCTCTTCTCCTGCTCGTACGTGTTGGCGGCCAGACGCTTCAGCTCGCTCAAATCATCCTGGGAAATGTACATCGGAACCCCTTTGTTTAAGAAAGACACGGTTTAGAGGAGTCTGTTCCCGAACTTTCCCGAGCGGGAAAGAAATGACCCCATCCGGATTTAAACCGGAGTCTCCACCGTGAGAGGGTGGCGTCCTGGGCCGGGCTAGACGATGGGGCCAAGATGTGGTTTCAGTCTTACACAAACCACAAGTCTACGGAAGCGGTGAAGGGATTACCCGCGATCCCACTGGTGCCGCAGAGATATTGTAGGAAGAGCAACTGAAAAATGCGACATCCAGGATTCGAACCTGGGACCTCGGAATTATGCTCATCACTTCGGCTTTCGCCGCCAGAAGTTGCCTTCTGTTCGTGATCCGGACCATGCCTTTACCTTGGTTGTCTCCAACTTTAGGTAGGTGATTATGGCCTCTACACGTTCCCTTGCGGGCTTCGCTCGGCGTTGGGTCGCCCTTGCGGGCAGGCCGTTCACCGAATTTACACCTGACTAACCACCCGTTTCCAGATGGCCGACCCAATTCACTGTCTTTTGACAGTAGCTCAGTTCCTTGCACTCACCGCTGTGCTAATGTCGCATTTTTCAGTTGCTCTTCTTTTCTCACCTCCACCGGTTCGCCAGCGCGAAGAAGGTAGGCGCCCACAGCCCCACGAAGATGCCGAACCGCTCGCCGTGTGCCGCGTCGTGCTCCTTGAACTGGAACCAGATGGCGATGCTGGCCGCGATGCTGACGAAGCCTGCGTAGAAGCAGACGGTTCCGAGGGTCTTCTCGTTCATCTTTCTCTTTCCGGGTTGTGGTTTATCTTGAACTGGAACCCGATACTAACCCGTCCGCGACGCCACGTCAATCTAAACCACGCTCTCCGCCATCTTCCTGATCCTCCTCGCGGCGAACTTCTCGAGGGAGAGCCTCTGCCGATCCATCTCAGGGATTATGGATCTACGGATCCAGTTGCGCCTTGAACCCTGTGTGACTCTGTTGGACTCGTCCTCCACGACCCACTCCGTCCACCCGTTCCTCTCGAGGAACTCCCTGAAGTCCTGTTTTCTTGAGAGGAGGAAGGGGTGTACGACGGTGAAGTCGGGGAACTTGCTCTCGAGCTCGAACGGTCGTCTTCCGGGGTGGCCGCGCAGGCAGTTGAGCAGGTAGCTCTCGACCCAGTCGTTGAGGTGGTGGGCCGTGACGATTGTGCCGCCCTTGGCGACCCTCGAGTAGAACCCGAGCCTGGCCTCGCGACACTCGGCCTCCGTCCCCTTGTACCTGTCCCAGACGTCGCTCCTGCCCTCCAGGTTGAGCTTGTCGCACAGCGCGAGGAACCTCTCGTGCATGACGCCGTTCTGGGCCCGTAGGTTGTGGTTGAAGTGGAGGGGGGTGAAGCTGTACCCCTTCCAGCGCATCCAGAACAGGGCCGCGACGCTGTCGGATCCCATGCTGACGGCGAGGTGGTAGTGCCTGTCCTTTGGGAGTAGTTGCTTGAATACCTTGATCATTCTTCGATTTTACCTCATGGGAGCCCGATTGCCAGTATCCGCAGGGCGACATCCTTGGGAACCTGGATGTGCCATTCCCTGCCCGGGCTCTCCCAGGGGTCGACCACATGTACGAGGTGGGGGCTGCGTATGGGCAGGAGTCCGCCGGGGGTCATTACGATCCGGCACCCCACGCCCTTCAGGTAGGCCTCCCAGTCCGCCCTGTTCTCCTCGACCGTCTCGCGCAATCCGGCCAGGTAGTGAGCCTTTTCGTGGAAGACCCAGAACAGCTTATTCTTGTCGGTCTTCACCTGATCCTCAGCGACGCCATTGTCGCGCCGAGCGCGACGCCCATTAGGGTCACGCTGAGCAGGGCGGAGAGGTACTGGTAGTTCGTGATGTACATGGTTCTGCGTCACTTTGCGTGACGCTTCTTCTTGCGGCTTGGTTTTGTTTCATCGTACAGGCGGTTCAACAGTTCACTTACCAGAAGTTGATCGCAGTCAATCGCCCGCATCGGCACAAACCTGATCGCATCCAAAAACATCCGCACTGTCGCCTTCAGTCGTTTATGTTCCGGCATCTTGTCCAGCCGCCCGAAGCGACGAGCCTCTGACGGAGTCGGAATGAAGGGGTCTTCTTCGTCTTCAAGCGTTCTCATGTCTCACCTCGTTTGACGCAGAACCGACGGATGAAGCGGACGGCGGAGCCGCCGCTTATCCTGCGTGTTACATGGCCCTCGTCTGGGCGTAGGCGGGGCTCTCGCAGTATTCCTGCGCTCCCTCGATGTTGGTGCGGAACCAGTACCGACCAGTATGGTCGCTGTAGTACCGCCAGGTGCCGTCGTTGCCCCTATACTGCCACTGTATGTCCATCTGGGCTATCTGGGTGGCCTTTCGGAGGGCATCTTCCCTCTGGCGCTGGAGTTCGGCCTGCCTCTGGCTCTCCTTCACCCTCTCGACGATGGGCGCGGACTCCTTCGTGATCGTGGCCAGGCCGACGAGCAGGCTGACCACGACGGCTGCGATCTGTAGGTAGAACAAGACTCCCCTCCTTGTGGAAGCGTCTGGCAAATCCATCTGCCACTCCTTATCGGCTGTTCCGTCAGGAAACTTTAGTCGCGGCCCGCCCGCTCGAAGAGCTCGAACAGGAAGTTCGGGCCGTCGTTTTCGTCGAAGGCCACCATAGGGCCCTCGTAGCCCTCGCTTCTCGCCTGGTACTCGGCGATTTCGTAGTGCTCGCCGTTGTCGTACTGATCCTGGGAGCACTCGACCTTGCAGAAGTAGAAGTCGGAGGCTCCCTCGGCGTTGCGGCACGCGACCACGCATTTGACGACCATGTGATTCTCTCCTTCAGACTCGGGTTTCTTCGAGGTTGTCGACGATCTGGTCCACCTGCCCCGCGATGAGCCGGATCGGGGCGCAGCCGCAGTGAGTCGCCATGATCTCCTGGCAGTCCCCGAGCAGCTCCCTGATCTGGGTGTACGCCTCGCGGTTGTCGGGCATCAGGTGGGCCGCCACGAGGCCCTTCACCTTGGCGAGGATCCCGGAGACCCGGCTCATAGCCTGCACGGTGCTTCTGTCCATGATGTCTCCACCTTTGGATCCCGCCCCTGGCTCGCCTCTTGGTGCAGCGTGCCGGGGCGGGGGACCCTAGGGTTATTCGTCCTCGTCGTCGTCGTAGTAGTAGCCCTGCGGGGCCGCGACCGCGACGGGCGTGGGCTGTGCCACGGCGACGGGTTCTGGGATCGGTTCGGCCTCGGGCGGCTCGACAGCTGCCGCACTCTGGACTCCCAGAGGGATCACGATGGGGTCTTGGACTTCGTACAGGGTCGCAGGGCGACCGTTGCCGATGTTCTTCCTCCCCACCTCTTTGGCGATTCCTAGGCCACAGAGAGCCTTAAGGATGATGCCGGATCTGGTGACGCTATCTCTGTCCTTCCCTAGACCGACTGCCTCCGTGAACTCGCGAATCGTGTACCTAGCCATCTTTGCCTCTCTTGAACATGTGAAACACTGGGGAATCCAACGGTGGTCGGTTCCTTCGAGCATCACTTTTTGGCCAGTTCGGCCTTGAGTTCCGCCTTGAGGGTGGGGACGTCGATCTCCTTGCGCTGTCGGTACTTCTTGAGCTCCGGGAGCGGCACCCCGGCCTCGAGGAGCTTGTTGGCCTTGTTCCTAGCCCCGGCGTAGCTACACCCCAGGATGTCGGCGACGTCTTGGACATTGCCTCCCTCCCTGTGGACTCGGGCCCAGGCCTTGATGAGGTCGCTCTCGTTGATTGGAGGGCGTGCGATCTTTTCCTTGGAACTTCTTCGGCTCATGTCATTTCCTTTCTTCTGAACCACGGACGGAACAAACAGATCATATCAAACAAGAAGAACTTTTTGAAGTGGCTTTTTTCTAGCAGATGAACACGATTTCCACGCACACCGCCTTGTCGCCGACGCTCTGCACTTCCGCCTCGTAGCAACCGTCGCCGAAGCCCGAGGTGGACACGAAGCCGCCGTCGACATAGCCGCGGCCCTTCTTGGAAAGCGTGGCCTTGCAGCACAGGTCGTAGAAGCCGTCCGATCCGTAGAAGGACGAGTCGAACACGCCGGCCTGCCCGGAGTCGACGCCGAAGGTGAAGGACCTGGACTTGATGCGTCGATCCGCGGGGTTGAAGTCCACATGGTGGACGACCACGCTCTTCACGCGGACGCCCCAGTCGCCCTCGTCGCAGGTCTCGACATGGGCGGTCCACATGCCCTCGAGGGCGGGAACCGTCTTATTGGTGTCGTAGCACGGGTCGCCGATAACCAGCCGCCCGCTGTCGACCTGGAACTCTTCCGTCTTGGTCTTTGTCTTCATGTGCATTGCTCCGTTGGGGACTGCTTCCTTAGAGGATCAGTCCATGCGCAGGTCGTGGTAGCCCTGGAGGACGTAGTTCTCGACCCACTCGGCGTTGCACTTGCTGCACCCCCGGCGGAGCGTGCAGACGGGCCCCAGGAAGGCGCTCTCGTCGAGTTCGATCTCGTTGGAGCCGCAGGCCGGGCAGCAGTGGTTGCGGTTGTCGATGACGCACCTGGCGGCGTGGGCGTCGCTCGTGTACTCGGCCTGCCTCGTCACGGGGCCGAAGTGCTCGCGCAGGATGCTGTTGAGGGCGTCCCTGTCCGCCTCGGCGTCCTCGCGGTTCAAGTAGTAGAACCTGCCGTACGGCACGCCCGGCCCCACGAGGTCCCACGTGTCTTCGTCGTCTGTCCCGTAGCTCATGGGGTCGTAGGAGACCCTGAACCTGCTGTTGTTGTCGGCGCTTTTGAGGATCTCGACCAGGTGCTCGGCTACCAGCTGCTCGGAGTTGTCCGCGATCTCCCCTACCAGATCGTGACGCTCGAGGAGCCCCGCGCAGTACTTCTTGGTGACCTTCATGTTCTTGGTCGCCTTCATGGCGGGGTTCCTTAGAGGATCTCGGGCGTCTTCAGGAAGCGTTCGTAGAAGAGGCCGGCCGCGTTCGGGAGGCAGGTCGGCGATCCCGGCGAGAAACATTCCTCGAAGAAAGCCTCCATCTCCGGGGTCACGTGCTCTGGGATGTTGTCGTACTCGAGCTCGATGTACGTCATAAGGGCGCAGATGTACGCGCTAAACAGCCTCTCCACCTTTGCCCTCTATCTTCCGGATGATGTCTCGCAGCGCGTAAAGAAGTTCCTCGTCCCGCAGGCCGCCCGCTACGACCACGAGCGACTGCTTGACGAGACGCATCAGTTCCTTCTGTGTCTCCTCGTCCATAAGCCACCTCCTTGGGCTACTTCTTGTTCCCCGGGTCTTCCTTTTCTTCGAGCGAGGGCCTCTCGGGCCTCCGGTTGCAGAAATCGCAGTCCGGATCCCCGCACCTGCCCTCCGACCAGAGGTCGCACTCCGGGCAGTAGTATGCGTCGTACCTCTCCGAGTATTTCCTGGGGTGAACGCAGTTGTGGACTATCTTTGGGGTGTGGTACATGCTCTAGGGTAGCGAGTCCAGGGCCAGGATCTTCAGGGCCAGGGCGTTTGGCACCTCGAGCCACTTGCCCGTAGTGTACAGGGGGTCGAACAAAACCACGAAGTCCTCCTTCGCGCTGGGCCAGGAGCTGGTGTCCTTGACATAGAGTCTATGCGGCGACCATTCGTCATGAGCGGTGAAGACCTCCAAAGTACGCAGAACACCCAGACCACCCAGATACTCGTCCCAGGCGGCCTCGAACACGAGATACTTCTGCGAGCCGATCTCCTCCCCGCCGTAGCCGACCCGCTGGGATATGTCGATGAGCCTCTCCTCGAAGAGGTTGTAGAGCCTCCTCTCCTGTTCGCTTGTGACCTGCATCATCGAAGTCCCAGGATGAACTCGCAAACCTTGTCCAGGTCGCGCAGGTCCTCCCACTTCACGAAGTGGTTCCTGCCTCCCGTGAAGTCCCCTCGTCCCTCGCATGAACGCACGAGGAACCCGCTCTCCAGGATGCCCGTGCTCTGGGAAAGTCTCACGTAGTGTGCGTCCGTGTGGAGCACCACATCGCCCGAGACGGCGATCCCTCCCTTGTTGACCCGCACCTCGTACTGGTCCTCGTTGAGGCCCATCTTGGAGGCCATGAGGATGGCCATCTGCTCGCCCGTGCGGAGGAACTCGCGCTTGGCCGACTCGTTGTACGCCACGGGCGTAGTGGCGATGTTGATGTACCTGCCCACGTTGAACGGGGGCTTGCGGTTGACCTTGCTCTCGAGGCTCACGGGCTCCCTGCTCATGGAATGGGAGTTGCAGAACCCCACGAACTCGCAGGCGTCCATCCCGCAGATCCGACGCCACTCGGACGCCTGGGCCTCGCTGGGGCCGTAGTAGCCGTTGTCCTGGGGGCAGTGCCCGTCGAGGATAACCTGCATCCTGTCCTCGTCGAGCACCGCGATTCCGTTGTTCTCCGGGCCGATCAGGCCGAGCGCGTTGTACGCCCCGTAGACAACGACACGGAAGCTGCGACGCCCGAACTTCAGGGTCTTGTCGAGGGAAACCATCGTGTATTGGCCGACGCTGTTCATTTGAGGGGGTTCCTTTCGACGCTCTATCCGTGGGGGGATGGTTTCTTCGAGGACACCGTGCAGGTCTCCACGATCCTCTTGTGCTTCATGTAGTCCAGGAGCTCGTCGATGAGGACGTCCATCCGCCGGGTCTTGTAGTCGATGTCCCGGGAGAGCTGCTGGATGTCCTGCCGGACTTCCACCATGTCGGAGACGATCTTGATGATGTCCATGCCTATTCCCTTATGAAGTTCTTGAGGTCATCGGCGAAGAGCTTGGCGTCCTCGTCGCAGGTGAACCTGACCACGACCTCGTGGCACCGGACCTTGATGTCCCTGCACTTGCCACGGGCGCGGATCCGGTCCGCATGGCCGTCGTCCGAGCCCACGATGCCCACCAGCCAGCACAGAACGAAGAAAATGAAGTTCATATTCCGCTCCTTCAGAGTGTTTCGATCAGCTGCCTGACCGTGATGCCCGAGTCCAGATGGCCTATAGCCACAAGTTGTTCGAGGAACTCCTTGGTCCTCTTCTTTGTGAGTTCGATCTTCTTGACGTAGGCGGTCTCGCGTAGAGACCCCTGCTCGAAGGCCGCCTTCATGGTCACCTTCGTGAGGTCGTCCAGGACGATCCCGAAGTGTGAGCAGTAGTCGAGCAGGGTGCTCCTGTCCTTGGCCTTCTGCTTGACCAGGGCCTCCGCTTCGCGGCAGAGCCTGCGGTTGTGACTCACCGCCCACTGGGAGACGCTGCTGGGGCTCCTGCCGGCCATGTACAGCTCGAGTTCCTCGGGGTTGCCGAAAGCCCACTGGATTAGGGCCTTGCACTCCTCGGCCTTCTGGGGGTCTCCCTGGGAGTAGTTCTTGACGTGCCGCTCCTGTATCCACTGGGTGTGTGCGAGGCTCACGCCGCGGGCGTTCCATGAATAGCAGGAACGGAGAACGACGGAGATCTCCTTGAGCGTGCGGGCCTTGGCCTTTTCAAGCGTGGTCATTCAGTTCCTCCAACTTGGCGGGCGGCTCCCCCATCCACCTCTGCATCCTGATGTTGCAGAACCAGTCCTGCATCGTGGGGATGAAGCCGCAGTCCTCCTTCACATGCTGTTCGCCGATCCAGCGGACGGGGATCATCCTCCCGTTGCTGTTCTGGATCGCGTGGCCGAACACCCTCTCGCACTCGAATATCCCCTGCGTGTGGTGACGCAGGGCTCGGTGCCGTGGATCTGCCCAGGACTCCTTGCTGGCGTCGAAGAAATCATGGATCTTGATGTAGTCCTCGGGGACGCCTCCCCACTTCTTCGACGAACTGACCGCGTGGTGGTATGGGTTAGCCATGACCCTTGCTCCAGAAGGTGAGGGTTCCTTAGAGGATCATTCCTCGTCGAAGAACGGGCCCTTGCTGACGTACTCCGTCCCCTCGGGCCAGGTCACCTGGGGGACGAACACGGGCTTCTCCTTGTCGTCCTCGGCCTTCACCCAAGCCTCCACCAAAGCGTTATGCGCGGAATCCATTCAAGCCTCCTATTCGTCGTATGGCTGGTCCGGATCCGCGGGAAGCTCGTCCCAGAGGTCGGAAGGGTTGTCCAGCCACGGCTCCAGGTCGGGCAGGTTCACAGGACGAACTCGATGTTCCTGTCCTCGATGATCCTCTCGTTGAAGTCGAGGCCCATCTTCCTCTTCTTGCAGTCGAAGTGGAAGGTGCCGTGCGACCCCTCGTTGATCTCCCACCCGCCCGCCACATGCTCGAGCGTGTCGTAGCAGAGACCAACGATCATGTCCTCGAGTTTGGGGTCGTTCTTCCATATCTGCTCGGGGCCGGAGGGGCCGTGCCGCATGCCGTCGCTCACCCTACCACCCTTCACCACCTCGCCGAGCAGCTTCTCGGCCTGCTTGGCGCTCTTGGCGGGCTTGAACTCGCAGGGACTTTCCACCTGGCCGTCGTCGCCCCCGCCGTCGAATGAGACGACGAAGGAATCCACGCCGGCCCCGCCGAGGAGGTCGAACACGATGTCCAGCGTGTCCTTGATGTGGTCAGTCGCTTTGATCTTGGTAGCCATGCTGCGGACTCCTTTGGGAACGGGTTGCTTAGAGGATCAGGCGGGCTGGACGATGCGGGGGACGAGAGCCTCGGCGATCTGGTCCGCCGTGACGCCCTGCGGGACGCCCACGAGTTCGGCCTCCACGGACAGATTCACGCGGCCCGGGACCTTCTGCGGCGGAGCCTTTGCTACGATGTCCTTCTTGAGAGCCTCGATGCCCGCCTCCACCTCCCGAACCCGATCCTGCACGGTGCCGACCGCGCTGGAGCCGTTGGAGAGGGCCGTGCGGATGCAGTCCACCAGCACGTCGGTCGTGAGGACGCCGGCCGTAGCCATGCTCGTCAGGTCGTCGCGGGAAACCGACCCGCCAGCGTCGATCTGGGCGACGAGCGAGTCGATGGCCTTGCGGAACACCTCGCGGTAGAGGGTCGTGACCTCGAGCCACGGGATCGAAGTGGTCGCCGGACGCTCGTAGTCCTCGCCAACCTTCATCGAGCCGTGGAAGCGGACGGTGAAGTCCACCGGGTACTGGCCGGGACCCACGGCCGCACGGGCCGCCTTGCCTTCCTTCTCGCCCACCATCTTGCTGAGGACCGTCGTCTGGATGTCGTTCATCGTTTCTTCCCTTTCTTGGATTGGGTCTCGTTCCGAGCGGGCGGGATTCCTTAGAGGAACGCCCTCGACAGCACACATTCCATGGACTCGGGCATCCTTCGAGGATCGTACCACAAGGGCATCAAACCAGGGCCCCCATGACCAACACCCTTTCCGCCAACTCGGGAGGGACGAGAAGGAAGCCGTCTCCGGCCGGGTTGTGCAGGCACACATGAGTCCTAACCGCCTCGCCGAAGTTCACCATGTCGGCGAACGACTCGACAAGGTCCTCTTCCTCCACGATCACGCAGTCGAACTGGTTCATGAACAGAGTCCACATCCATTCGGCACCCCTGGAAATGTCCTCTTGGCGGTCGACGCAGGAGGGTATGTTGCCCGTCTGGACCCACCGGTACCGTTCCTCGAAGAAACGCTGGAGCTCGTTGACCTTGCTGTGCGGGTATCTCACGGGAATCCCCCCATGGCCAGGGCGGTAATGGCGAAATGTACGGGGACCTCGGCCACCAGCGTCTCGCCCTCGGACTCGCACAGGTAGCAGACGACATAGCCGCTCCTGCGCCTGCGGTTTCCCTTCAGCCTGCCCCCGAACCTTTCGAGGTAGGCGTGGAGATCGTCCTTGTCCTTCCACTTGCTCTCGGCACGGTTGACCCGGAAGAACAGGTCCTTGAGCGCCTCTGCACGCTGGGGGTATTTCATGGCTCGGTGTCCCCGCGCGGACGGTTTCTTAGGGGAACCCCTACAGCCCCTCCACGACCTTCTGGATTAGGTCGCCGACCTTCATATCGGGGTCGTACTGGCTCATCATAAGGAGCATGTGGTTCTCTGCCTTCTTCTGTTCGGCGAAGTAGTCGCGTACATCCCTGTTGTCGCCGTGGGCGAAACTGTGGAGGATCATACGCTTGTGGAGTTCGTCGCACACGCGGATTCGTTCGGCACGGGGCATCTTCTTGAAGGTGCGTCCGAATACGAGGTCGCGGATCATCCACGAACAAACCTCGGGGCAGTCGAGGTCGATCAACTCGCCCGTGTGGCGGTAGATCATCTGGCAGTACTTGTAGGCGTCGCCCTTCCAACGGTGGCCCGCCAACGCGGCCTCAAAGGCCGGGACCCTGCACTTGACCATGCGGGTGTAAACGGTCATGAGCCGGAGGTCGTTCCCGCTCTTCACATGGCCTGTTCCCACGGGACGGGGGCCGACTCGGTACCCGCCCGCCGAAATCCTCGTATCCTCGTCGAGGATGTTGAAGTCCACCAGGCGAAGGCTGAGGTTCGTGGCGATCACGGGCTCTGCCGCCTCCCACCTGCCCTTCACAACATTCTTGGCGTAGTAGCAGGTGGCGATGGGGTTCTGGAGCACGACGGACTCCAGTTCGGGCAGCCTCTTCTTGGCCGCGACGGCCTGCAGGACGGCCCGCTTGGGGGTCAGAGGTTCGGTGGTCATGGTTCGCTCCTTGGGTGCATACCACGATCCATAGGGACGGGGTTCCTTAGAGGATCACGGAACATCGCCCAAGACCAGCACCTTGTCCGCGAACGGCCTCTCCACGATTAGGAACTCGTCGTGGTTGCTCGGGTCGCGCACCACAACCCTGTTGAACCCCGGCTCGTTGATCCGCTCAAGCAGGTAGTCCACGGGGCTGGCGCGGTTGCTGAACTTCTTGACGTGTTCAACCCCGTCCGTCTCCCTCAGCCATTCCTCCCAGAGCTCCACGATGTCGTGCTCGCGCATCCCGCTCCCGGCGTCGTCCCAGAACCTCCTGTACCGCCGTAGGAAGGCTTCGTACACCTTCTCCGTGTCCGTCCTAGTTGCGACGAGTCCAGAGAGCTTTTCTTTTTTCACGCGATTGCTCACAACATTCCCAGAACCATTATACGCTCGGCGATGTCCCTCTGCACAATGAGGTACTGTCCGGGCCTGTCCGGGTTGTCCAGGAGAAGGGCCCCGGACACATCCTCGTTGCTGTAGTTCACCAGGTCGATCAGGTTGTTGAGAAGGGTGCCGGCCCGAGTAGCGATGGAACTGCTCCCGCCCCGCGAGCCGTCGTTCAGGAGCTTGACCCCGTAGTTCTTGAGGTAGCGGTTCCAGATCGCGCTGAAGTTCCTGCGGTCGGTCTTGTGCTTCCCCCTCATCTCCATGTGCTTCTTCAGGAAGAGCCTCCTGAGGTCTGCCAACCGCTGCTTGTTCCAGTCCATCTCGAAGTAGCCCCAAGAGGAATCGAACCTCTAATAGATGCTTAGCTTACCACTATGGCTTTCGCCACCCTCACGGTTTGTTGGTCTGGACTTTACCTTCACCATCTGCCTTTCGGCCCTTAGGTGCCGCCCGTCAAGTCTCTACACCTTCCCTTTTGGGCTTGGCTCGGTGTTGGCAGTCAAGCGTCCACCGACTTTGAGCGGTTCTACTCCAGAGGTTTCCCTCTAGGCACTCCATTTATTGAAGGCATCTGTTATATCCATTTAACTATGGGGCCCTCTTCCCCGCAATATAACCTCCCACCAGCCTGTTGAACCAGCCCGTGGTCGTCGTGAGGATCTTCTCCACCGCGGCGTCCACCGCCATGAGCTCCGAGAGCGTCAGATCCTCGGCCATCCCAGAGGTCATCTGGGTCTCGAGCTCCTCGAGGTCGGACCAGATCTTCGTGATCACCTTGTCTCGAGCCCTCTTGGAACCCTTGTTCGCTTTACTCACGGCGGCCTCACTTGTGGAGCATGACGGCGACGAAGATGAGGAAGCCGAGGCCGCCCACCATCCCCCACGCCTCCGGATGCCCGAGGAGGGCGATCAGCAGGAAGGCCAGGAAGCCGAAAACGCAGATGTTGCCGAAGTCGCTTGTGCTGTACATGAGGGGGACTCCAAGGGGAAGGGGAACCTTAGGGGACTACCGAACCTTGTTGTCCGTGTTGCCCACCCTGTCCGGGTCGCTCTCCGACGCCTCCATGTAGGTGCGGATGTACTCGTTGTCCGGCTGCTCGAAGCTCTTCATGATCATGAAGGCGTGCAGTTCCTCGGGAAGCTTCACGGGGGCGAAACCACGGATAACCTCGAAGGCGTACTTGGCCGCGAAGTATGCGTCCTTGAAGAACACGTCCTCGATGTTGCGGGGGAGCCGGCCACGGAGCACCTCCTTCGCGTACATGAAGGCGTACCTCGGGTCGGCAATCGTGTCCTCGAGATGCTTCGGAAGGCGGCCACAGTCCTTGGCGATTCGGTACAGGTTCCTGCTGTCGCCGGCGAGCGAGTCGAACAGGTCCTGCGGAACCTCCTGGTCCTTGCCACGGACGATTCGGATGTAGTTGCAGAGGCTGTCCCCGTGGCCACGGAGAAGGTTCTCGATCTCCTCGGGGAGCCTGCCGACATAATGAGCGTAGCTCGCCACGCACGCGGCCACGTCGTTAGGCTGTTCCTTCTTCGTCGTGAGGAACACCCGCTCCCTTTCGGGCGAGAGACGGGCCTGCACGCCGGCGTTGATGAACTTGTGCCAGTTGCGCTCCATCCACTGGACGAGCCTCTTGCACGAGCGGAACTTCGGTACGGTTATCGTTTCCATGGCGGATGTTCCCTTTCAGACTGGTTCCTTAGATGATCGCCCCGGCGGCCACGGCCTCTTCCCTGACATGCTCTTCATCATGGGGGCAGTCCAGTTGATGTAGTCCTTGACCGCCCGGGTCTCCCAATCGTTCAGACCCCCGAAACTCTTCAGGACGAGGGCGTGGTGGACCTTCTCCGGGAAAGGACCGACGATCACGAACCTCGAGTACTCCTTCGCGCAGATGACATCCTCAACGAACACCATCTCCTCTTCCTCGGAAAGACGCTTGTTGAACGTCCTCGACCACAGGAGGGCCAGATCGGGACTCTTCACGACCTTCGCCCAGAACCTACGCTGCGTGTCCTCCACGAGGAAACGATCCCTGTGAACCAGATACAGATAGCGAATGCCAATGCCCGGGTTCTTCAGGAACACCCGCTCCGCGGCCCCAGACACCCCGAAGCCTCCCACCACATGCCTGCAGTAGTTGAGGGCAGAACTGGGCGTGCCGCAGACGATCTCCTCAACCTCCCTGTGGTGCTGGAGGGGCCACTCGCCCGCGGAACGAAGGCCGGCAAGCACGCTGATGAGCGTCTTGGCCCTGCCCTTGAAAGACGAGACTTCGAAGCCGATCCTCACGCTTCCTCCAGCCACTTGAGGTACTCCGACACATGCCCGCCGGCGTCCCTTTTTTCGAGGGAGTACATCACGAGGGCGTTGTGGACGGGATCGGGGAGCCGACCGCCCACGACGTTCTGGGCGTACAGGAGGGCGCTGTGCGGGTCGTCCTTGAGCGCCAGCTCGAGCCGCTCCGGGAGCCTGGAACGCAGGACGTTGGCGGCGTAGAGGTAGGCGTAGTAGGGACGATCCCTGATGCGCCTCTCCACATCCCTCGGCAGGCCGGGCTTCTTCGCGGGTTTGACTGGCATGGAGGACAGTCCCGGGCGGAAGGGTTCCTTAGAGGATGGAAGCAATAACGGCGGGACGCTCCGAAGGGGATAAGGGCGTGGTGGATTCACCCAACCCTCCGAAGCGACTCCCGCCGTTATTCAGAAACCTCTAATAAAATATTACGACCAGCCCCACAATGCAGGCCGAGAAGCCCACCATCCTTCATTCAATCATCGCATCCTCCCAACCGGAGGCCACGAGTATTGTAGTCACCGCCAGCTCCGAACTCTATACCACATCCCGTTCCGCCCCTGGGCCTTGCCGTCGCCCGTGAGGGTCATGCCGGAGCCGGGCGTGCAGGTGTTGCACTCGGGGGAGCCGCCGTAGCCGACGCCCTCGAACCTACCGATGGTCCCCCACACATGCCCAGCGATGCCGTTGGCGGCCATGTACTCGGCCTCGGCCTGACACCGGTCCTGGTCGGAGCCGGACTCCGCGTGGGAGGTCGTGTAGGACGCGGCGGGCGTCGTGTTGTAGGTGTACCCTCGACGCGGACGGGCATGGGCCACGCCGGCCAGACACAGGCACAGAACCAGGGCGATAAATCCGAGCTTCATCAGAACCTCCGTTGTCCTGGCCGTCCGAAGGTGCGTCCGGAAGGCCGTCCTAAACCAAACCCCGCACCGGGAATAAGAACCCCGCCGGCCACGCGGCCGAAACTGCGACGGTCAGGGGCGAACGCCGCAGCCCAAACGGGGGCCAGTCTTGTACACGAAACGACCGAGCCGGGTCAACCCTCGAACTCCACGCAATCACGGAGAGCCTCGAGGATCGTGGCGGTCGCAAGGGACTTCCAGCGGGGCGTGTCCAGGTCGCGCAACTCGGCCACCGCAACCCCGATCCACTGGCGCAGGGCGGCGTCAAGGCCCTCCCCTTTCTCCAGGATCCCCGAGAGCTCCTGGACCACATGGCTGTACTGGGCGACGTTCTGGGCGTGCGGGGTTTGAAGGGCGCCCTCGACGCCGTTCGAGTCCGCAAACTCGTTGAGCCTCTTTCGGCAGGACTCGAGATGGTCGTTCAATGAGCCGACCTTGTCCTCGAGAAGCCGCTCGCCCTGCGTGATAGAATCGCTAACCTTCCTCATCGAAACCTCCCTAGACGGATCGGTAACGGCGTCATCGGCGGCGGCGGGTTCTCCGCGCAGGCCCGAAGGATGTTGAGCTCGAATGTGGTCATCTCGGACGGGTCGATGTCGCTCAACTCCGCGAGAAGGGTCGAGAGGATGCGGATCGCACGCTCACCACCCATGTCCTGAAGCCTGTACGGTTCGAATGTCATCGGTTCACTCCTGAATGAGCTTTCGGATCTCGGACGCGGCCTTGTTGAGCCTCTCCAGAAGCTCCTCGGGAACATCCGCGTAAGGCTGGGCGCTGAACTGGTCGAGCTTCTGGCAGAGCTCCCGAACATGGTACGGTTCGTGGGATTCGCCGGCCGACCCCTCGAGGAACTGCTCGACGTTCACCAGGAAGGACTCGATGTGCCCCGCGGGATCCATGCCCCTCTGGGCGAACTTGGTCACCACATTCCAGATCGACGTCAGGCTTCGGACTTCCATGGCATGCACTCCCTTGGAAAGGGGTTTCTTAGACCGTGGCCGAACCCCAGGCGTCCGCGAAGCCGGCCCCGGCGTCGAACGACACATAGTCGTCCCCCTGCATCCCCTGCTCGCTGTACCGCACCGTGCGGGCGGGCAGGCCGAGAGAACCCAGGAACTCCCGAAGCTCGAGCTCGAACCGCTCGTCGGTGTAGATCAGGCCGTGCCGCTCCACATCCCAGGTGGAAGTGTCGAAGATCGCCCTCAACTCGCACCCGCCGTCTTCGTAAGGCAGGATGTCGAGGCCGACCAACCGAACCGCACGCGACTCGGAACTCCAGTAGCCCCTGCCGTCAGTGTTGAGAACCTTGTCGATGACCATGCCACGAACTCCTAGAAGGGAGACTTCCTTAGAGCCTAGTTGCTGTCGTTGTCCACGCTCACGCGGATCACCTCTCCGAACGGAGGCTTGACCTCCTGATTCGTGATGACCCAAAGCACATCGAACTTCTGCGTCGGATCGTCACCGAAGTTGCCGTAGCCATCGGTGAACATCACACAGTAATCGGGCTGGATTCGCTTCTCAATCAGATGCGAGAACACGGGGGCGAAGTCGGTCCCGCCGCCACCCTGCAAACACGGCAGGGGTTCGTAGGGACTGATCCAACGCGACTCATACACCCCCGCATCGCAGTCGAGGAAGTAGACCTGCGCGTTGAACTGCTTGCGAATGTCCTCCAACTCCGCGATAGCCTGCTTCAAGTCGGCCTCGCTCATGGAACCCGAAGTGTCGATGGCGAACGCGATCTTCGGCTGGTCGGGGCCGATGTTCGACGGGAAGATGTAGGACGCACCGAGGAACCGCCGATTCGGCACAGTCCATGTAATGTCGCGGGAAGCCTTGCGGGAGGCACCGAACCGCAACCGCTGGCGAAGTGCCTGCAGCCAGTTCACCTTCGGCTTCAAGTGACCCACGATCACCCGCTCCATGCCCGCCGGCATCGAACCCTGCGACTTCGCCGTGGCATAGCCCTCGCAGATCGCGTTGCGGATCCAGTCCTTCACCTCCTGCCGGTGCTGCTCGTCGCTCTTGCCCTTGTCCTTCTTCGGCAGGGGAACGCGACGGTCGCGGATCACCACAATGTCGCCAGAGCCAGGGCCCTCGCCCTCGCCCTCGCCCTCGCCGTCCTCCCCGTCCGCACCGTCATCCGACAAGTCAAGGACATACACCTTGGGCTTCTTCGGCGGGTTCTTCACCACGTCCTCGTAGATCCGCTCCGCAGTCCAGCCCTCGTACTTCTCGTCAAGCATGATGTCCTTGAGCAAGAAGTCGGGCTTCTCAAACTGGAACTTGAGCATGAGGTTGATGGCGAAGTCCGTGGCGACATTCCAAAGGAAATGGTCACGCGAACCCTTGCGACCGGCGTGCTCGAAGATGAAATGGCAGATCTCGTGGGCGACGAGGAAGAGGAACTGCCTCTGCGTCAGACCCTCGTAGAAGTCCATGTTGAAGATGATGTGACCCGTGGGCGTGATGCAGGCCGTGTCGCACAGACCCTTGTTCTCGGTCACGCTGAAACGACAACGCTCCGAAATCACACCCCAAAACGGGAACTCGCGGGCGAACGCCAGCATGATGACCTTGAGGTCCTTCTCGAACTTGGCGATACGGGGATTGGCAGTCGCAGTCATGGTCGTGTCTCCTTGCACCCTGTTCCAAAAGACCGAGGTTCCTTCGAGCAAAGACCCCGCCCCCTCCCCCAAAGAAACCAGGGGGGAGGGGGCAAGGCCGACACTTTGCTCAGGTCACGGTGATCGCACCGTGCAGCAACTCGCTGTTGTCCTTGATCCACTTCGTCACCGCCTGACTGTGGAACAGCATGGACTTCAACTTCTCGTTGCCAGACAACATCACACGGCGGAAGAACAGGGAGGCCGGCTCGGGCGAAATGCCCGCCACCACCTTCACGCAGTTCTCCACCACCGACTTCGGATCGTCATGCTGCATGAGATGGGACGCCACCGCGTTAGCCACCGCATAGGCCACCGAAATCTTCCGCCGATCCTCGGTGAAAGTCTCCTTGCCCGCTACCAACTTGGCGATGTTGGGCAACGAAGCACACACCTCGAGATAGGCACAAAACTCCGACGCCTGCGAACCCACGCACGCACGGATCTGGTGCGAACTCTTCTGACCAGCCTTGAGCCGACGAGACACCACCACCCACGAACGAGGATTGGCCGAGGCCGAATACTCGTCCTTGCGGGGCGACAGCAACGCCGAAGGACTGAAAGAAATGTAGCCGATCACATCGGGGTGAACACCCGTCCGCATCGCCCACGAAGTCCAGTGCTGGTGCGACGGCGTGTAGTCATAGATCGCAAAACGATCCAGCAACGCCGCCGACAAAGGATAGGTGTGGGCCCGATCCTCCGCACGGTTCGCCGCGGCACAGATGTACCACGAACGCGGAAGCTCGTGCTTGCCAATCCGACGATCCAGAACCAACTGCAAAGCAGGATTCTGGACAGACGGCTGGGCCGTGTTCAACTCGTCGAGGAACACAATCCCCTTCGTGTAGCACCTGCCACCCACCACGATCCCCGCCTCCGAAGGAAGGAACTCGGGACGAACCCACTGCACATCCAAAGGATTGCGGTTCTCGTCCTTACGGATGACCGGAAGGCCGCGCATGTCAATGGCCTCCAAACTGTTGAGCCGGAGGTCGATCACCAGATCGTCCTCGTCCGCACTGGAACGAATCTGGTCGCTCTTGCCCACGCCAGGGGCACCGAACACCAGCATCGGCTGATCCACCTCACGGCACGCCCGAACCTCCGAAATGAGGTCGCCAGAAATCGGGTTGCCCTTCTCAATCAAAGTGTCGGCCATCGAAAGGGTCTCCTAGTTAGGTCGGACACAACCGCCCGACAAACTCCATTCCACCACGGCAGACTTTCTTCGAGCCTGCCCGCCACCCTCCATCGGGCGACAACCAACAGTCCACCCCAACCGGGTTCCTTAGAACATACCACATCAACAAAAATCAGACAAATAACGCCGAATGAAATACGACTCGCCCAAATAACTCTCCATCACCATCCGATTGTGCATCACAACCGGCAACCGACCCCCCAAAACCCGAGCGTACAGATAACAAGCACCGTGATCCCCAGACACCACCCCCTCACAGTCCCGCCACCGACCCCCAAAAAACACCAGCGCGCAAACAGGCAAAAGCCGGGGGAAACCAAACACCAACCCCCTGTCCAAACTGTGCCCCAGACAACGCATCACATACGCCCGAACAACAGGCTCATAGTCAAACTCGTGACCAACCAGACGATACCAGTGCGAAACCCACCGACACGACTCCCTCGAAGAAACCCCAAACGCAGAAACCAACGAGGAAAACTCCCAACCAGGATCCTTAGAGACACAGGGATCCCAAGACAACCTCCCCAAAGAACCCAAAAACTCACCGAACAACAAACGCTCGGAACCATTCCTCGATGAAACAACCACGGCCAGGATTCCAAGACAGAAGGAAACAAACCCCAAAACACAAACCACCCAGATTTGTGCTACCCCGCCAAATCAAACAACGACACAACCCCAGGAGCCACCACCAAATGATGACCACACCGAACCCACAACGAAACCAGCGGATCCGGCGGCCCCAACAACATCCTCGAAACAAGATGATCCGGAAGGACATGACCCCGAAAGGAAAGCCAGACACAAGCATGACAACAGTCAAGCCGATCCCAACCCGACGCGGGAAACCGAAGGCCAGACCCGGGAAGGTCCGACAAACCCAACCCAGCCATGAACTCAACCACCTCGAGCATGAACGACTCTTCCATAAACCACACGCCTCCCAGATACACACAATCCTTCGAGCAAAAACCTATATACCACCATGCACAACTTCCGACAAATGGAAAAGCTCATCCAGGAAGGCGACGCCGCCAGACACCTAGAAGAACCGAGCATGCGCGTCGTCGACACAAAAATGAGCAAGTTCCCAACACGCACAAACCAGGAAGACTTCACACCAAAAAACTTCACCCACTACGAACTCAACAACATCACAGAACCACAGGCACTCAAAGCCGTCGACGACCTGCACAAGATATTCCACGGAGAACTCCCGCACAAACTATCAATCCTCGCCGGCTACCACAAAAACAACACCATCCTCAAGGTCTACGACGAGTTCCTCTCGAACCTACTCACACAAGCAGGAGTAAAAGTATGAAATTCAGCACCTGGCTCGAGAACAGAGCCACAAAACCCGTAAAGAACACAGGCTTCGACCCCAGACTCCCAAGACAAACCAGCCGCGCCGAACGCCGCTGGAACGACTTCAAAGAAAAACGACGAAAAGAAGCCGAAGACGACAAGACTCAGAACTGAAAACCACACCCAACCCCACCCCACACAAAACCCCGGCCACAAACCGGGGTTTTTTCATGCACCCACACTTCACCAGGAAAACCCCAAACACACAAAACCCAAGGGAACAACCCAAAACAACACAAAAAAACCAACCCCAGATTTGTGCAGGACTTCACCAGGAAAACCCCAAACACACAAAACCCAAGGGAACAAAAACAAGCCCCGACATAATGCACACCCCAGATTTGTGCGACCCCCCACCACAGCCCCACAGAACGCCACAGAAGGCCGTAAACCATGAAAAGGGCCACCGACACCCCCAACACACAAAAGACCCCCCCAGAAGCCACCACAGCCCCCCAGATCCGCGACACGCGGCACAGAAGGGACCAGACGGCACCACACTTCACCAGGAAAACCCCCAAACACACAGAACGCACTTCGGAAAAAAACGAGCCCGACATAATGCAAGGCCCAGATTTGTGCGAAACCACCCCGTACATGATGTAAAGGCAATGTAACACGACTTAAATGATGCACCTCGCCATCTGTGCCATGTTATCCCCTCCAATCCGCGACCCGCGGTTCAGATGGGACCAAACGGCCCCCGACATAATGTCAAAGGCGTTCTACATGATGTCAAACAGCCCCCGACATAATGTCAAAGGCGTTCTACATGATGTCGGAGGGGTTCCACATGATGTAACATGCCATTTTATCCCCTAGGGCCCGCGGGACGCGGCTCGGATGGGATCAGAAGGCCCCGACATGATGTAACATGATGTAAAAGGCCATGTAACATGATGTAAATGGCTGGAATCGCCTGAAATCGCCTGAAATGCGGGGGGTCGCGTGCGGCACTGCGGTATGGGGCGGTAAAATGCGCTGCGATAAAGACGGGCTAAACCCACTTTCCACCCGTTTGATGCGCCCCTTGCCCTTTCGGATCCGCAAGGCGGTCTCGTCCGGGGTCCGAGGCGGAGGCTGGGGATGGCCCGTACAGTATGTCGGCGGGCGCGGAACCCACGGCGCATCATGCCGGAGGGTGCGTTTGGGGCGTGGAACCCACGGGATCGATAATAAGGGGTTGGAGGGCGTTGGGGGCAGGGAGCCTGGGGCGAGTATCCTGAAGGCCAGTTCCTTGAGCGCGATATGGTCTATACAGCGTGCCGCCCGTCAATCATCAAGGAGAGTTTCAACATCACCAAGCATGGATTCGATCCTTTTTAGTTTTGCAATTTTAAAAATTGCATTTTTTGCCATGCTCAGAATTTCTTCTTGCGATGTTTCATCCGCAACAGAACCAGATTTCACTTCCAATGTGGTTCTTTTGCGTTCGGAGACAATAATCTCTATTACTTTTTCAATCAATATATGTGCTTCGTTCATTTGTTGAACCCAGTCAAGACTTAACAGATTCGAGGTCGGCCCAGTCGCTGATCGTGTTCCCGGACAAGCCGAGGGCTTCTGTGGGCCTCTGTGAGCCTCTGTGAGTACGGCGGCGGCCATGGGCAGGCCGAGGGCCTCCATGGTCTTGGTGACGACTTCCTCGCGTTCCATGGGGCGCGTTCTCCTCGGGGATGATTGTAGCCCGGTTCTTGTCGGGCGCAAAGCTGGCCGGTCATGGCGTTCCGATCGCGAGTATCCTCACGGCGGTGTCCTTGGGGACGCGGATGCCCCTTCCCTTCTCTGGGTTCCCCCCGGGGTCTGGGCTGTCGTCGAGTGCGAAGAACGGGTCTGGGATGACGACGTCGGCCTGTTCGTCGACGGGCGTCCCGTCCGGGTTCGTCCATTTGGGTTCTTCGCCGTCCAGCCTGACGCCCGAGATTCCCAGGCCTCGGAGGAAGTCCCGGTACCTGTCGTGCTGTGCGAAGAAGCCCCTGCTCCCGGGGATGTGCCCGCAATCCTCCCTGATCCTGCCGATCTTCCCATGGATGGCGGCGTAGAGCCTCGCGACGTTCTCCCCGGTCCAGTCCATGGCCGTTATTATCTCCCTTATTATCGGGCCCTGATCGTTCGTTTTGCGTTAGTCGAAGGCGTTCTCCCTGTAATCCTCAAACCTCCTATCCTCGGCTTCTTCGAGGAGTCCCTGGAGGTGTTCGGCGGCCCTGTCCTCGTAGTCCCTCCTCCTCGACATGACATGCGTCTCGACCTCCGCGCGTATGGCCTCCCTGAGTTCCTTGGTCATGAGGAACTTGAGCTTGATGTCCGCGTCGGGGTCGCAGAGCCTGGCGTCTCCCACCTCCACGCCGATGATGTCCACCCCTCTTTCGTGCCCCTCGCAGGCGACCGTGATGCGGGCCTCGAGCTCGCCGTGCTCCTCCAGGATGGCGTCCAGGGCGGGGTCCCGGCTCGTCTCTATGCTGGCGTGGTCTTCGAACGAGAACTCCATGGCCGTGGCGCTCCTTGTTTCACCCCGGCTCGTCCGGGGAGACGTCCTCCACGGCCATGTGCTGGTCGGCGAGCGGCACGGCGTGGCTCATGCCGGAGGGTCTCCTCACGAGCAGGAACCCGTCCCCGACCCCGAGCAGGGTGCATTTCATCTGGAACGGCCCGGCCTCTGGCGTCCTGTGTTTTCGGAGCGTCAGGTCGACCCTCGAACCCACTAGCGTTCTTGCCTTCTCCTCCGCGTTCATGCGTCTCCCTCTCTTTCCGGTTCTGGGCCGTGTTCGGCGGCGAGTCGTTCGTCCGTCGCCCACTGCCCCTTGATCCTCTGTTCCAGGCCCTCACGGACGGCCTCCGCGAGTCCCTCGAGGGCGGCCTCGCGGTCTTCGCGCTCGAGCTGGGCGGCGATCTTGGCTTCGGTCTCGAGTTCCTTGAGGGCGGGGTCTTCCATGGCTCGGCTCTATTGTAATCGGGCGTGGCGGCTGCGCAAAGTTGGCCGGGGGCCTAACCCATTATTACCCTCTGGTACTGCCTCCAGTTTCCCATGACCCAGCTCTGGACTCTCTCGAAGTCCTCGTCCCTGAACGGGTCTCTCGGGGTTCCGTTGACGACCCATTCGGCCCCGTCCCTGGTGATAGCGACGACGTGCTCGGGCCTGACTCTTTTGCCGTCGAAGACGGCCTGGTACTCCTCGTCGCTCATGTGGTGGACGAGCACGGCGGGGCTCATGAACATGACGGCTTCCCTCCCGTACTTGCCGCTGTGCGCGGCGGCCCTCGCGTTGGCCCCTTCGGCGGCGAATGCGAAGTTGTACCCGCCGGGCTTGGCCCCGTGGCCGAAGTATGTGGTGAGTCCGAGCCTGTCGACCTCCGGGGTGCCGTACTTGAACCCCTCCCTCTTGATGCCCCGGGCGTCGTCGGTGAAGTGGACGAGCCACGTGTCCGGCGGCAGTTCCTCGGCCCCGGACATGTAGGCCATGGTTGGCGCCTCCTCGGGGTGGGACCCTATGAGGTGGGTGATGTACTCGTCCTTCCACTTTGGGTTCTCCCGGAGGAACCTGTCGGCGTTGTCGACGGCGGCCTGGTCGTAGTCCTGCGGGAGTCCCTTGCCGTTGTGCTCCCTGTCTCCGAACTCGTCGATGCCGAGGCCCTGGGTGTAGTTCCAGTTGCGGAACAGGCGGTAGTTGTCGCCGACGCTGAAGTCGGGGTTCCGCATGTAGTCCCTGAGGCTCTTCCAGGCCGGGGTCCGCGCGGCCCAGGCCTCCATCCACTCTCTGAATCTCATGGAACTATGTACCTGCCGTCCTGTGGTTTTGGCCTAGTAGTTCCAGGCGTCGGCCGGTCCTGCGGTGAGGTCCTCGGCGGTGGTGGCGATGGATTCTCCGATGCGGGCGAGTTCCTTGACCCACTCGTCGAGTTCGGCCATGGGGACGCTGGTGGCCCCGGCCTTGGACGCGCGGAAGTGCTGCCAGCCTTCGTGGGCGGCCTTGAGGTCGACGAGGTGCGTCCTGAGCTTGTCCTCGATCTTCCTGAAGTCCGCGTCGGTCATGTTCTTGCTTGTGGGGTGGTTCTCAGTCAGCCCCGCAAGGTACCTCGCCTCGTCTATCCTCATGCTCACCTCCTGAATCGTTTTATATGCCTCCCGCCAGAAAACCCAGTCCCTTTAGGGGCTGGGATGAATGGCGGTAAAATTACACACACAAACTATATATGGTGTTGTTCAAGAAAGGTGAAATTATGAAAAGTTTTAATGAGTGGAGAAAGTTGCGAGAAAATAGTTTCGGACATGATCTTGGAAGAGAAGCGTCAATAGACACTGGACCTAGCGGACCTGGGGATGATGATCATGCGTATGTTGGAGAAAGATGTTATGAATTCAATTGCCAGGACTGCAAAAAAACATTTTTTGACAATATTGATGGTATTCCAGAAGGTCCAGACGAATGCCCTTTTTGCGGTGCCGCTGGCGAAAATTTAAAGCCTACTGGGAACAGTATGGATGCAATGAAGTATAGAAAAATATACTATTCAAACATTCTGAAAAATGATCCTCGTGGCTGGAGCAACCGGGATCATTAAGAACTTTGATTCACCCTTGATTCTTGATATATTCTTGGATTGTTTGAGTAGAAGCATCGCCTGTTGAGCATACGAAATATCCATCGCTCCATAGTGTTTTCTCTTTCCAAAAGTGCTTCTTCAAATACGCTTCGTAGTTTTTCCAAGCATAGAATGTTGTCTGTTGCTTGAGTAGCATGTTGCCTTAGAAACCCACTCGCTTTAGCGGGTGGGAGCATTCACCTATGGGGCCGCGCGGCGTTTTCGTCGCGGGTCGGCATCGCGTTCTGACGCCCCTAGATACGGACATGAACGGCGCCATAGACCACGCTCTCCGCATCCCGGGGTGGACGTCCCGCATCGAACTGGAGTGGCTCCACGCGTCCGCGGCGGGCCTGGGGCTCGCGGTGGAGCTTGGCGCTTGGATGGGCCGTTCGACGGTGGCCCTCTCGTCGGCCCGAGGCGTGCTTTCCGTGGACAATTGGGAGGGCAGCCCGGAGCACGCCGGGATGGTGCCTCCGGACCTGTTCGACCGGTGGCTTGAGAATTCGGGGCGGTACGCTTCTGTGCTGCCGGGCTTCCGTTGCGACCTGTCCGACGCCCTCAGGGTGGGCGAGCTGCTCGCGTCGTACGGCGGCAGGGCCGGCATGGTGTTCGTGGACGCCTCGCACGACCGGGCGAGCGTGGCGAGGGACATAGGCATCGCCAGGCGGCTCCTCGTCCGCGGAGGCTTGCTTTGCGGCCACGACATGTGCGATGCGTGGCCCGGAGTGATGGCCGCGGTGGACGAGTGCGTCCCCGGGTGGGGACGTGTCCCCGACACCACGATATGGCGTTCGGTCGTCTAAATCCGTGGGCTAGGGGGCGGAATGGGGGCGAGGGGCGTAGATATTGCGGAGGAAGAAACCGTGCACGACATGCCCTGCCTTCTCGCCTACACCTTGGTGACGCGTCCGCTGTGTCCGACGCTGGTGCACGACCCTGTCTGCCGGGCGGCGGTATGTGCGGCGGGGATCGTGGCGTGCTTGGCGGCGCTGGTTCGCATCATGCGGTACTTCAGCGGACCGTGATCAGCGGATCCCCTCAAGAATCTCGCTCTCGGCCTTGAGCCAGAACTCTATCCCGTCCGATTCCGGCCTGCCCGCCTCCTCCCAGAGGATGTAGGCGCGTTCCCTGACGTCATCCTCCTGCGGCTGGAAGTCTATTTCGTTGGATCCGAGCATGTTCTTGATTGCGTGCAGGAATGTGGTCTGAATTTCTGGCGTCATGTTTTCCTCCTTGGTTTGGATTCTCCATTATGGCTGAATCTGCATTCCTGTCAACCCGTATCAATCTGGGCGTCAGGTCCGTGCCTGTTCGCGCGGGCCGCTGAATGGGCCGGATCCTGCGCTACCCCTTCGGCACCTGGCCCAGGAACAGCACCTTGGCGGCCATCTCGTCGTCGAACACGAGGAAGGTGTCGCTGCTGACCAGCCCCGGGTGGGGCGTGGGGACGAGGTGCAGTTCGGGGCTCTTCCTCTTGGTCGGGGTGTAGTCCCAGAAGGACACCCGCTGGATGTTGTTTCTTGCGGCCCACTCGTCGAACTCGACCTTGGGGTCGCGGTCCAGGCCTTCTCCCGGGAAACTCCTGCGCAGGATGTCCCCGAGCCTCGCCTCGATCTCGGTGATGTGGCACACGCCGTTGCTTGAGTTCATCGAATCACGCTCCAAAACCCTTTCTTCCAAATTACGCGGCGCACAGGACCAAATTTGATTCCGAACTACTAACAATTTTCTAACAATACGCCATACATAACTGTATGGAAAAGGGATTTTCTAAAATCGAGACTCTCGTCGCGATGTCGATAATGCTTGCCGCTTCGGTACCCGTTCTCGGACGCATACAGGAGAGGAGGGCTCTGGTTCTGGAGCGGTGGAGCGGTGTCATGAGCCACTACGAGAAGGCTCTTTCGGAGACGGAGGGGCCGGACGGGGAGGACATCAGGGACGAGATAATAAGGAAGCTGGTGTCCGGACTGGAACTGTCCGACTCGGAGAGGGCCTACCTGAAATCCAGAGGGTTGAACGGGGAGTCCTGATTCAATGCCTCCCCCGCGATTTCCGCGAAAGGAGTGTCGCTTTTCACGCGCCCGAACCTTTTTTGCAAATATGTCGCGCATGCGTTCCGTAGCCGTCGCCCAATCTGCCGTTTCTACTCCGAAATTCTTGATCCCGGCGGGAAGTCATTGAAGTACTCCACCACCCACGAGAACCTAGGGAACTCGCCGAGAACGATTGCTTTGAAGGCGAGTTCTTTGGGGACGGCGAAGTCCAGGTCCTCTTTCCCTGCAGCCATATCCGTAGCCTCGTAGGTCATGCTTTTTTTGCCGCCTCAGCGAGTTGCGTCATGAGTCTTTCAACCTCGTCTTGGTCGCAGTCAACGGCCCGCATCGGGACGAATTGTATTTCATTCAGGAATCTCCTGACCAAGGACTTCAGTTCTTCAAGTTCTTTTTCGCAATTCATGGATTTTCCTTTTCTATGCCCACTTCCCTCATGAACTCTTTGCCGCTCTAGGAACAGACGGTACATTATTTCAATCCTTGCCCGAGCATTCTGGTCGTTTTGGGTCCGATTGGAAACTCGCCCAGCACGGCGGCACGCTCGCCCAGTTCTTGGGGGATGAGGATGATCGTAGTAGACTTCAGAATGTCATCCAAGAACTGATGGGCCAAAATAAAGAATTTTCCTTCTGGAATGTTCAGGAGTTCTGCGGTCCTGCAGCCGCCGGGGCTGGATTTCAGTTCCAACAAGACTTCTTTGGGGCATCGGACACAGGAGCATCCGATCTCCTCTAGGTAGTTCTGGATCATGGAGTATTGACTGAACGGCCATTCTTCTATGCCGTATTCTTTGAAGTTCCTGCGGTGCCAGCCGCATATTTCCTGAATCCTGCAGAGGATGAGCTTGAAGACCTTGTCACGCAAGGGAATTCTCCCGCATCTTCTGGATGGAAGGGCTGGCGGGAAAATGCCCGACGGCCCGGCCGCTGAAGGTGGCCGTTGTTCCGTCGTCGAAGGTCAGCACGACGCTCTGGATCATCTCAGTGTCATTTGAACATTTCATGGTCAATCCCTTTGTCCCTCTCTAGGTTGAAGGCGAAGGCGGTGAGGGCCCCGTCTGGCTTCTTGTCGTTGACAAGCATCCTTACCCCAGTGGGCAGGCCGCAGATGATATGGTCTGCCTTTATGCCGTGCGACTCCAGAAACCGCTCGATGCGTTCCTTGTCATCGCAAGTCCTTGCGGTCGTGATGACCACATGGTCCAGTTCGTCCACGATCTCCCTGAAGAACACCTTGGTGCCCTCAAGAATGGTGTCGGTCTCGCTCATGTGGCTCCGCTGGGTCACGAGCGTCCCGTCGAAGTCGACGAACCACGTTTTAGGCTGTCTCATTTCGGACCATCCATTCCCTGATCTTCTTTATTGCCAATCCAAGTTGTTCGTCTCTTTCCTCTTCGGCGAAAACGCCGTCGCCCTTGGTGTTTGAATGGTAAACCGTCTCTCCTCCGACGGAGGGGCAATCAGCCCTGAAGCGTCCGTGCCTCAGGCGCAGGTATCCGACCTGCCTGTCCCCGTCAAAAACTTCGTATTGCTCCGGGCAGGCCCAGCAGGTGCAGACCAGTTTGAGGCCGTCCAGTTCGCGGCTCTCAGGCCACTCCATGTCGTCCAGTCCGAGCTCCTGGCCCAGCCTTGAGAGCTCATCTAAAGCCTTCATGCGCCTTTGTTTCTGCTCTTCGTCCATGTCAGGGCATCCCCAATACCAGAATCTTCGTGGCCAATTCCTCCGGCATGAGGATGAAGCCTCCGAAGGGTGATGGATCGCGCACGATTTCCATTTTGGGGTGGTTTCCCGCCGCGACGGATGTTTCTTTCCAATAGGAGCTTTTTCGCATGCCGTTTCTTTCTAGGCATTGCCTCCAAGTCTCTTGGGGAGAATTGAATGCCAACTCCTTGTATCTCCTCGTCAGAAGCGAGGAAAGTTTCTTTTCTTCCTCGTCGGTCATTTTTTCCTTGAGTTCTCGATGGCCGAAATCAAGTCCCCGACCGTCTCCATGTCTATTATGCCCTGATCCGGCATCCTCACGCCCAGTTGACGCTCGATTTCGAACAGCATCTCGACCTTCGCGAAGCTGTCCTGGGCTACTGCTGCAAGCTGGGTCTTTTCGTCAACGGGAACGCCGAGCTTTTCGGCTATGACTCTCTTCACTTCCGATTCTTCCATGAATCTCTCCTTTCGACCGAAGATTATGTCGCTATCTCGTCAGGTTGTCAAAGTATCTCCTGACCCACTTGTTGTTGGGCCTCGCGTAGCTCTCCATGGCCATCATGGCGTGCATCGCTGGCGTCGGCGGGCCGTTCTGCTCCTTGTACAGGCATATCCACATGGGATCCTCCATGACCTCGTCCTCGGTCCACTGGTCCCACGGCTTTCTGACGACGGACACGAACCTCTTGAGCCTTCCGAAAGACTCCTCGTAGATCCTCTGCGCGGGCGCGACCCGTTCCTCCGGGAATTCGTGAGTCACAGTCATGTCCATGGTTTCAGCTCCGGCGGCGTGGGACACCTCGAGGCTGACCGTGGCCTCGCCCTCCCGGAAGACCCACCTCATCCTCGTCCATGGGTCCATCGTGGAGACCATGACCTCGAAGGGCTCGCCCAGAATCTCCTTGGCGACCTCCAGGGGGTCTCTCCCCATCTTGAGCTTGAACGGGCTTTGCGGCGTCGATTCCGGCATGGTCGTTATTCTAGGCCAAGGCGGGGTTTCGCGCCATAGCCGGGCTGGCCAAAACCGAGACGGGCAACGTAACTACGTTCGGGCCGTCAAGGCCCCGATTGAGGGTTTAGGGTCGTCTTCATTGCCCCCATCCCATTCCTGCGAAGAAGAATGGCGTCAGCGGGACGGGGTTGTGTAAGTCCGTGACCGCCGGGTTTTCGTCATTTCCCCGGCGCGAGACGACGAGGCGCCCAACCCAAGTGAATCCAGGCAGAAACGGGGACGCGTCCACATGAGCAACTTCATCGAGTTCCTTGTCAGCCCAACCGAGCTCCAGAACCTTGCGCTTTCCTGGTGGGATCTGAGGAACAAGAGCATGATCAAGCTGATGCAGGCGGTCCGCTCCATCCTGCTTGCGGACGGCTCGTTGCGTTCCGAGTGGAGGGTCCGGATACACATGCACGACTTCCCGACGCCGGAGGGCCCGCCAGAGCGGAATCTCCTCGAGTTCCAGACGATCTCGGCCTTCGGGGGCAAGGAGGGGTTGTTCCCGGACTGGGGCTTCGGCGGCTGGTGGCACATGGGCATTTACGACTGGTGGCCCTTCGTGACGAACCTCGCCCGGGCAGGGGAGAGGCCGCCCGAAGACCCGAGGGCGTTCTGGAAGGGCGCTTGCATGGACATACCGCAGAGGATACGGTACATAGAGATGTGCAGGGAGCGCCCCGACAAATTCGCAGGCGAGTTCATGACATGGGGCGGGCCCTCCACCAACTTCACCCCGATGGAGGAGCAGTGCCGCCACGCCGCGCTCGTCGACCTCACGGGGGTGGGCTTCAGCGGCAGGCTCAAGATGCTGGGCTTCACGGGGAGGCCCCTTTTGATCGCGAGGAGGCAGTGGTGGTGCTGGGCGGGGCAGGAGATCGCCGACCAGGGGCTTCACTGGGATGTGGCCGAGGACCTGTGCGACATCTCCGAGAAGTACGGGAGCATACTGGGAGACATGGAAGGGTCGGTTGACAGGGCCTCGAGGCTGAGGGACTTCTGCCTGGGCAACCTTACCTTCGAGCGGGCTTGCGAGAGGGGAGCATCGCTCCTCCGGGACGCGATGGCGTCCAAATCTGGCCTGTAGGGACTAGATTATTCCATGGACGAACTCATAACGGTACTCACGGTGTGGCCGATCCCTCTCTCGATAGAACTAGCCGTAATAGCGTTCTTCGTGTGGGTCGGCCGCGACAAGATCGGCAAGTGAAACCGCCGGCCCCTTTTGCGAAATCCGATTCTATATACCACCATGGAATTCAGGCGCTTTCTCGAACTTGATGAATCGCGACCCCTCGGGAACGAAGGGGCAATTCGGGAGTCATCGATGAGGGACATGCTGAAGAAGGGACTCATGTCGGGCGTCGCGGCGGCCGGCCTTCTGTCGGGCTTGGCCGACAAGGGGGGCTTCGCCGAAGAGCCGACCCCCGCATTCGCGCAAAAGGTGGAGCCAACCGCCCGCACGAGGGCCATGTATGAACGACTCAAAGACCAAGGCAGATACTACAGTTCCTCGACGACCCGGAAGCTGATCCGCATGGCCAAGGAGGGAGACGAATGGGCGATGCGAGAGATCGCGTGGCCGAAACAATCCCCGTTCCACGAGCGGGGCCGTCCTTTCTTCAGGAACACTGGCCCCCACCCAGACGGGCTGAGGTTCCACTCCGGGTTCGAGGGAGACTGATGGCATATTCAAAAGGGTCATTGTGCGTTCTCGGAGACCCACAGGATGCCGAAATAGATTACCTCCCTTCCTGATCGGGAAGCGGCTGGTGGCGTCTGGCATTTAGCACGGATCATTTTGGCACGCACCGTCGCAGCAGTGGCCGTAAACAAGAGAGATTGCCACCGCAAAGTTGGAATCTTCATTGCCGTCCACGGTTCCGAACACTCTGCAAGTAATGTTGGGGTTTTGCACGCAATTTTCATGGGGGTCGCCCGATGTTAATGGAGCGACGAATTGACCATACCGCATGTCTTCTGGCCCCGTCAGAGGATGGCAAACAAAAGTCACCACCTCGTCTATACCAGGGTATCCAGCCCACACCGGCGACGGGTCGGGGCATGGTACGCTGAATCCCAAAAAGAGCAAGTCGCTTTCCCAACGAAGCGGGCATTGACGGTCCGACTGGCACGGCGAAAGGCTGCTGGACGAACTTTCCGAACTGCTACTGGACGAACTGCTGGACGAACTGCTGGACGAACTGCTGGACGAACTGCTGGACGAACTGCTGGAACTGCTGGAACTGCTGGAACTGCTGGAACTGCTGGAGGTGACGGACGAACTGCTGGAGCTGGAACTGGAACAACACCCGTCGGGCTGTCCGCTGGGAAGGCTTGGCGCGCTTTCTGATCCGCTAGCCGAACACTCCCAATCATTGGAACACTTTAATTGGGTCACGGTATTGTACTCATAGAAGCAGTCGCCCGTGTCTCCCTCGCTCTTTGTCCATCCGCCCTCGTTAACATCTGCGGCCAACCCGCAGTATGTATAGGGACTTTGATTGATGAGCGACCAAGAAGACTGCTTGCAGTCGTACTTGGCGAGCCAAGTCTGTATGCACACGGCTTCCTTCTGGCAGTCCAAGTTTCCGCACGATCTGCCTTCGTTGAAGTTCTGCGCTGAATTGTTGTCGTTTGCAATCTTCCAGGATTGCTTCGTGTCCTCCGTACATTCGCCGGTCTTGAATGTGGAACCCGGGTCTATCTCGCACCAAGCCCCCTTTGCACACCACGACTTGCATTCGTCACTGGTTTCGTAGTTCCCCAATTGTCCGTCTATCGACCAAATGCCATCGCAAGTGCCTATGTCTGAATGACACACGTACATTGCCTTGCACCTTTTTTCGCACACATAAGGCTCTACGCCACCGTACTCTGCCTTCTTGCAGGCCTGCCCGTCGTTCTCATCGGGGTTGACGCATTCCACCCGGTCGCAGCTGATGATCTGCGGGGTTCCGTTGCAAGTCGAGCACGCATCTTTGTTTATCTTCCCGAAGCTGTTGCCGAGCCAATCCCCTATGCTTCCGTCGCCGCACTTGGACTTCAGCGAACTCTCGACCGTTCCTTGCGGCTGGTCTTGGCCCAGGCACCCGCAGATGAGATTTGATATTCTCGCAACTTCATCTGGGTCGGAAGCCCAACCCACAGTGTCCCACCCGTCTTCCCCTGTCGGGTCGTCGAATGTTCCTCTGTCCGTTATGCGTGGGTAGCACGGATGGGTCTCGCAGTACTTGTCCAAGCTGTCGAAGGCTTCGCCGGTTTGAGGCTCTTGCACGAAAGTGCCCGTGCAGCATTCGCAGGGACTTCCGTCCGCGCATGTGCCTCCCAAGTCGACGTATAAAATCACATGACTGCCTTTGATTTCCCGCAGCAACTGGAACTGGACTTTGGCATTGGGGCAAACGGATGAAAGTTGGGATTTCAGAAAATTCGCGGCGGCTATCGAATAGGCCCTGCAGTCGAAGCTGCTTTTTCTTGTCTTTTGATTGGGCGAAAGCAAATCGGAGAAGTTTTTGGCATCTACTGGGTATGTTTTGTACAAGTCTTGATTTATGCAGTCAAATACTTCTTGGCTCACCCCCAAGAAGTTCCAAGGTTCCACGAGACCTTTGTTGCCCGGCGTCCACACGGTCTGGGTGGTCAGGCCCGGCGGCGGGCCTGACTGGGATATCGACCACAGGGCGTGGGAAAAGGGATAGAACTCGGTGTCGGCGTTGGACGGGGGCTTCTCGAGGGCCGGGACCAGAAATACGTTGTGGGCGTCGTAAGCGGCCCAGAAGGCCGATATCCACCCCTGCAGGTACTCGATGTAGGCGGGCGTGAGCCTTCCGGGATCATTGAGAACGCGACCCGAGAGCAGCACCTCGTGTTCGTAGGCCGAGGCGTTCCTGAACGCGAACGAACTCCGCGCGGCGTTGAAGTCGGGGTGTTCGATGTTGATCTGGAACGAGAACTCCGTCGTGCCGTCGGGAGCCAGATCGGGATTGAGGACGACCTGGATGACATTCTCGCCCGGAACCTTCGAGGCGGAAACCATGTTCTGGGCCGGCTGGCCGTCTATCGACTCCGCGTATACGTAAATCTCTAGGTCTTCGGGGGCTTCGAACTCCGATCCGTCGTTTGACCTCGCCCTCCGCCCCAAATTCAGAGCCAAGGAGAACTCGCCCGACAGGCCGAACACTCTGGCCCCCATGCCGTCGAGGTCGACGAAGATGGGGTCGACTCCCTGATTGAAGTACAAGTCGATCAGGTCGGCGTCGAGGGAGTTCTGGCGGAACTCGTCGAAATTGGTAAGTATCGCGTGTTCCGGCGTCCCGGGCTCTGGGCAGGTTCCCGCCAGCCATTCGTTTAGACCGTCTTGGTTGTTTCTCGCGAGGCATTCCCTCCGCGTTTTCGATCCGATTAAGCCTTCGGGGTTGAAGCAGCATCCCAATAGGGGTTTCTTCTTGGGGGCGGTTATTCCGAGCCTGCAGACCTCGGTGGCGGGGAGCCACGCCCCCGACCTGCCCACGCACCCCGCGTCCCGTATGGGGCAGTTGGAGTACACGAGCCTCCAGCCCCCGCACTTGCCGCCGTGGCACGACCTGTAGGCCGGGGCGGAGAGGTCTATCCTTCTACCGTTTTTGTCGCAGTACATTGGGCTCCTGGGTTAGACGAACATATCTAACCCCCAACACGAGGTTCCTGCCTTGTTTTTCTTCCGAAGGCAAAGCCGCCCTCAAAGCGCCGCTGCGTCAGCCCTAATGCCCGTTGACGGCCTGTTCCTGAGCCCGCTGGATGGCGTCGAACATCTGCTCTGCGACATCGCCGAGTCGCTTGGCTTTAGGCCCCAACTCGGGGTCGTTTCTCTTCGACACAGACCACTTCAGGACATGCGAGGCTAGCGTGGCGAGGGACTTCAGTTCGACGTTCGAAACGTACGACAGGAGCATGGGGTTAGAAGGGTCTTCGTCCTCGTCGACCATTCGGTCTATGACATTGTTGCCCAGCGTCTCCGGAATGCCGAGTCCACGGAGCGTCAGGGCGGTCATCCTCCGAACCATCAACGGGATTACTCGTTGGGCTCCGACGTCGGGCTCGAGCCTCGATGTCGAGCCGCGCTGCGGACGCGAGGCCGCGGGCATCTCCATGTCTGGGCTCACGGCGATCTCGCTCAAGGGAGGCGAGCCGTCGATGATGCGGAGCATATCGTAGAAACTTGGCATAACCTATATATCGGCCACGCCGTGGTTTTAACCCTGGTCGCCCCTCGACCTGTCCAGGTTTTCGATGTACATGGCCGTCCAGTCGTTGCGCGCCGTGAGCAGCATCCTCGCATGGAGAGCGGGGGGCAGCTCCGCAGACTTCAAGGCGTACTGCCTGTGGTGCAGCGAGAAGGTGCAGGCAGTGCGGCAGAGCAAGATGTTTGCCTCTTCGCCGCCCATCGACTCGGAGAGTCCTACGGAGGGGGATCCGCCCTTCAGCCGCAACTCCGCGCGCATCTCTTCCCAGCCCTTGTCTGTTCCGTGGATGAAGCGGTGCATGAGCATCGCCTCCCTCGGAGTCCCGAACCTCAAAAGGGCGTGGTAGAACCTGTCTTCTCCGAACCTGCCAATGAGCTCCCCTGCGAACGCCCGGCTCGACTCCTCCGCGGCCGCGTCCATCTCATATCCACCACGGGTGGTCGAGCGTCCATCTCACTATCCGTTCGAGACCTTCCCTGAAGCCGACGGGGGGCGTCCAGCCGAGGTCGCGGAGCATCGAGCCGTCCAGGGCGTACCTGCGGTCGTACCCAGGGCGTGCCGACTCTGACGAGACCAGTTCGTAGAGGAGGGGCTTGCCCATGATTTCGGCCACCATCTGGGCGAGCTGGAGGTTGTCGAGCTCGACATCCCCCACGACATTGTACCTGTCCGGCCGGCGGTGGCCGAGAGAGTACCTGGCGGGGCTGCGTCCCGAAAGCCACACGAAGACATCCGCATGGTTCTCCGCGTGGAGGTAGAAGCGCGTCCCTATCTTGAAGGATCCGTCCGGCTTGGGATCGGCGTATATCTCCATCTTCTGCCCCGTGGCGACCTTCCATATGATCTTCGGCAGGAACTTCTCCTTGTCCTGGCAGGTGCCGATGGTGTTCATGGTGTTGGTGATCACGACGGGCACGTCGTAGGTCCTGAAATAAGATATCGCGAGCGCCTCCTGGGCCGCCTTGGACGCGGCGTAGGGGTTGGACGGCGTGATGACATCCCATTCCGGGTGGGCGTGGCCGTCGGGGCAGTCCCCGTACACCTCGTCGCTGCTGACCTGGACGAACATGTCGGGCTCGGCCCTGCGGGCGAACTCGAGCATGTTGAGCGCGAGATCGCAGTTGTTGCGCCAGCACTGCGAGGGGTCGGACACCGAACGCTCCACGGCGGAATCGGAGGCCATGTTGACGATCATGTCGAGTCGCTTGTCCTCGGTCCCGCGGTCGGACAGCGTCCTGCCCATGATCCTGTTGCCCAGGGCTTCGTCGATTGGCACGGAAAGGTCGTGCTGCAGGACGAGGACTCTCTCGGGGTCGAGGTCGACCTCCGCGAGGCGCGAGTAGGTTCCCTTGTGGCGGAAGCTGTCGAGGCAGACCACGAACCAGTCGGTTTTATCGAGGAAGTATCGCAGGCAGTGGTGGCCGATGAACCCGCCGGCCCCGGTGAGCAGAACTCTCTTCAAGTCGGACTTCCCTTCTTCAAGCGGATTTCATTTCCCGGCGCACGTGCCAGAGGAAATCGACCAGCATGGACGGGACCACCTTGCGGCGCATGGCCCTGTTCCAGATGGGGACGGTCGTCTCATCCCCCAGCGCCAGCCTGGCCCTGTCGATGAGCCTTCGTTCCTCCGCCCCCATCTCCCTCTCGGCCTCGTCCCTCGACCACACGTGCGTGGGATCGTGCAGCTCGACCATAGAGGTGAATTCCTCCACGGTCGGATTGGAGGGGTCGCGGGGGGTTTGAAAAAATCTGGCCTTGGCTTTTCTGCCCATGGTGTCCTCCTTGGCTCAGGCTCCTGCCCTCGCGGCGGCGGCGGACTCCGCGAGGAAGGTGGGGTTCTTGGAAATTCCGCCGACGCGTCCGATTCCCGGGATGGGGCGACGGCCCTTCGTCTTGCTTGCGGGCTCCTCGTCGCCGTCGTCCGTGTCGCGGTAGACGGAGGCGAAGACGCTCTCGGCGACGGCGGTGGCAAAACTCGCTTCAGGGGTCATGTGGTTGATCTCCTGGTTGGCGAGCGCCCGGCACATCATGTCGGCGTACTCCTTCAGCCTCGAGTCGAAACTGCCCCCCTTGATCTTCGGCAGGGACTCCCGCAGGTTCTTGATGTAGGGGAAGTCGCCGTTCAGGGTGAAGATGACGGTCGTCTCGCCGTTCAGCACCTTGACGACGCAGTCGCCCGGGGTGCTTTCGGACCAGTCCTGCGGACGGTCGTCGCCTGTCGCCCACGACACGATGACGTTCGGGCCGGCCATCGCGTCGCCCTCGCCGGTTGTCTTCTTGTTGCCCGAACCGGACTTGCCGACCTTGGGCTCGACAATCCTGACGGTCCCCGACGCGGAGAGGTGGATTTTGTTGGCGGCGTCGTCGAGTTTGACGTCGAACTGGCTGTCGCCCTTCTCCGCGTCCTCAGAGACGTCGACGACGAGGCGCAGCTTGCCCCCCACGAGACTCCCCACGGTGCGGACGCTCGCGACCTTGCTCTTGAACGAGACGGACACCTTCCCGTCGCCCGGCTCCACATAGCCGTTCTTGGCGTCGATGTCGAGGGTGAGGTATGCGAACCTCCCCTTCGGAGCCACGAACGGCGAGTTGTCGATCAGGATTCGAGTCGGGAGATCGGGCAGGCCGGCATCGTTGCGATTCCTGCGGGACTTGCCGCCGCCGCCCTTGGCGACGCCGACCTTCCTGAAGGCTCGCTTTTTCCCGAGGAGACCGACCAGGTAGTCGGACATGGCCTTTTCGACCGTCTCCGTGTTCACGCTGTTGTCGACCCTGCTCTGCTTGGTGGCCTCCTCGTCGAGGGCCTGCAGGTCCTCGTCCGCGTCGAAATGGGCCTTCATGGCGTCCATGATCGAGGTGTAGACGTCGGACTGGGAGTTGATCTTCACGCGGTCGCTGGAGTACAGGTCTCCGCACGCCACCGGGTGGAGCCGGCTGGTGTCGACGACGACGGCGAGCCTGTTGCGGATCATGCCGAGTCCGAACTTGGTCTTGAGGGCCAGCCGCGGCTCGGCCCCGTGCCTCTGGCCGTTGTGGCTGAAGGTGATCGCCTGTTCCGCCTTCACCTTGGTTCCCGAGGCGTCGTGGGGGCTTTCCTGCGGGTGCAGGACGAAATAGTGGACGACGACCTCGCTCTCCTCGCCGCAGAACGGAACCTTGATGCTGAAGCTCTCCTTGTGGCTGTTGGGGGTGCGGGGGTTGCGGAGCGAGTGGAGCAGGCCGTAGACGGTCATGTTCTTTCTCGCCCCCGAACCGCGGCAGTCGCTCGCCTTGATGAAGACGGGCGGGTCGATCATGAAGGAGTTCAGCAGGAGCCTGAGGCTCTTGTTCTGCCTTCCGATGTTGCCCTCGTACCCGGCGAGGTCGTACCCCGCGAGGCGGACGAGGGTTCCATGGCGGAAAGAATCCTCGGAGAGGTCGAGCCTGATGATGCCTCCGCGATGGTCGCAGAGGTACTCGTAGTGGGCGGCCTTGTCGCCCGCCGTGTAGCTCTTTCTGACCACGGCGAGTCCTGTCTCCACGGATCCGCGTCCGGCTGCGGCGGCGTGGGGGCGCGAGACGATCAGAACCCGCTCGCAGAACTTGAAGGAACTCTTCATGCCCATGCCGAACTTCCCGCACAGGTGCGGCGAGCTGAGTTTGGTGCTGCTGTGGAGCGAGAGGAAGGTGTGGCGGAAGTCTTCGGGACGCTGCCCTCGGCCGAAGTCTCGGATGTCGAGGGTCGGATGCTTCTTCGACGGCCCGCCGTGGACTTCGAAGAGGATCCTGTCGTTAACCCAACTGTCGGGGCCTTCGGCGAACTGGGGCCAGGTCGCCACGGCCGCGTGCGGGCTGGGGGCTTCCAGTCCGTTGATGATGTGGGCGAGATCGATGAGGGAGTCGATGCAGTTGACGATGACCTCTGCGATCGGGGCCCTCTTGTCGCTGGCGATGTCGCAAATGCCTGCGTTGTTGATGTCGGGATCCTCAGAGGTCCAGCCGACGTGCCGCCAGACGACCCCGCCTATCTGCTTGGAGGCTCTCGCGATCCACCCGTCGATGTCCGCCGACGAGAGGCACGAGTCGATGAGGTTGGACGAGAGTTTTCTGCCGACAACGCTGGTCTTCATGGGATTTTCCTTCTTTCCTTGCGAGGCTTGAAAGTTTTTATTCGGTTCGCCGAGTGAGGATTATAGAGAGGCTTCTACTTTCTGTAAACCATGTGGAACAAAAAAATGAAACCTTTCTTTGTCGCCTTCGATTCGATCATGTCCGAACACCCGAGCCATTGTCGCCGACTGCCCTACCGTTTTTGGTCAGGGCGGGATCGTCCTCGTTTTCTTGGGTTCATCGGTACACGAAAGGACGGGTTTTCCTGACCTTGTATCGGACGGGGGATTCCCCGCGGGTGATCAGAAGGTCGATGCCAGCCCCCCTGATCGTCCGAAATAGCCTTCGGATCGTTCTCTCGCACCTCGGAAATCCCTTCCTCTCCATCGACTCCCTGATCTCTGGTATGCTCTGCCATCCGCACGAAAGCGTGCGGATGAGCGCGAAAACGCATAGAACTTGGCTCTGCCTGTCCTTTTCGGGGGTTTCTCTCATGGCGCCCCCAGGGTGGCGATCTTCTCCGCCACCTCCTCGGGCATCTCGATGAATCCGTGGTTCCCTCCGACCAGCATCGGGTCGGCAACCCTCACATTCCCCTTGATGGCTTCCGTGCAGAGTCCCATTATCTTGCTGATCCTGGACGCCCCGAATCCTTCGAGGTACCGACTCCACTCTTCATTCAGGCCGCTGGCGCCGTGTTCCTCCTGAAGGGAGCTGAACCTGTCCCTCAGGAGCGAGCTCGCCCTGTTCAATACGGCGCCCTTGTTTTCCATGCTGGCCACTCCCAAGTGCCGAGATTCCTTCGAGCGTCCGACCTAGGGGGCATTGTCAATTCCTTATGTGAAGGTTTTCGCCGTCGAACCTCGCGAAGTAACTGGCTCCGATCTTCACCTTCTGCAGACCGTCCTCATCCATGCGCACCCAGAGGTTGATCCTGTACCTGTCGTCGAAGACATTGACGATCCTCACCTCGTCGAGGCCCTTCGGACGCTCTTTTTGGCGAAAGAGCAGGGCCTTTATTTTTTCCCTTTCCTCGCCACCCATGAAGTCGTTTTCCTCGGGAATGCCTTGTATCTCCTGCTTTCGGCTTGAAACCACTCTGAATGCCTTTCCTTTGTTGGCGCTATATAGGTTGTACAGTTATAGCGAGGCCGCAGGCTTATGTCAAAGAGATGGCTCACCACCAGCAGACTAGGAACGGGAAGGTACGGCATAACCCATGGCATGTACAAGAGATTCTGGGACGCGTCCAATCGGCTTTCCGACACGGTCGTCCCCTTCCCCGTGGTAAGACAGACGGGCCCGACGGAACCCCCGACCTCCGTATACCTGATGACGGAGATCGACGAAATAATAGAGACGGAAGAGGGCGAGTCGGTGCTGGTAGAGTTGCCCTAGATCATAGGACATCCCGGGCGTGTCCGAGAACCTATAGCCCACGGCGGATCGGCTCGAAAACCGGACTGCCCGATTCGTCGAAGCCGTTTATCCCGATCCTCCCGGAGAGGAACTGCTTGAAAAGCAGGTTGCCTCCGTTGACGACCTCGTACTCCCTGATGACCTTGAGTATGTCCTTGGGATCCTCCATGCCGATCATGAAGCACGCCCTGACGACCTCTTCGGCCTGCTCCTTCGAGATCACCGCGTAGGTGCCAGTCTCGCTGTCCCAGTGCAGGTCGTCGACCGGCACCAGATCGTTCAATCCTTTTCGCATGATGTCCTCCATGGTTCTGCGCAACCAGAGCAGACGATGCCCGTGAGGTTGCCATTTTCGTCAAAGTCCGGCTCGAACTCGTCCGCCTCGGACAGGTCCCCGCCGCACTTGGAACACGACGGCGCGATGAACCTGATGCATGTCTCGACGCCTTCGTTCTCGCGGCGACTGCACGCCGCGCAGAGAATCTCGGCAGGGACGGGTATAGCAACTCCACACACATCCATCTCCGGTCCCGGCCTGAAGTTCACGGAGTCCCCCAGGCCCAATAGGAGAACCTCCCCGCAACCAGGACAGACCGCCTCGAAATCCTTGCCTATAGGCCTGATGTTCACGGATTCACCTCCTAGTCGTGTTCGCACTCTTCGACGGCAACTCCGTCGCGGGTCGCCACGATCGCACCCTCGCCGAACATGTTCTGGTAGACCGTTTCATCTATCTCGGAGAGGAGGTCGTGGATGGCCTTCTTGATTTCGTATGTCTCGGCCACCTTCTTCGGATCTCTTGTCCGTATGCTCTCCAAATCTCTCTTCAGGGACTCGACCTCCCACCTATCCTTCTTGGTGTCGGCAAGTTCCATGATGATCCTCGCCTCAGAATTCTTGTCGGAAAGCAGTCTGTCGAGGCTCTCGAGCGTGTATATGCACTCTGGATGCTCCTCGCCGTTGATCCTTAGAGAGTCGAGGTGAACGCCAAAAAGGCACTCGTCGCCGTCGTTCCAATGAGGGGTGTATTGGTCCCAGGAAAAACTCTCGAGACTCTTGAAGTCTTTGAATATCTCCTTGACGGCCTGCTTGAAGAGACTCTCTCCCTCCTTTATCGCCCGTTCTCTTGCGTTGACCAAACGGCGCTTTGACGCGGCGATCATTCGGCCGACGGAGGATTTATTCTTGGGGGACTTCTTCTTGGGAGCCTTCTTCTTCGCTGCTTTTTTGGCGGGCGACTTCTTCGCGATCGACTTTTTAACCATGTCCATCTCCTTAAATGGTCTTTCAGTTCTCTAGGATCATGACTCTGCCGTCATTCGGGCATTTCCTGGTGCCTGGCGTGCCGTACTCCTGTATCAACTTGCACTTCGGACACCTGTACCTGTAGGTCTTGTTGGCGGCGTGGACACAACGGGCGATCATGGCGGCCGCGCAGGCGAGAAACAGAACTCTTCGCGTCATCTCTACTTTCCTCCCTTGGACAAAGAAACCGATCGTTTTCTGGGCGTCTTGGCGGCGGCCTTGCCTATCCTGCGGAAGCTCGACGGCATGTCCTCCCTGCCGTTGCTCATCCATGACTTCGGCTCCATCTCCTGAAGGTAGTCCTGCGGGGTTGGGATGAACCTCATTCCGAAGTCCTCTAGGACATGTTGCTCTCCTATGTCCCTGACGCTGACCTGCCTGCCGGCGCTGTTTTTCACGACTGGTCCGAAGATACGTTCCAGTGGCCCGCCAGCGCCGATGAACCAGCTGTTGTGAGTCAGGGCCCTGTGGCGGTTGTCACCCATGCAGCCCTTGCTGGAGTCCATGAGGTTGTGGATTTCAATATAGTCCTCCGGCCGTCCTCCGAACTTCCTGGCGGAAGACATGGCGTGTATCCATGGTTTGCTCATGATAAAACTCGTTCTAGCATCCGGCGATTGGACTCCCCGTTCGCGGGGTTCATCCTATTTCGCAAGCCTCAAGTTCGTCAAGGCATATGAACCGCGTACCCCCCGCATCGATCCTCTGAGAAACATGGTAGTGGCCGAAGACCCAGGTTTCGGGCTGATGTATCGCGAAAAGCTCCTGTAGTGCCCAACCCGTGATGTTCTGGTAGATCGTGGCATTCGGGGGCAGAAGACGGGGGACAAGCGTCTCCGGGCAGTCGTGGGTCAGCACGACGCTCGGCTTGGCCCCCCTGTACAGTTCCCGCGCCTTCATGAAATCGTCGATCCCGAGCTGTTCGTTCTGCCACCAGTCGACCCCTATCGTCCTGTGCTGGCGGTCGATGCTGTAGGCCCCCCTGTAAAAGAAGAACTCGACGCCACCCAGCGAGGCCATGCCGTAGTCGCCGAGGTAGTGCGGCCACTCGCCGACTATGTCGTAGTTGTCGTGGTTTCCCCCGACGAACCTGTGCCTTTCCTGGTCGAGGTTCTTCAGGCATTCGTACCTGAAACCGAGGTCGCCGATCTGCACCGTGAAGTCCCTCTTTCGCGCCATTTTGACGTACGCGTCGTACTTCCCGTGAACATCGCCAATGACAGTTATCGACATCCCGTCCGCCTCAGCTCCCTGAAGTAGGTCGAAACGAAGAAGTTCCTCTCCGAGAACGCCATCCTAGCGTGGAGCCGTTCTTCGAGCGGCTCGAGTCTGGACAGTGCGAGCGAGTACATGCACAGCCTGACGTGCGAGGATTCCACGCCCGATATGTGATCCGACCGCAACTCCTGGAATATCTCCTCCGCCTCGCCCGTGGAGTTGGTGCGGGAGACCCTCCCGGCGAAATCAAGAAGCTCAACCGACCAATCGGCGCATGCGCGTTCGTCCATGAATCAAATCCCCTTGAAGTTCTTCTGGTGCTCCACGAACCTTCCGCCTGTTATCACATTGAAGATCGCCTTCGCGACCTCCTCGATGGCCTGTGGCTCTCCCTCTTGAAACGAAGACCCCGACCAGACATACCCCTCGCCGGATTTCCTCAAGGAGAAACCGTGCTTCTTCGCCCAACTCTTGATCTCGGTGACGTTCAAACTATTTCCCTTCCTGTCTGCGGAGCCAGAAATCTTCCTAGAAAGCGCCCGCCGAGGACTCGTCAGATTCAAAGTTCGTCCGGAAGACCGCCCATGACTATGACCTTCCGCGCGAGCTCCTCCGGAACCACTATGTACTCGTGTCCGAATGAGGTGCCGTTGCTGGGGTTGAGGACGCGCACCCGGCATTCCGAACCCTCCTCCCTCAGCACCTCGCTCTTCTGGTTCGCGGAGGCGTCCCGCACCTCCAAGGAGAGGGAGTTGCGAAGGTAGTACTGCCAGGCGTTGTATTCGGCGGACATGGCTTCGCTGAACGGGTTTGGCATGTAGTTCTTCCTGTAGATGTCGTGCATCTTCTCGCGGAAGATTCCGTAGAGCCTCAAAAGCGAGGAATCGTCCCAGCCGTCACACGGCGCGTTTCGCATAGTCATTTCAGGGAGGGCATACGCCTGCACACGCATGATTCGCAACAAGGGTCGCCGGGAAAGCACCTTTCTCCCTCACACCTGTTCCTGCAGGCGGACCCGCATTCAGCGCAGGAGCATGGGCATTTCATTGCTCCGGAGCACCCGGCCAGTGAAAATGCGACGGCGATGGCGATGAGTATGAGGATTCGTCTCATGGTCTGCAGTCCGTCTGGCTGGCTTCCCTTAGAGGTGGAGGGTCCGTTTCTCGGCGAATCATGCCCCGAATTGCCTGATGTACGCCTTCACGGATGGGTTTTGATCCGTTGTAAGAACCATGCGGGCGTGGAGGGCGTCGGGCAACCGCCCGATCTTCTGAGAAAGCTCCAGCGCCAGGAGGTACAACATGTCGGGAAGGTTGCTAAAAACTCGAAGATCACTCTTCTTGCCTTTGAGCGCGGTTTTTTTGTTGTTCATCGCGGAGTTCTTGTACGAACAAGGAGGGCCAAACTTCGCCAGATGGGGGGTCTTGTTCGAAAAATGACCCGAATTCTTGCTCTTGATTGAGCCGCCGAGATAAGACCCCGTCGGATTGGGAGTCCCGGGCGACAAAAAGCGGGCGTTCATCAAAAGACCGTGAGACTTGTAGCAAGCCTTGAGTTCCTCGAAAAAAACTTGGTACTCCGTCACTTTCAAGTCGCCTTTCACACCTTGAGTTTCTTGAGCAACTCTACCAGCCTGTCCCGGTCTTCGGGGTGGAGGATGAACTCTTCGAAATGCCCGTACATGCTCTTGTGTCCGAACAGATAACGAATGGAGGAGGCCAAACGCCTGTACCACGGATGCTCGGAAAGGAACACGGATACGTAGATGCAGGGGAATTCCGGATCTTCGTCGAGCCAGAACCTCAAGGAGTGTTCCGGGCTTCCGCACCTGCATTCGAAGTATTCAGGTCTGTCCATATCGGACTCATCCTACCAAATGTTCATCTTGGAGGCAATGTCAAGGGGTTTACAGGACAACGCTTGGTGCTACAATGGCGGCGTGGCTCAAAAACTTGCCGTGCTTGTGCCGCTGCGAAACAAAAGACCCCCCCCTGCAATATCGTCGCAAGGAGGCGTCCGGCGGAAACGGCGACTCATCGGGAGGTAGTCGACCCCAAAATCGCAGGTCAAACGCCCGAAGTTCAGACGGCAAAAAACACTCCATGAAGCCGAGGCTGAACAGGCCACCCCTTCGGGGGTGGCTTTTTTGTTTCGCACCTAGAATTCCTCGTCGGTCGCCTCCCTGAAGTCGCATGTGTGCCTCATGGTTATTACCTTGTTGGTGTCCATGTCCACAAGGACGCAGTGTCCGGAGTCGTTGACCTCGCAGAGGAAAACAAACAACTTGGTGCGGCCTGATCCGTAACCGAGTTCGCCGTAATACTTAACTCGGTCTTCCTCGGACAAGGAGTCCCAGAACTTGGGATTGAAGCTCTCGGGGTCGAAAACTACCACCGTGCCGGTCTTGAATGTCTTCCCCTTCATTTTCGGTATGTCCTGCTGATCTGCCCGTCGGCGTGGATCGTGTGCCTGTTGAAATTGTTGGTGTTCCTGTTGATCCCCAGGATGGAAGGCTTGATTGCGCTGGCATATCGGACGTACTCGGAGGCCCACTCGTTCGCCTCGCCGAGGACGATCCTCGAGTGGATGTGATCCGGCATTCTTGATCCCGTGACGTTCGCGAACACCAGCGCCAGCTTGCAGGTGTTGGCGTAGGAAATCGACCCGCGGATGTCCGCGCAGAAATACCTTATCCTGGCCTCGCCGCCGTTGGTCCAATGAAGGCTGAGTTTTCTGTCTATGAGCCTCTTCTTGCTTCTGTACAGCTCGAGCATGTCCATGAAGAAGGCCGTCTCGGACAACATTGTTATCTACCTCTTCGTGTGATTGGCCAATATGTCTTGGTAGTCGCCGTAGTTGTCGAAAGAGGTCAGAAAGCCGCTGGCGTGGGTGAACGACGACTTGGGATTCGGGAGGAAGCGCAGCGAGTCTGCATTCACGCTGACCATGCGGTACGCATCATCCCTGCGCGGGTCGCGCGTCAGTATGACCTTGGGCTTGACATTCTTGACCTTGCACCAGAGCTTGGTGGGAAGGGAATCGTGGTTGTAGCCCGCCGGGGGTTCGCACCTGGAGACGTCCAAGACCTTGACGCCGCTCGACTCGATGATTGCGTACCCTTCGGTCAGGGCGTCGAACAGCCTCTGAGAGTCGCTGATCTGGGCGCATATCTCCCGGCCGATCGACCACATGACCTCGACCATCGAGCCGGGAACGAGGCCGTCGTACCTGGAGAAGATTTTTAGCATCGCGGAGTGTATGGGGGAAGTCACGGTCTCGAGCGCATCCTGGGTCACACCCGCGAACTCGGACGCCCTCTTGGATCCGTAGCTGTCCCATATCTCCAAGAACCTCAGGCCCCTTATGGAGTCCCTGTACCCTTGGCCGAAGAAGTGGTCCAAAACCATCGTGAAGGCGCATATCTCCTGCTGGATCTGGTGGTGGTCGAAGTTGTGGAGGTCGGGCTCGAACTTCCCCCCTTGGTCCAGAACCCAGAACTGGGGGTCGACCAGCATTTCTGGAGTCGCACACGTGCGGATCACCGGGGCACCCGTCTTGAAGTGGCAGACGCAGGCCGCCAGGAAGTCGTCCGCGTGGGCCTGACCGTCGTGAACTATTATTCTCATGACTTGGGTTCCTTGGTGAGCAAAGGAACCCTGCTCCGAATGTGAACCCACACCGGCTGGCCGACCTCGCACATGTGCTGGTCGTGGTCTTTAGCGATTTTCATGGGGACGGCCGCTCCCTACTTCTTGTTCTTTTCGATGAACTCGACTGCCTGGCCCAAATTCTTTATTGACGCGATGTCCTGCTGTCCGATGCTTATCCCGAAGGCGTCCTCCAGGTCTATAGAAAACTCGACCATGTCAAGGCTGTCCGCCCCGATCTCCATGAAGGTGGTCTGCGGCGAGAGTGTCGACGGGTCGACGCCCCTGACATCGGCGATCTTCTGAAAAACCTGCTCTTGGATGTTCATGTTCAAACCTCTTGGTTAATTGGAGTCGAGGGGAGTCGAACCCCTTTCTTGCGACGAATCAAACAAAGACATCTACGCGCTTGTTCCGTTTTTTGTCAGACCGAGAAGACCCCAACGGACAGGGTTCCTCGAGGACTTTTCAACCTGTTTTCTCGCCCCGAACAAGGTTGACCTGCTCGGGGCCAGCGGGATTTGGCGACGGACTTTTGGGCGCTACCCGCTCGCCCCCTCTGTCCGTGGTTGCCCTTTTTATCAGGCAGCCATTGCGTAAGCGTTGCCGGTTAAGGCTACGGTCTGCTTTTAACGAGGCCTGCTGACCAACCTCGGCGTGCCTTCTCTGTCCTCCTCGTCCAATCGATACCGTTACGACCCCTTGTTGCCGAATTGTAGCCGAGATCGCTCTCGGCGCAAACTATGTACGAAATGCCCGTCAGGAAATCTTCCCGGACCTAACCAGTTCCTCGAAGATTCTGAAGGCCCTTTCGACCCTCATGCCGTGGATGCTGGCGAGCCCCAGAAGGGCATTGGCCAAATCTTCCTTGGAGGCGTCCCCATCGAGCGAGTTCTCGAAGACCAGCTTCAGGTCGTCCTGGGTCGACCAGCACGCCGCGATCGCCTCCTCAAGGTCGAACCTGCTCGCTACCATATCTCCAGTTCCGCGTTCTCCTGTTCCATTACGCATCTCCAATGGAACTTCCGGCCACGCGGTTGGGACGGAATCTCCCCCGCTTCTCTTCTTCCTTTTGAATCTTGAACTCTGTTTAGCAGCCATATTAGCGCCGAAAGTGCTGATATCAGAACGAAGTCTAGTAAGGTGAAAGTATCTTCATCCACGCAATTCCGCCTTGTGGATTAAGGCGGAAACCATCACTATCTCTCCCACAAGGGCTTCCAAGGCTTCCCTGGAAACCCTGGCCTCACGCTTCTCGAAGCGCACCACCCCGCGTTCCTTAACGCACTCCGTGTACTTGACCCTGTAGACGGGGTCCAGCGGATCAGCGAAAATCTCAAGATTGGGGTATTTTTGGAAAGTTTCGTTCATGGTTGACGCACAAGTGACAATAATAATCTAGTGACACTTTGGAACTTTGTCAACACCGAAAAAGTGACCTCCGTTTTTCGGGGATTCAGAGGCTCCGACGACTCACTGGTCGCGCCCGAGGCCGGGGGATGCTTGTGCCGAGGGCGTCGAGTACGCCAGTTCAGAACATTGATGAGTCGAACTTTTTGGCTGCGGGTTCAAGGATCGACGTCGTCGCACTTCGGGTTGAGGACGCCGCCGAGGAGCTTGATGAGTATCTCCACCTCTTTCGCCGCGTTGGGAACCGACATGCCCGCACGCATGCAACCTCTGATGAGACTCCTCAGATCTTCGGTGAGTGCAATCCTGTGCTGTTCGTCGTCAAACGCGACGTCAGTCCATTCCGCCCGGTAGTAGGCCAGAACCGACATCATGTACCGTCTGAATCTCCCGGGGTTTCCCAATTTGGCCTCCTTGCAGGAAGGGAAGATAGAAGTCTAAACAGAGTTGGTTGGCCAGTCCGAGGTCGAACTTGAAGCTTCGCTCGCGGACCTCGTACGCGTGTCGGAGTTTATCAATGGCGTCGTCGGAAAGCAAGTTCAGTCCATCCCTAGAGTGCCTCCATGGCTCGGCCTTAACGGAGAACAGAAACTCGCGAAATTCGGCCTCGACAAGGCTGACGGGGTAGAAGGACGTTCGAAAGAAATGAGCGCCGCAGTAGGCCAGACGGAGCAGGTGCGAAAAGTTCTTGGGGCTGAAGCCGTACTCCTCGAGTTGCGCCTTGCGTTTCCCCCCGAGTTCGCCCGTCCTCTCGCCGTTGGCGAGCCTTCTTTCGCTATGGATGTACCCCATGAGGCTCGAAAACAGCATCTCGCTGTCTATGAGGCTAAGGCGATTCTCCCTGACGACGCGGAACTCGTCGGTCATGGAGTCGAATCCCTCCGCGAACAGCAACTCTATGGCGGAGGTGTTGGTCCTGCGCAGGTGTCCGAGGAAATGCCGGAACTCGATGAAGAGCGTGTCCTCGGACTCCCTCTTGAGGACGTCGCGCCTCGAGAGACCCAGCACCTCCGCCGGATCGGTGTTGAGAAAAACCCCGCGAGTGTCCGTGTCGGAGTCGGGCGTGGCGAGGCCGTACAGCCGGCTTCCGGCGACTATACGGCATATCTCCTTCAAGCCGTGGCCTCCCCCCGCTCCAGCTCGTCCAGATAGTCGGCCAGGAGAGCCTCGATGTACCTGTTGAGCGTCACGTCGGCCTCGTGCGCCCTCTTCATGAGTTCGAAGAGGATGGAGTCGTCCACTTCGATTTCTATCTTGTCCATCGCCACGTCAGACACGCCTCTTCCTCCTGACGATCTTCCTGAGGAGGTCCATGCACTCGGCGGGGGACGAGTCGACGAACTTCTCCTTGTCGATGGACATGGAGGGGTCGAAGCCCAGAGTCCTAGATTCCCTGTGGTGCTTCGAAACGAAGCCCGGCCTGATCCAGCGACGGGCCACGCCGTTCATGACGTCCCAGACCTGCACCTCGTAGACGACATGGGTCTTGGAGTCGTAGACGATGCCGGCCGCATCGGAGGCGTCTGGACTCTCCCAGCCGATGCCGCAGGAATTTTCGCCATAGCAATTCCAGCCGTACTCGTAGCCGCAGTCCAGCCTGAAGCCCACGGCGACCAAGAACTCCTTGATGGTTATCTGCTTCTTGCTCATGTCCGTAATTATACCAAATTCTCCCCACGAAGCAATATAGGAAGAAATCCGAAGGGGCGCAGAAAACATGTTCCATAGATACGAGCATGGAAGGGAATCATCCATACCAAGAGAGAAAGAACTCGTACTTCGAGATGCGCAGAGCGTACATGGAAGCGTACGGGGAGCCGTTCCCAAGAATCACATTCAACCTCGACGACCGAGGCAGTTCGACATGGCCCCACACGAAAGAACATTCAATGTGCTACCGCAAGGACGAGCCTTGGAGGAGGGCGTTCGCCGGTCCGGACTGGACTTTCTGTCACTGGCCTAGCTCCGGCGTGAACGACAGCCCCACGACATTCAGGGAGATAGCCGAGGCGGGCGAGCTCGCCCCGCTGTCCGACAAGGTCGCGTGGTTCGGAAACATAGAGTCCGCAGGTACGAACCTGCCGGAGAGCAGGACGAGGCCGATGCTGGTCAACGAGCTTGCCCCAAAACACCCCGACAAGTTCGACTTCCAACGCGCGGGATACAAGGGCGCGTCTTCAGGCGTCTACGTATCCATGCCCGAGATGGTTCGCAAATACCGCTACCTTCTCGACATAGGCGGAGCCGGATACTCCGGCCGCCTAAAATTCCTGCTCTTCTCTGGGAGGCCCCTGTTCCTCGTCGACCGAATGTACGTAGAGTACTTCCATGACGATCTGGAGCCATTCGTTCACTTCATACCAGTGTCCTCGGACCTTTCCGACCTTCTGGAGAGGCACCAATGGACCCTGGAGAACGACGAACTCGCGCGGAGGATAGCCCAAAACGCGAAGGAATATGCGACTAAAAACATCACCACAGAAAAGGCGATAGAAAGGCTTCGGCAAGTGTTCAAGAACTTCAGCGAAGCCGGGGCGTCATAGAAGCCAGGCCAAAAGTGCCGCGAATAAAACGAAGTAAGAGACGACGGTCAGCGCTACGGCGGCGTTGAGGACCTGAAAAGACCTTGGTCTTTCTCCGTAGTTGAGACGCATGGCATTCACGATTCCGGCCGCGACCGCGATATAAAGGCCCCCCGCCAACAAGGTGGGTGGCACGGCAAACGCGGCGCATATCAGCACTTTTATGACGAATTGAAGCATGTTACTTGAAGAGAATCGCCAGAGCCAAAAGAACACCGCACGCGCACATGGAGAATGTCATCATCCGATCTATCCTTCTCATCCTGGCCTCGTGCTTGCTCCGCCACGAATCCATTTCCTCGCAGTGCGCGGTCCAGTCTAGATACATCTGTACGCATTGCTTTTGGTCTGGGACAAACGACCAAAGCATCATGGCGCCGTGGAGTTCTTCCGGCAGCCTTCGCTTGGTCTTCAGGGAATACCAGTACATCTTTTCGGGGTCGCCGATCAGGCCCTCAAAGTTGGGATGTTGTTCCGGATTCAACGCCGAAAATGGCGGGGCGGGAGGTTCGACTCCGAGCCACGAAAAATCTTGCACAAAAGTCCCCTTCTAAAGCTCAAATTTACGCGCGACACCCGATCGTGTCAACTGCGGGAGGAGCGCAAACCTTTTCCAAAATAAGCGTTTTTATCCGGTCTTGGTCTCTAAATAAAGTGTTCGATCCTTTTACACGGAGGTAAGAGATGAACACCCCATCCAACCTTGAGATCATCGACGAGACGACGGAGACAAAACAGAAGGTTTACTACGTCTCCAGAAAGAATCCCAAGCTTCCCTGGCCGTCGAACACGACGATAGTCGACTTCCTGACGGGCGGAAAGCACAAGAAATTCCGAATCCTCTCGATCGGCGACCCCAATGTTAAAGTCGTACAGGTAAAGTGATCCATGACGTCAGCGGGGCTGGGTCTCTCGTGGAGGCACAGCCCCGCTTTCTTCCATGGAATCGGAGCAGGATTTGACGGAGAGAACGAGGACGGCCCCCCGCACTTCACCGTGCTGCCTGGCGTAGTCTTCTATCTCGGCCGCAACGGCCTTTGCCAAGTTTTTCATGTCGAAGCCGTCAGACAGAGACAGGGCCCTCATTTAAAACTCCATAAAGGGGGTGCGTGATGATTTTTCTTGCCATTGAGATTTGGGACGCTTGGGACGGGGGGATCAAGGCTCTGTCCGCTCCCCGGTCGCCAAAATGGAAGGCCGTCAGGGAGAGGCACCTGAAGGAGCGCCCGTGCTGCGAGGCCTGCGGATGCAGAAAGGGCGTCGTGCCCCACCATGTGATTCCGGTTCATTTCGATCCATCCTTAGAACTTGATCCGAGCAACCTAATCTCTCTGTGCGAGAGCAGGACATTCAACTGCCACCTTTTCTTCGGGCATCTCAAAAGATGGGACCGTCACAATCCCCATGTGATCGAGGATGCCAAACATTGGCGGGATCGAATCAGCGATTCAGGTCCTCCCCTTCCTCCCCAGTCGCATACTTAAAAGTCCTTACGCCTTGGTTGTATCCGTCGTGCCACACGGACTTGAAATGATCTGGCCTGTTGATCGCCTCCACGACGCCGTGAACGAAGTTCTTCACGGCCACCGAATCGCGCTCCGAGCAAACCCTCTCAAACGCGGTCGAAAGTTCGCTGATCTGGTCGTCTGCGATCTCCTTTGCAGTGGACATGAGGCGGAGTTCACGTTTGAGGCTCCCTATCTCGCACCATTGGTAGACGGCTATTTGCAAGAGGGCCACGGCGACGGCGACGGCGCCCGCCGCGACCACAGGATACGAATTAGTTCTCATGTGAACCCCTTGGACAATGCTGCGACTCCGCAGCCCGATGATAACCGTCGATGTATCCCTTGACTGCCCGCTCGCTGTAACCTTCGTGGGAGGAAGAGTACGACATTTCCGTCCGAGGAGAATCGGACGACCCAGCCGTCATGTCGGCATCCATTTGTACGAGAAACGCTCGGCATCCCTCGAGGTAGCCCTTTCTATATTCGGCGTCATTGATGGGAGCCTTGTTCGGTCGAGGCTCGGTTCTTGGCGAATCGGACATCCTCCAAAACAGGAAGGAATAAAAGGCAAAAAGAAACAGAACGAAAGCCGCAAAGATTTTCTTGTTGAAAAGCGGGTCGATGAGGCTGAACGGACGCTCCGCGTCGATCTCCGGATCGCTTCCTTGCACGAACATATCTCCCCGAAAGCCAAAAAAGAAGGCGGAATGATACCTGAGCCTCAACCGAACGTCAACTTTCTCTTCGTCCGATGGTACGACCTTACCGGGTTGGCAAAGTCCTTCATGGGATGAAGCACGCAGGACCCTTCGTAGGATCGCTCCACGAGGTCGGGCCTGAACCTCATTGGGAAGCGCACCGCGTCGCCCCTCCACGAAACCCCGTCCCAGCAGGCCATTTCCTTGACCTTCCCGCCGTAGAAACCCGCCAGAGTCGGGTACATGAACTCGCTTATGTCGTAGACTTCCTCGGCCGCGCCAGAGCCGTCGACCAGGCGCGGCGCATCGGTGTTAAAATTGGTGAACCAGAGGAATCTTCGAAAAAAGTCCTGGCCGTCCAGGACTCTCATGAAGCTCTTGTTGAAGAAAAGGCAGCAGCCGAGGAGATACTGCACCTCCGCCCGGCTCTTCAAGAAACGATCGAGGAAGGGAATCCTCCTGGCGTCCATCCTGTGGTCGTTACCCACGATCCAAGCGCCCTCGGAGTCGGCTTCGGACAGGACGCCGGCGATGTCGGAAGAGCCAACCAGACAGTCGTATTCCATGTAGCAAACCCAATCCGCGCACTCGCCCCATGTCTCCCAGGCCTTCATGAGACCCAGGCACATGTTCCGGTGGGGGGCCGATGACTTGCCGTGCCAGAAGCCCTCTAGTTTGAAGGTGGGGGAATCGTCGTCCTCGAACTGGGGCCAGCCCTTTGCGTCGACCACCGTCAGGACTCGGTCGGTCCAGTGGTGCCTCACGCTCTCCAGGGTATCTCTGAAGGTTTCGGAGTTCTCGTGGGCGTTGAGCACTACGGCGATGTTCAACGGAAGAAGTCCCCAAAAACCATCAGAAACCACTCTCGCCAAGTGCGCGGGCGGTCTGCCATCCAGATGGTTTCAGCGATGATCTTGGGGTCGGTGACCTCGTGCCACTTCCATTCCCTGTCGGGCTTCATCAGCGATCCCCCTTCACGCAGTTCTTGATGTCCACTCTGGCGTAGTTCGGCGTGCCGAGGCCGGTCAGCCCGTTGTACAAAAAGGTGACGGTTCTGCCGACCCATTTCTTCTTGTCCCTCAGGAACTGGACGGCCTCCTCGTGCGTGCCCTTGAAGGTGGCGTCGAACTCCTTGCCCTTCCAGCGGAGCTTGATCACCTTGCCGGTGCCGCCCCAGTTTCCCTCGCCCTCGATGATGTCGACGATGTCGGCCTCGTCGTCGTCCTCCGGCTTGACCTTCAGCAGGTTCTTGCTCCGCTTGTGCTCGTACTTCATGCCTCTGTGGCGGAGGATGGCTCCCTCGTGGCCCTCGTCCACAAGGGCCTGGTAGTGCCTGTCCATGTCGGACTTGCTCTTGAGATGGAAGTCTTCGACCTTGGCGACATGCGTGTACTTGCCGGTCACGTTGCTGTCGATCCACTGCTTGCGCTCGTGGTAGGGGCGCTCCTTTTCAAGTCCGAACCCGTAGCCGTCGTAGATGTAGTAGTGGACGAGTTCCTTGCTCCGCTTGAGGTCCGCGTCCGTGATGTTTACGGTCTTGCGGACGAGCTTGCTGATCTCGTTGAGGCTCTGGCGGAACTTCTCGTTGAAGAGCTCTCCGTCGAGCACCGCCCCCGGATGCTCCTGGAAGAAGGGCCGGAGGGCCTCCTCGATATGGGGGCAGCTCAGGTACCTCTCGCCCTTGCGGGTGAACAGGCCGTCCTTGGTGGCGATGCAGCGCATCCCGTTGTACTTGGTCTGCAGGAGCCACTCTCCGAGGGACAGGTCGATCTCGTCGTGGTAGTCCTTGTAGAGCTTGGCGAGCATCGGCTCGACGTACTGGGCCTTGTCGACGTCCGCGGGGTCGTCGAAGTAGCCCGTCTTCCTCTGCTTCTTGTAGCGGGCGTCGATCTCGGACTTGGCCTGCTCCTCGCCGGTCGTCTCGTTCCTCTTGCCGACGTTCTTGGGCTTCGCGACCGTCCATTCGGAGGTCACGAGTTCGCCGCCCCAGACGCCGCTGACGGTGCGGTATCGGCCCCCGTCCTGCTCCATGTGCCAGGTGCGGACATTGCCGACGGAATCGCGGGCAAAGAGTTCGGGGTGGATTTTCATGCAGCGCCAACCTTTCTTGCGATGTTGGATTCGTACAGGGCGATGGCCCGGTCCTTCATCTTGAATTCGAAGTCCAGGTCGAAATCCAATCCATAGCACTCGGGTTTCTTAGACGGATAGTCGGCGTGGGCCCTCGGATTGGCTTCGTCTCTGCTTTCGGAGTAATGGAAGAGAGGCGTGCGTCCGCCCCATGTTTCATAGGAGAGGAGAATGGCCTGCTCTTCCGCGAGGCCGTCCGGATGGCACTTGTGGTGCAGGTAGTCGAAGGTGACGGGGCATCCGAGCTCCTCGTGCATGTGGCGGACGAGCTTCCTGACAGACCAGCAGGCGGGCTTGTCGTCGTTCTCGACCACAAGTCGAGAGCGGCAGTTTGGGTCGAGTAGTCCAAGGCCTCGGCCGAACCGGGTCACCACATCCTTGGGCGAGCCTTGGTTGTTGTTTATGTGGAGGTTTATCGGGGACTCGTAGTCGGCCGGGCATCCGATCTGATCCATGAACCAAGAGTAGAAGTTCAATTCCCTGACCGTCCTGGCCAGCGCGTCCTCGTTCTCGGTCGCGAGCACATTGAACTCGCTCGGGTGCGTGCTGACCCTGACTTTATGGTTCGATATATGAGACGCTATAGCCCTTATGGACTCGCGTATCATGTCTTGCTGTGGGAGGTCTCCCACGGACACGCCCGCCTTCTCGTAGGTGATGAGCGGGAATAGGTCGCTCGACAGCCTGTAGCACAGGCCGCGTTCGCCACAGTACGCTATCGCGGCCAGCGTGACACGCATGTTGTTGAGGATGCGGCCCCCGAGGATGCCGAGGGCCTTGTCCCTGTCCATCGAAGAGAACGACTTGTAGGTCATCCTCTGGAAGGAGAGGGGCGGGTCTCGGTCCTCGAGAGCCAGACAGATGCAGCAAAGTCCCGGCCGCATCAGTTCATGATCCGGCTGACGATGGCGATCAGACGGCGGGCCTCCGCCGAACCCCCGACCTCGCCGAGGAACTTCTTGGCGAGCAAGAGCCTGCGGCCGGTCGGATCGGGCTTGCGGTTGCCCATGGTCGACTTGACCACGCTCACGTGGCCGCGGGTGACCCTGCACCCCTTGGCCTTGAGCTCCTTGGCGACCGCCGTGGGGCTACGACGCGACGGGGGGAGGGAGAGCAGGTGTTCGCGAATCACTTGCGTTTTGTTCTTCTTGACTTTCACGACGAATCCTTGTTGAAGTTGGTTGATGCGAAAAACCACAGAACTAAAAAAGGCGGCCCAGGACGGCATAGATCAAGACGGTCAGAAGCATGACTCCTCCCGCCCCTATGGCGAATCCCAGCACTGCCGGACACAACAGACAAACCAGGAGGATTGCGCCTCCCATGACCATCCAGTTTTCCATTTTTCGGTCTCCTTATGCCGCCGGGGCCTCGTAAATCTGCCGAACCTGCTTGGGCATGGCGTCGAGGCCCCTGTTGGGCAGACCTCTCTTCCCAAGCTCGGCCAATCCTTCGAGGGTGATGGTGTAGCCTCGGGTCGAGACGGTGACGAGGGGTTCCGCGTCGGGGGTTCGGGCAAGCAGGGGAGGCATGACAAACTTCTTGAGTTCGTCCTCCTTCACATGCACGACATACTGAAGTTGGGGGGCGCTGACCGCCCGTTGGCCCAGGGCCTTCAGAACCTCCACTCGGGACTCCGTCATGCCCCAGCGGTCGATGCCGTGGTCCTTGGCGACGATGGCGGCGGCCTGCTCCCAAGAGACCTGGCCGTTCATCTCGTGTTCCACCCTCATGTCTCTGGCGAAGGCGAGGGCCTCGCGCGGCACATGGGAATTGTACTTGGCGACGAGTAGGCAGACCTCTTCGTCCCAGTCCGGGTTGTTCATCTTGATGATGCGGGCCATCTCCTGCTTGGTATAGAGGCGGAGGTTGACCTTCTGGAAGCGGGTGTCGAAAGCGTCGAACAGGTCGCCCCTGTCGGTCGTCGCAATCATCCAGCAGACGTTGTTGGTCGCAACTTCGACCCCCTCCTCCGTGACCATGATGCGGTCGTTCGGCTCCGTGGCCTTGAGAAGTCCTTGCACGACGCCCTTTCGGAGGTTGTGGACCTCGTCGATGAACACCACCATTGGCGGGAGGATGTATGTGCCATCGTCGTTCCGCACCAGGGCGATGTCCTCGTGGTGTTCGAAGCAGGCCTTCTCGATCTCGAGGAGGATGTCTTGGACGCGGCGGACGCTCTGGGGCTCGATGGTGACGAAGGGAATGCCGAGCGAGGCCGCGAAGAGCTTGGCAAGATAGGTCTTTCCGGTCGAGGCGGGGCCGCAGATTGCGAAGGAGTACTCGGAGCAGCACCTGTTTTCCTTACCGAGGGCAGAAAACACGGCGCGGCCGAGCCGGCGGCGGGCCTCCTCGTTGCCTATGAAGCTGTTGAGTTCGAATTCGGAGTTTCGCGGGTCGACCGCCCAGCGACGCTCGGCGTCGGACTGCACGGGGAAGATCATCTGGCGTTGCTTGATGTTCATGGCTTTTCCCTTGGGTGACATCCTTCGTTCCTTCTGAACCAGAATCCTTAGAGGCCCTACGCCACGGCCTTGAGAAGGGGCCCCAGCTTTTTTCGAGCCTGCTTCCAGGCGCTGGATATCGCGGCTCTGCTGTAAGGCCTGCCCGTGTCGGGGTTTATCATGCCTGCACATCCCCGACTGAGGCCCATTTCGCCCGTAGGGGACGCCATGAACGCCTCTACTACGGCCTTCTCCAGCCTGCCGAGGTTGGCCGACTCTATCGCCCCGCGCACCCCCGTGTATGAGGGCCGCTCGGGGCGGCCCTTGATCTCCGAATCCTTAATGTCGAGAGCCGAGACGGTACAGACCTTGGACATGGCCGCGACCACCTTCTTGAGCCTTTTGGGCGTTACGCCCTCGGAATCTACCGCCTCGTCGAAGGATACACGATCTCTAGACATCCTGTCTACGACCCGCATGGTGAGCCTCTGAATCTCGTACGGGACCTTCGTGCCTCCTCCAGCCATGGAGACCCTTTGCAGGTGCCTTGCGAGACACCTGTGCAGGAAGGTGGAGAACCGGGCCGACCCGTCGTAGTTCACGAGGGCGTCTAGAAAGGACTTGAAGGCTTCGCCGAAAAAGTCCTCGGGATCGACGCCCATGTTAAGGGCGAACCGACGAACTAGCTTCTGGATCATCGGCGAAAAGCCCGCGATGATCTCGGACTCCACTTCCTTTGTCACGATGATCATCGCGGCCCTGTCGGCAGGCACGACGACCCCGAACAGGGATACCTCCGAACCCTCGTTGTAGCGACGCACGAACTCGCAGAAGAAGTCCCTGACGGATCCTGCGGACGAGACCGCACGGTATTCGGACATTGTCTTGTTGGCCGCGGCCACAGACGCCTCCAACTCGAGCAGGCGGGATTTCTCTATCGGCTTGTACGGAACCATGTCGCAGAAAGAAGTTGGCATCTGAAGTCCTCCTCGTCGATTATATCCTGGACGTCAATAGTCTTTCGAGGAGCGGAAGAATACGGCATTTTGTCGCGATATGACGGGGCTTGCCGCTCCTCGAAAAAAACCCGGGCTCCAAAATTTTAGAGCCTTGTTTTCGGGGGCCGCCCAGAAGGAAGCCCAAAATTTGTGTGGGGCCTTTTTGCGTCGGGGCCGACTAACATAAGTCATGGAGAGAACCAGCATTATAGAGGGCAACAAACCGATTCTCATAGTGGCTCCGCACGGCGGCGACGACGACAACTTGGCGTTCGCGGCCGAGAACCTGGCTCGCGATTTCGGAGCCTTCGCGGTCATAAACAGGGGTTGGCGCGTGGCTCCCAATGTCGACCCGATATCGGACTTGGCCAACTGCAACGACGTGAGGCACCTCCACGAGGACGTGGTTCGAGAGGAGTTCCTCAACCCAATAATGAGGTGCGTCGCCCGCATAAAGAGAAGGTACGGGGGCGAGGTGCTGGTCGTCGTGATGAAGACCTGTGGTGATGAAATCAAAAATAAGGTGGGGGAAGAGATCGTCGATATGGTTGTCGGATACGGCGCGGGCAACCCCCCTTACCACAGCTGCATGATGAAGACCAAGAACTCGTTCGTCAAGTGCTTGCAGAACGAAGGATTCGAGGTGTACGAGGGCGCCCCGGGCGGGCGCCACGCGGCAAAATCGAAGAACAGCCTAAACCAGATGTTCGTGAGATGGTATCCAGACGAATGCGTGGAGTCCATGCAGTTGGAGATCGTCCGCGACCTAATACCAGACAGGGACATGGCGATGATGACGGTCGACGGCCTGCTGTGCGCCATGGAGTCGTTCACGAACTTGGACGGGGATTCCGAGCCTCCAGATCCGGAAGTCAAAAGAATATGAGCACGGCAGTGGTCATCCAGACTTGCGACCGATATCGCGAGTACTGGGACGGGCTTTTTCACTTCATGGGACGAAACTGGGACCCGGCCATAGGCGCCAAAGTGTATCTCTGCAACGAGACCTTGGATGCGGACCTCCCCGGCTGGTGCCGGCAGATAAAGGTCGGGCACGGAAGTTTCGTCCGCAACCTGAAGAGGGCGATCGAATCCTTGGACGAAGAAGATGTTTTCCTCATGCTGGAGGACTTCTGGCCCATACTGCCCATGAGCCGAGTACTATTCGAATCGATTCACGACGAGTTCAAATGCGGAGAATGGGACGCGCTGCAGGTCAGCAGCTACACGCCCTACTACAGCTTGAAGAAGTCCGAAAGGGCCGTGCTGGAATCAAACCTCCTGGAGTTCGAACCGCAAAGCCAGTGGCTGTTCAACCTGCAGGCGAGGTTCTGGCGGCCGGAAAAGCTGCTTCAATGCCTCGTGGAGCCGGACATTTCGGAGAGCGCGGTCAGTTCCGCAATAACGGTCGAGACCGCCAGCGACGAATTCGCCAGAGAGAACTTAAAACTAAAGGCGGCCCTTTATCATTATATCTGGTATCCCTTTTCGGGCGTGGCGTACAGGGGGCAGATAACTGATTTCGGCCTCTACCTTCAAAACATCATGAAGGTCGACAGGCACGTGAGCGAACTTTTCAGCTCACAACTCTCATCGAAAGATCATCAAGAATGCTCTGCGTGAGAAAGAACACGCTGCCTTCGTGGTCGCATTCGGATATCTCGCGCTCGTTGACCATCACGCACATTCCGAGGTTTTTGTCCGACCCCTTCAGGGCTTTGATCGCCGCCTGCCGGTGGTTTGGGGCCCTTACAAAGGTGTCGACTTCTCCGGTCTTAACATAGTAAATCATGGATTTCCCCTTGGTTGAGACAATCCTAGCACACAGCACGGATTCCATCAAGGTCGGATTTCCATCACGGACATGCCCTCTGCAGTGAGCCTGCCCGATTCGTCAATTCTCAAGCGGTCGACAATGACGCCTTCACAAAGAATTAAAATCTCGCCTTCATTCTCGTACCAGTTCAATTTCTTGTCTTCCGTCTTCGACTTTGCCCTATATCCATCCATGAACTCAAAAAGCCTGACGACGGAAGCACCTTCCAAGAGAAATCGCTTGCCCGCCAAGGACAATTCCTTTTCATTGGGCGATGCGTCCAACACCTTGGTAAGGAGAGTGAACCCCTCGGGTGTGGATTTGCCCCAAGGACTCTCCCCAGGAGACAGGCGATAGACCTTGTGAATGTGATTCCTGATGCCCCCCAGCAGGCTGAATTCGTGTATCAAGGGGTGCCTGGTGATGAAGGGGCAGTTGACGGGCCAGACCCCGGCCATGGAGGCCGCAATGGCTACTACGCAGTCGCCGAAACCGCCCTCGAGTTCGGCACGCTTCCTCAGGAGCCCCATCGAGGATTCGTTCCTCAACATCGTCGCGACCGCCGAGGCAGACATGACCCCGCATTCGACCTCGTTCTGCATGTGGGGGGCGAAAGACTCGTAATCTCCGAGAAGAGAACTGTATCGGTCGTAGGGAAGTCTTTCTCCTCCGGCAATCGCCCCGTGGAACACGTTAAGGTCGCCCAAATAGCGCGGACATGAATCGTCGTAGAACCTGTCAAGGTTCGACAAGAAACCGTCAACATCCGTGCATGAGTCGTCGTCCAGACGAATCAACCATCTGGCCCGGGGCGAAGCCGGATCCAGACCCGTATAGTACCTATAGAGGTTCCCCACGAAGTTCGAGGACTTGTTCTCCACAACCTCGACGGAGAATCCTTCGGGCCATCCGCGGTCGAGACCGCTTATGGACTCGTTGCTGAGCACCAGACTGACGAGGACCGATCTGTTTCCCCTGTTGACCAGGCCGTAACGCTTGAAATCATCCAGCCTGTGGGCGAACTTGGCGCATACGGGGATTAAAAACTCTACGTCGAACATCGAGTTAAAGTGGCTCCGCCTTCCGTTTAAACTATGGTTTTCCAGCCCCCAATTTAGATGTCTTCTATCGTGTGGTATCTCGCCAAGGCCTTCATGATCGTGAGGAACTGCCCCCTGCCCAGATTTGGCACCGCCAGAACTTCGCGAGGCGACTTCTCGACCAGATCGCCGAGGCTTCGAATTCCGTTGTGGTGGAGCAGGTTGAGCAACCTGGTCGGGACTCCGAGTTGCTCCAGACAAAATACGGAATGATCCTCGTCCACCGCCTTGGCTATGGCCTTTTTGGCCTCGCCGGGTATCTCTTCCATGACTGCTCCTTACGCCGCTTTGGGCATGGATTCTCCCTTGACCACAAGTTCATCGACGACGATGAACTTGCCCTTGTACTCCGGGAGATCGAATGTGATCGGATTCATGATCTTCGAAAGTATGCCCCTCAAAGACCGAGCGCCCGTCTTCTCCTTGGAGGCCAGTCTGGCGATCTCCCTGACCGCCTTCTCCGTGAACTGCAGGTCGACGCCGGAGTAAAGATACTGCTTTCTGTACTGCTTCAGGAGCGCGTTCTTCGGCTCCGTGAGCACGTGACAGAGCTCGTCCTCCGAGAGATCTCCTATGCAGGCGTGGACAGGAAGCCTTCCGATGAACTCGGGTATCATGCCGAACTCAATCAGGTCTTCTGACTGAAACCTGCTGATGAGTTCGTTCCTCGAGAGTTCCGCACAGCCCATCTCAGACCCGAATCCGATCCTCGACTTGCCGAGGCGACGCCTCACGATGTCTTCGAGTCCGACGAAGGTCCCGCCGCAGATGAAAAGGATGTTGCGGGTGTCCACCTGGATGAAGGCCTGCTCCGGATGCTTGCGGCCGCCCTGGGGGGGCACGTTGCAGACCGTCCCCTCTAGCATTTTGAGCAACGCCTGCTGCACACCCTCGCCCGACACGTCGCGGGTTATCGAGACGTTCTTGTTGGACCTGCCGATCTTGTCGATCTCGTCGATGTACAGAATGCCGCGCTGGGCCTTCTCGACATCCATGTCGGCCGCCTGAAGCAGCCTGAGGAGCAGGTTCTCGACATCTTCGCCCACATATCCGGCCTCCGTGACCGTTGTGGCGTCCCCGATCGCGAACGGGACATCGAGGATACGCGCCAGCGTGCTCGCGAGGAGCGTCTTGCCGCAGCCGGTGGGGCCGACCAGGAGAACGTTGTTCTTGTCGATCTCCGTTTCCGCCAAGCCCTTGTCCTGAATCGAACGGCTGATTTCCGGGTCAAGGACGCGCATGTAATGGTCGAACACGCTGACGGCCAACTGCCTCTTGGCGAAGTCCTGGCCGCAGACGTACTCGTCCAATAGGCTGACGATCTCGCGGGGACTCCTGATCTTGGCGTTGACAAAACCGCCTCGACTAGAGTGCTTGTCCTGCAGGATGGAGTCGGCGGCTCGGATGCAATCCCCGCAGATGCAAATCTTTTCCTGCACTCCGCCCTCGATGAGCGGGCCCGTCTTCTCCGAAGTTTCCCCGCAGAAGTCGCACCTTCGGGGATTCTTGGTTTTTTGCGATTTTGCCATGCCGAAACGCCTCGTGTCTGCCGTGGATACGATTCATGAAGCGGACGCCAGATCCGCATCGTAATTCTAGCCAGAAACGACCCAGTGCAAAGCCCCGGGGGCGACGGAAATTTCCGTCGCCCCCGGGCCGAGATCATTCGAAATCTTCTTCGTTGCACGAAATCTCGCGGAACTCGCTTTCAAGTTCGGCGGGCGTCTCTTCCGCGTCTTCATCAAGGTCGGACTCTATGTGCGAGTCGTCCTCTGCGGTCTCTTCTTCGTCCTCATCGTCGGAATCTTCCTCTTCGCCCTCGTCGGGGGCGTCAACAACTTCTTCGTCGACCTCCATGGCGCAGTGGCAGGAGATCACGGACATGGAGTCCTCTTCGCCTTCCATGATCGCCGCGAGAATGCCGGCGACCGCGGCGAGGAGTCCGAGGTCAAGTCCCATGGAGTCGCCCTCTTCGTCGAAACCCTCGTTTTCGATGATTCCTTCGATGACCTCCAGGTATTCAGACTTGATCTTGGCATGAGCGAGGGGTTTGGGACCACTCGCCTTTTTGATATCCCGAGCGTCCGCTTTCGCGGGCTTGGAGGAAACGCGGTCGAGCTCCTGCTTGGCCTTCTCCGCCTTTTTCTTGGCCTTGACGCTCTTGTCGGCGAGTCTCTTCGACTCCTTCTCGTCTCCACCAACCTCGGCGGCGTAGGCCGCGGCATCCGCGATGTCGCCTTCACGCTCGTTCTTCGTCGCGGCCTCGTCGAGAGCCTTCATCCGGGAGGACTTTCGATCGCGGGCGACTTCCACAATCCTTTCCAGGAGAGAAATCCGCTCTTCGGCGTTCTCGATGAGGGCGAGCTGGATGGCGGCCTTCCTGGTGATCTGGTCGCTGTGGAAGTGGTCGAGAGACTTCGGATCAAGGCTCATGATCCTGTCGGTCTCGCGCAGCCAGCTCAACGACTTGCCGGTGGCCCGGAGTATGTCCTGGTCGTCGTGGCCAGATGCCCGCATCGCCTGCACGACCTGGAGGCTGGCGAGGTCGCCGATGACCTCGCTCGTCTCGTTGGTCTTCAGGGCGATGCCGAGGGCGGTCTTGTCATCCATCGCCTCGATGCGGCAGTCGATCCACTCATACACGCTGGAGGCCTTCCTCTGCTTGCCGGAGGCAGAGTCGCGGCACATTTCGTCGGAGTCGCAAAGATGCTCGATACAGCGGAAACGCCGTTCGCCGTTCACGACCTCGAGGAATGCCTCTTCCCCTTCCATCGGACGGAGGCGGATCGGATTGTCGAGTCCGGAATTCTGGATCGACTCCTTCAACTCCTCCATCTTGGAGGATTCCGTGCCACGGGCCTCCATCTCTCCCTGACCGTTCACGAACCAACGGGGGTTGCCGTAGACCAACTTGCCGTTGTCCACGGAAAGGCCGGAACGGGCCATTCGGATGCGGCTTCTACGAGCCCTGTAGAGATTGCCGTGAAGGTGAACCACTTCGTCGCCAAATATCGAGGCGATATCAACGGACTTAGCCATGGAAGAATCCTCCGTGCCATGAAACCCCCACCACTTCGGGAACGACTCCGTCCGTCCGTGGAGGTCGATTGGGGCGTTATGATATTCAGCCTCGCCGACCTGTCAAGTTTCGTCGGCAAGTTTTTTTTCGAAGCCAACTACCTGCGGTCGGAATCCGTGACGCACGAAAATTGACCGCCGTTGGCGAGCAAATCGAAAAGGAACCTGCCTGAAAACACGGCCAGAGAGCATCCGAACAATCCGAACGCTATCACGAACGGCGCCAGCACCAGCAGAAAGCAGAGTTCCTCGCCGTCACGCCCATCGTCAACAACCTTCTTCAAAATCCCTCCTTCAACGAACGTTGCGCGTTTGAGTGTCGCATTCCAGCGCGTCCGTTTGTCCCGCGAGCTCCGAACGCAGGATCACCACGTCCTTGTCGGCCTCTACACCAATCCTGACCTTGTTCATGTTGTCTATCCTCACGACCGTGAGTCGAATGTCCTCGTGGCCGGGAATCTTCATGATTATCGCCTCATCCTTTTTTCGGCTCAAAACTAGCATTTCAGTCTCCTTTCAAGTTCCTTGCCCAGATTTTCGGGAAACGAATCCCTCTAGGGGTATGGTAGTACCCAGACGGCCGAAAATTCGACCAGAAAGAAGAAAGACATTCATGGAGAAAATCACACTGTCGGCCAGAAAAAGACAGAAAAGACAAGAATTTTATTTTTACGCAAGTGCCTGAAAGCAAAGGACTTGCGTCTTGAAACATCGCGTTTTGCGAACGAAAAAGTTGACGACGAAGACAACGGCCGTATAGTGAATTTAGATGGCTTGACAACGGATTGACAGCATCGAACTCGTGTTCTAGAAGGCCTCGGCCCGAGCTGACTAGGACTTTAAGAAGTTTGGGCCGAAAACAAGAAGGTTTTACGATGAACAGTTCGTTTGAAGCAGTCGAAGAGAAGATGAAGGAGGCCGCCTCGCTGGCCGAAAGGCTCGGGTCGATCCTGCGTGGCGCGTTCTCTGCCGCCGAAGAGAAGGCCCCCGTCGCCGAGAAGGCCGCCAAGCCGGCAGCCGTGGAGGCCAACGGCCAGGCCGAAAAGAAGGAAGAGAAGCTCAGCCAGTCGGAGATGGTGCGCCAGTGCATCAAGAGCAACCCCGAGGCGCGCAACAAGGATGTCATCGACATCATCAAGCGCGACCACGGCGTCGAAGTCGCGGCCTCGCTCGTCTCCTACATCCGCAGCAAAGAGGCCAACAAGAAGCCCCGAGCCGACGCGAAGAAGGCCGGGGGCGTCAAGAAGGCCACGACGAGAACGGCGAGGATCGTCTCCAACTCCTCGCTCATCCGACAGTACCTCGAGAAAAATCCGAAGGCGGAAAACGACGAGGTTCTCAAGGAGATCAAGAAGTCCCACAAGGTCGAGGTGAAACCCACCCTCGTGTCATCCGTGAGGGCGATCCTCAAGAGGAAGGGCTTCAAGACCGCCCGAATCTCCTTGAAGGTGTCCACCAAGGAGAAGAAGGATCGCAAGGGTCTACCCATGCCGGCCCTGGCCGTGAGGGTTCTTGAAAAGGCCCCGCGGGAGGGCATGAAGCTCCGCGAGATGACCGACAAGGTGATCGCCGCGGGGTACGAGTACCAGGGCAACAAGGGATGGGAGGGAATCGCCCAGAACGTCTACCAGGCCGTTCACACCCTCTCCAAGTCCATCCCCCATGCCGGTTACGAGGGCAAGACCCCGGTCGTCCTCCACGACATGGCCAGCAAGCGGTGGAAACTGAACCCCAAGGCCACGAAGAAGAAGGTCGCCTGAACCCCCCGTACAGGCAGACGCACAAGAGCCCGCCCCGAAAGGGGCGGGTTTTTTTGTGTCCCGACTAGAATAATCCATGGACACAAACCGCATGGCAAGACCGATCGGGCTGGCTCCTTTCTCCCGTTCCCCGGTCGACATAATCGTACCTTTCCACGCACAATACGACAGGGTTTCGGCGCTGGTCAGGTCAATAGTGATGTCCGTCAAGAGCAATCCGTACCAGATCACTCTGGTGGACGACTGCTCGGACAACACCAACTTCGGCGAGGAGGTCAGAAAGGAGTTCCTCAAGGGAACCCCGGAGGGCTTCAAGCCACAGCTCCAGTACATCCGCAACGAGAAGCAAATGGGCTTCGGAGGGTCCCTGCGCGTGGGCTTCGAGGCGACCGAACAGCCATGGGTTCTATTCATGCACTCCGACTGCGTGGTCGAAGACCCCAACTTCATGATAAACATGGGCCAGTCGCTTCTGCGCTGGAAGAGCGAGGGCAAGCCAGTGAAGATCGTGTCGGCTAGGTCTGACAACCCCGGGGACTGCGACCTCCTGAAGGCCGGCAGGCTGGACAAGGGGGATGATGACATCATCCTGAAGAACGAGACGCTCCCGCTGTTCTGCGCCATGTGCAACCGCGAGCTGTTCCGTCACATCGGGGGCTTCATCAAGGAGTACCCGTACGCGTGGTACGAGGACGAGGAACTCGCGCACCGGATGAGGTCCCGCGGTCTTCTGCAGGGCGTGTCGACCAAGGCATGGGTGCGCCACCACGGCGGTTCGACCGTGAAGTACATGTGGGAAACGCAGCCGGAGACCAGGGAGGTCATGGAAGGGAATAGGCAGAGGTGCATAGATGACATCAGGCGAGTCGCAAGAAGGGCGTCCTGAATAGGACGATCCAAGGAATCATTTTCGTCCGATGGACTCCCTGTTTGAACCCCGCAGCCGATAAATAAATGCGGAACCGGTTCCAAACAAGGAGGATAACCATATGGCTTTCTATTGTCGCAAGCCCCCGGCTAGGGGCGAGACCGTCGGCGCTCTCACCACTCTCAGGCAGAACTGTGCCAGATCGAACAGCAGGATCAACAAGCTGTGCGGTGGCTGGAAGTACTTCCTGGCCGACTGCCCGAGGCTCAACCAACTCTGCAGCGGAAAGTCCGGGGCTTGGCTCCCGGCGATAACAATCTGCAGCCAGAGGCTCTTCTAGTCCAAAAGCGGGCAGACGGGATTTGAAAAAGAGGAGGCCGGATCAAAAGTCCGGCCTCCTTCATTTTGCGCGCGTCCGATCACGGTTTCTTCAATACAAAATCCAAGAAGCACTGCGACATCTGGAACCTGGGCGGGCTTTCTCCCCAGGCCCCCAGTCCGAAAGTCCTCAATATCCTGTCTCTCACGATCGGGTTTTCCTCGAAGAAGCCCTCCACATCCTGCGTTTCTATCTCGACGTCCGAAACGCTGACCAGCCCGGCGCGCGCTATCATCTCGTTGTAGGTGTCGATGGGGTAGAGGACCCTCGCGTGATGCGGACAAGACACGCCTAGATCGCCCATCTCATAGTTGTCGAACACGAGGTGAAGAAAGGCCTTGTTGATCGACCTGAACGCGTGGCCGCCGTGACGTCCGCACCAAGGGTGGCACCTGAGGTGTATGGAGCCGTCGGGCTTCAACACGGACGCCGCGCGCTCCAGAAGCTCGTCCATCGTCTCCTCCTCCGCGTGATCCAGAACGTCGTACATCAGAACCACGTCGTAGGGCCCTCTGGCTCGCACCTTCTCGAAGTCCGTCGTGAGGAGCATCCGACCCTCTTCCTCCTCCCATCGGAACGGAGACCCCTCGGGCTTTCTGATGTCGTAGCCGACAGAAACCGCCGAGTCCTTGGAGGCGTACTTCACTACATGGCCCTCGCCGCAACCGAGATCGAGGAACCTCTTGTTCGGGATCGGAGGGAGCAACAGGTCGGATATGCCCTCGGCCCTCTCCTCCTTGTCCGCCTCCGAGCCGTCGTCGGCGATGTGCCCCGGAGGCACCGCTTCGGGCCACTCGTCCGACTCTAGCAGGCGTCGCAGGGCCAAAAACTCATCTCCAGGGGCGTCCTCCGGGGGCGCGTCGTGTGCGGAGATTTCCGCGAGTAGCTCGTCAACGATCTCCCTGATTCTCTCTAGTTTGCTTCTCATGCACCTATCATAGTGTGCCATATCCCGAGGGAATCATGATTTCTTTCGTTTACTACTTCCACAGCAGGAGGTCCGAAAACCTCCGTCAGTCTCTTCGAATGCTCTTTAAGAGAGAGAGGTGCATCCGCGAGGTGATACTCGTGTGCAACGACAGAACTGACGAACGGTTCGACAACTGCCGTCTGTACAACATGGAGATGTCCGACTACAGGAAGCCCGCGATGTGCAACTTCGGCGTGGAGAAGGCCTCGGGGGACATTGTCGCAATACTCGACAGCGACCGCATCCTCCCTGCCGGGTATTTCGGCGAGGTTTCTAGCGTGGCCAGAAGGGGCGCTTTCTACTCGTGCGAAAGGATGCTGAACCTTACGCGGCCTCACACGGACGAAGAGATCGATTCGGGCAATTTGGACCACCATGTCGAGATGAAGTCCAGGGATTGCGAGATAAGGAGGAAGAACCTGTTCTCCGGGAACACGACCTTCATGAAGGAGGACTACTTGCTTGCCGGAGGCATGGATGAGAGGTTCGTCGGGTACGGCTTCGCGGACAACGACATGACCTACAACATCGCGAGAGTGGGGATGGAGGCGGTTTGGATGGGCGGGGACGAGATTCATCTCCACCACGAAAAGGAGACCATGGAGGCTGGCGAGATAGTGGGCTTCGACAAGTACCGAAACACGAGCCAGAGAAACCTCAACAGGTTTCTGCGGAAGTGGAGGATCAAGGGCCACCCCGACCACAACAACAAGATGGTGCTATGAAGGTCACAGCAGGGCGATGGACGACCTCATCGTTTTCTTGAGGAGAGCAAGGGCCTCCTCGGGGTCGACTGCGGCGTGGTCGTGATCCTGACGAAGCCACGAGCGGCGCAGGCCGAGCGAAGAGATCATCCTTGCATAGAAGTCCCTGGTTTCGTCGCTCCTGAACTCGAGGACAATCGAACCCCTCCGCGCAAAAAGCAGATTCGCCATGGACGCCCCGTGCTGCATGACGAAGGTATTGTGCGAAAGGAAGAGCTCTATCTGGTCGCGAAGCGTCATTCCCTCCAGGACAACCAGCCTCGCGGGCATCGAACCCCTTATTGATTCGAAAACCTCGCCCATGTTCGGCACGCTCCTCCTTGACCTCCCGGAGTTCTTGATCTCGGCCTTGGATTCGTAGAACGGGTGCGGTTCGGCCCTGTCCACGACGAGAACTTCCTTGCTCGGAGTGGCGACGGCACCGAAAATGCCCACGAGCATATCTCTGACGGATGGCATGTCCATGCCCGGGAAATCCACGTTGTCGTGGCCAGGGAACCCCAATGCGCAGTCTGGCTTGTCCCTCCCCAGCAACTTCGCATCGTAGCCGGGCAGCGAAAGGAGAATGGGGTTCATCAAGGGGCCGCAGTCCCTGAACAGGTAGGTGTTCCCGTCGTGCGGCGGCATGTTCCGCAGGAAGGGGATTAGGTAGCCGAACAGAAAGTGGAAGTAGTGCTCCACGGAGCCCTCGACGTTCAAGGGTCTCAAAAAAATCTTCTTTGGCATATGATAGTTGGTGTCCAATATAGTAGAATCATACGCCCGATACATTGAAAGCCAGGACGAGGGGAGCGTCGACGAACTCTTCGGAGCCATGCTTTCGTACGACTTCGCCGGTTACGACGCCGACATCCTCGAGATGGCGAGAATACACGAGCGGGCGAATCCGCAGGCGGACGGGGCGGAGTTCCTCCGCACGAACGGCTCGACGAGGGGCGTCCAGAGAACGTACGAGTTCCGCCCCCACTTCGCCCGCTGGGCCGGCCACATCGAGCCCTTCCTGCGGGCACTCTACTGCGGGCCGTCCATAATGCTGTGCTGTCGCATAGGCTCCGGGCGGCCGCCGAACGGGCTCTCCATAACAGAGGTGGACAACAACAAGAGGCACTACGACGCGAGCGGAAACCTGCTGGAGGACGACCAACTCCACGATCTGTTCCGCCACATAAAAGGCATACACGGCGAGCGTGGAAAGGTTAGCTTGAGCGCATTCCCCGATGTTTGGAACATGCTCTTCAGCAACCCTTCTTTCAACCACTTGTGCGAGGAAAACAGGGACAGGATATCTTTCCTCGTCAACAGCGACTTCGAGATGCTTTTCCGTAACGACGAATTCCTAATTCGCGACCAGATGATCAACTGGTCCAGCGGCCTCAACTTCTACACCTGCGAGGCGGGAGCCAAACACTTTCTGCCCATGTTCCAGTCGTGCGGCGGGTGCATCAACCTACTAAACACGGCGGCCGAAAGGGACGGATCGGACAGTGTGCACCTAGAGCCTCCGGGTCGGTGCTCGTGCGGACGCGCTTTCGTTCCGATGCAGATAGGCTTCCACAGAAAAAACACTATACTAGGACTGGACGGGAGAGGTGTGGATTTTTCCCCCCTCCGCGGTCGTCTGAAAGGGCGGTACGCGACGCTCCAAATCCACCAGGACGAGATGGGCAGAGTGACGGTCTTCATGACTCCGGTCGGGCAGAAGAACGATGGAGACTTGGAGCTCCTGAATTCATTCTTTTCGGGCTTCGAAATGTCGGTAGATTTCAATAGATACTTTGAGGTCGGAAGCAAAAGGTACTGCTTCTGGCGTTCCGCCCATGTGGAGGCGAAAGAATTCAGGCTAAAATAGCCGAGGGAGAAAAAATGCCGAGTTTCATGACCGAAGAAGAAGCGATCGCCGTGATCGAGAAGAACATCGACAAGATAGAGGCGAGGATGGCCAGTGGCACACAGGCCAGTTCGTCACAAGCAAACGCCAACAATGCCGGCGGCGGAACGTCTCCATGCGACGGAACTTGCGACGAATTTGGACTTTGCTGCAACTGCTGCGTATGTTAAATCATTTTGTATTCGAGGAGTCGGACGGCCTAGTCAATCTGACAACCAAGAAGTTCCTCCCTAAAGGCTCTACCGAAGAGCAGCTTAGGGAGAACTTTTTTCTCGAGGGTCAGGAGCAGGACAGCGTAGACCACTTCCTGTTCGGCAAGAAAAAGACCAATTTCTCCATCGACATCATCCCAACCTGGGAGTGCAACCTGCGGTGCGGCCACTGTTTTGTGCTCCACGAGTTGCTCAAAAACGACAAGCGTGAAATAGACAACGATATGCTCGTGGGTTTCGTACAAAGGCTTGTCGCCGAATATCCGTCTATCAACAACGGCACAGTGCAGTTCATAGGAGGCGAGCCAGCCCTTCGTGCGGAAAAAAACGTGGGGCTCATAAGAGCCATGAAGCAAATCCCTGGCCTTCGCATAAGGTTTTCTGCGGCATCCAACGGAACCTTGTGCGACGACAAGGCCGTCGAATTCTTCTCCGCTTTGGACTCTTTCATAATCAGCCTTGACGGCCCCGAATATATTCACAACCTCCAGAGGAAGTCTATAACCGGGGATGGGAACCCATTCAAGACGACCATAAATACGATAGAGAAACTTGTGGCCGCCGGAATGCGAGACAAGATCACCGTGCAGGCCAGCCTCAACGAGGAGCACATGACTAAGCAGAACCTTGTCGAGTTTTACAAGGTTCTGCTCATGTGCGGGGTTAGGTTCGAAAAAATAATACCCGGGTTCGTTTGCCCAACCAAGCACAATCCCAAGCTAGATGCCGAGTTCATAGAAGTCCACCGGGTGAACGCAAGAAACAAGCCATGCTGCAAGTACAGGCACATGGTGAACTTCGTGGTGGACAACTCCAACCACGTGTTCTGCGACTACTTCGAGGCCAACGGCAAGAACCTCCTCGGCAAGCTCACCGACCCGATAAGCAAGATGGCGGAGAACCACGAGAGGATAATCAGGGAGTCCTTCTCCGTTCTCAACGACCCCAAGTGCAAGCAGTGCCCCGTCATAGGGCTGTGCTGGGGGTGGTGCGCGAACACGAAGGGCCTCAACCCCAGCGACCACTGCGACCAGGAGCTTCTCCTGGACAAGGCCAGGAAGAACGCGGAGAAGGACAATCTGGCCAATCTGATGAGGGACTCCCGAAAGCACGACCTCACCAAGAACTGATTCAGAGCCTGCGGAGGTAAAAGTCGCCCGAAAGGTCGCCGTTATCCTCGATGTCGAACTTGTGTTCGATGCCGCCGTCGTTGACCACGACAATCTGGCCGTCGCGCTCCAGCCATCCTCTCGCCCTCTTCTTGAACTTGATCTTCAGCGAGTAATTCGGCCTGAACTCGTACACGTCGATGCGATCCTCGGACTCCATCAGGTAGCGGGATCCCATGACCATCTTCTCCTTTTCCGACGGCGACTTCAGGATGGACTTGAACAGAAGCTCCATCGCCAGCGAAGACGCCCTTCGATTGGCCGCGAAATTCTCGCCGTCGGGGGCGATCATATGTATGTGGCTGTAGATGCCGCCCAGCGAACTGAACTCCTGGATGCGTGGCTCGTGAGTTATGAACGGGCATTGCAGGGGGTGGACTCCGGCCATGACCGCCGCGATCGCGACCACGCAGTCGCCGAAGCCCCCGGTAAGGCCTGCGCGAAACTCGAGCAGACGCCTCGACCTCTCCGTGCCCAGAATGCGGACCAGGCCGGCTCGCGAGGTGATGCCGCACTCCACCTCGTTTCTCATGAATGGCACAACCCTGTCGTACTCCCCGACGAGGTGCCTGTACTCCGGGTAGAGGTAGCCCTCGTTCGAAGACATCGCATCGGCCATCCTGTTTAGGTCTCCAAGGTGGAATGGGCTCTGCCATTCGTACATGAAATCCAGGCTGGAGATCAAGTTGTCCACGTCCGTGCATGTGTCGTCGTCCATCCTCGCGAACCATCTGGACTCCAGCCTGTCCGCATTCATGTCCGCGTAGAAGCCGTACAGGTTGGCGACGTGGCAGGGGTTCGACTTCCTGACGATGTTGGTCGTTATATTCTCGTGCCACCCGGTTTCGATGTCTGGTATGTCGTCGTTACTCAGCAGGATGTTCAAGAGGACTTTCCTGTCGGCCAGGTTGATGAGGCCGAAATTCTTGAAGCTGTCCACCCTGGGGAGGAGCCTGCTGGAAAACGGGACAAGAATCTCTAGGTCGTACATTAATAGTATACTAGCTCATGGAACTGCAATATGTCGTGACCGGGACGGGTCGGTGCGGGACGCTATTCATGGCCAACTTGCTCACGAGCATGCGCCTGCCTTGCGGCCACGAGGCCATATTCACGGTGCGGGGGATGGACTGGGCCGTCCTCGTGATGATGGACCGCAGGTTCCCAAGGAACAGCCTCATATCTAGGGGGGACAACCTTTCCGACTACGAGGTGGAGCTTGTCGCGGACTCCAGCTTCATGGCGGCCCCCTTCCTGAAGAGGATCAATTGCCCCGTGATACATGTGGTGAGGAGCCCGATCGGCGTGGTGGCCTCCATGACAGGAGGAGCCTTCAAGAACTTCGCCGACAAGGGCCCGTCCTACTTCGAGGACCTCCCGGAGCACAACAGGTACGAGAAGTTCATCTATGACAAATTGCCCGAACTAGGGGGGGAAATGAGCCAGCTGGACAGGGCGTGCCTCTTCTACGTAGGTTGGAACAGGATGATAGAGGAAAGCGGCAAAGCGGTGATCCGTCACCGAATAGAGGACGACGTGTCCGATGTCAAGAAACTCCTCGGCTACGAGGGACACACATACGAGAACACCAGCTGCAATTCATTCGGAATGCACAACGAATGGTCTCCAGAAGACCTGGAGTCCTCCGTCATAAGGAGCGACCTCGAGGAAATGATGAAGCGGTACGGGTATTGATCAACTAGGACTCACACCAGTAGACCTTCTCCCTTGCCCTGCTCGCGGCGGTGTAGGCCCATCTCCGGTGGTCCCAGAGGTCGCACTTCTGCTCCAGCACCAGGACGGAGTCCCACTCTGACCCCTGGCATTTGTGGCAGGTGGCGGCGTATGAGTAGTCGAACGGCATCGGGGCGTCCCGCCCGCCCTCGAAATCGTATTTGACCTGACCAAACACATTCGGATCGAACTGAACCTCGCACGCTCCGCCCTCGTGCTCGAACTCCATGAAGTCGCCGGCGTAAATGGAGGATATGACCCCCTGCATCCCGTTGAACAGGCCGAGCCTGGAGTCGTTGCGCAGGCACATGACCCTGTCGCCGGGCTCGGGGCCTACGCCTCGGCCCGCGATGGACCGCACCGTAGTGTTTATCTCGGCCCGAGTCTTGTTGTAGGCGCATATCGCCTGGTCGGCCACGGGGGCCACATCCCGCCACCGCCCCCGAGGCAGGAAACTTATCTTGTCGCTCGATCCGTTGCGAACGCCCCAGCTGGACGGCCGGTATCCCTGTCGCACATAATCGGCGAAGTGCGCTATCTCGCCGGCGTTCCTGTGGATCGTCTCCAGCCTGTGATCCGGCTCCCTCATGAGGTTGAAGTCGTCGCCCACCGGCTCGAGCTGGCCGTGGTCGCCGACGAAGACAAGAGGCACGCGGAAGTTCCTCAGGTCCTCGTATATCGACCTGCCGACCATGCTCGCCTCGTCCACTATTATGCCCTCGCAGTCCAGGTCGCGGGCAAGCGAAAAATAGACCTTGCCTTCGTCGTCCGTGTAGGCCTTGTATATGAGGCTGTGGATGGTTCTGGCCTCCACGCCCTTGCCGCGAAGGACATTGACGGCCTTGCCCGTGTAGGCGCACACGGCGAACCTCGGAAGCAGCCCGGCAAGATGACGTATGACGGTGGTCTTGCCCGTGCCGGCCCGGCCCCCTATCGTGATCTCGCCCTTGGGGAGCCTCACGACCTCGGAGAGGACATGCCGTTGCTCTGATGTGAGCCTCATTTCAAGGACAGAGCGATCTGCCTCCCGAGTGCGAATGCCAGAGCCGGGGGCACGGCGTTGCCTATCTGGAGATTCTTAGAGCCCTTGCCGCCGACGAACTGATAGTGGTCGGGGAAGCCCTGTATCCTGGCCCCCTCCCTCGTCGAAAGAGCCCTATTCTGATGGGGGTGGATGCACCTGGAGGACGAGGGCGTCCCGAAGTTGCGGGTTATCGTCGTGCAGGGCGTGTCCGGCAGTAGCCTGGCGTAGGTGTTCTTGAAATACCCCTTCGGACGTAGCTCCTCGGGGACGTCCATTATCGAGCCGCCACGGCGAACATGGGAGATGACCTGCTGCATCTTCGCCCCGTACTTTGCGCATTTATGTTCCGTAAGGGGGCCCCCGGATGCCCTCATGAGCCTCTGGTATTCGTTCTGCGGGCCGCACAGGTAGTCGGACCGCTCCTCGCCCGGCTTGAGCGGAGGGAGGTCGGAGATCGCCTCCACGAGCGTCATGCAGGGCCTTTCGGACGTGCCGTGGGTGGGGGCGGGCATGGACAGTGGCCTCTCCCCCTTCCTCCAGGCGAGGATTATGGTTCTCTCGCGAGACTGCGGGGTTCCGAAGTCCTTGGCGTTCAGGACGGAGCTGGTGGATTCGAAACCCAGTGCCGAGAGACCCTCCACGGTCTTTTCGTACATCTTACCCTCGTATAGCCTCTTGAAGCCCGCCACGTTCTCGAAAAGGACGAACTTGGGTTCCAGCTCCTCGACGGCACGGAGGAACTGAACGAATAGGGAGTTGCGGGGGTCGGCCGCGTTCTTCTTTCCGACGGTGCTGAAACCCTGGCAGGGCGGCCCTCCCGCGACCAGGTCGACCGGGGAGCCTATGCTGGCGGCCTCGGCCCGGAAGTTCACATCCTGTATCGGCTTGTTGATGGCACGGCATGAGGGGAAGTTCCTGTCGTGCGTGTCCGCGAAGTCCTTCTCCATCTCGTTCGCCATGGCGATAGTGAAACCCGCCTGCTCGAGGCCTAGTCCCAGACCGCCCGCTCCGCAGAAAAGATCCACCGCTATCATCGGGCCACCTCCTGCCCGATGGGCCGAGCGATCGCCTCCGCCAGGGCCCCGAAGAGCTCATGGACGGGCATGGTGATCGCGGATATGCCGCTTATCGACACGGCAGGCTTGTCGCCATAGGGCCGGTGGCGGGCGACCCTGCTGACCCGCACCTCGTCGTCCACCAGAGGCCGAAGGAGGAATCCGTCGAGAGTCCCGAGGGACAGGCCCATGAGAAGCCCGTCCTGCTCTAGGATCTTGTCGTACTTGAAGTCCCTCAGGTCGACCCTGTCGTTTTGAGACCAGTATCCCGTGTAGTCCGATACGACCTCGACCGAGCGTCGGGCCGCGCCTTGCGACACGAGGAAGTCCGAATCTGATCCCACCTTCGAACCCGGCAGGAACTCCCTTTGGCTGTCCCTCCCTACCTGCTCCGCCCTCATGCCATGCAGGTCGAACGCGTTGAGCAGAGCGTCCTCAAAAATCCATCCTCGCACCAAGGTGGCCCCGTACTCGCTGGCGTTCCTGCCGTCCCTGTGGTGCGAAAGACCTTTGCCGCCCAGCCTCGCCTCCAAGTACCGACGCGTCCCCTCGCTGACTCTCCCGAGAAGGATTTCGGCAAACACCCTCAACTTCGAGAAGCCGTCGCTGAAGCGGTCGTTCTCGTACCTTTTGATTAGATCGTGGGGACTGATCCCCAACGCCTTTATGAATTCCCTAAGGCATCTAGACTTGCATGCAAACCCGCACTCTGCCATAGCGTCCCTTTCGTTGCGAACAGGCACATTCTATTGAAATCTAGCGCGGTTCACAATACCAGAGCGGCTCGCCTCGGATCAGGAACCTCGCGCACCTCTCTATGACATCTACGTTCACGCTGTTCCCAACCTGCCTGTAGACGTGCCTCTCCTCGTACTTGAAGGAGTCGGGGAAGGACTGGAGCCGCAGCAGCTCCCTTGCCGTGAGTTTCCGGCCCAGCGGGCCGTAGACCGGCACCTGGCTTATGGCCACGAGCGTCGGCGCGTAGTCAGGACGCTTCGCCCTGATCCCGGAGCCCCTCGCCGTCCAGAGAACCTTGTCCATCCCGTCGTCGGGACGGAAGTCGCCCGCTTGCCACTCGAACTTCCTGACGGCGCCGAACCACTGGGGCTCGGAACGCGACCTGGCCAGCCATGGGTCCAGGATTAGCGCGTTGCTCCTGTAGAACGCCCTGTTCTTCTCTATCCAGGCCTCGTACTTCTCGTAGAAGGCCGACTTGTCCTGCACATCGCCATCGGCGTCCCACCAATCCGTCCACACAGGGAACTTGGGGGCCGCCACGCCGTTCGCGACCAGCGTGCGCACGAACTCGTCCCAAACCCTTTCCACGACTTTCATCTTCCCCGAAAGGCCTCCGGCCGAGGAAATGTCCACCACCGAATCCAAGCGGACCCTGGGTCTCTTCTTGGGGGTCTCCGGTCGCGGAGGCACCCCTCCGAGATCGCTTCTCTTGCACAGGATGATGACCCTCTCCCTGTTCTGGGGTACGCCGAAGTCTCTGGCGTTCAGGATCAATGGCTCCGCGTACGTCTCGTACCCGAGCGACTCCAACGACTCCCTTATCACCCTCCACGTGTTGCCAGAATCGTGAGACGCAAGGTTTCTGACGTTCTCCAGGATCATGTAACTGGGCGACTTTGCGGCGGCGATGCGGCAGATGGAGAAGAAGAGGTTGCCCCTGTCGTCGTCGAAGCCCCTCCGGTGTCCGGCCTTGGAGAACGACTGGCAGGGGAAGCCGGCACACAGGACATCGAAGTCAGGGAGCGAGTCGGGGGCGACCTCTAGGATGTCGCCGGCGGGCCTAAGGCCGTAGTTCGACTCGTAGGCGCGCCTGCAGGCTTCGTCCCGGTCGCAGGCGAAGACGCACTCCATGCCGAGCCGCGCCAGCGCCTGATGGAAACCGCCTATGCCGCAGAACAGGTCTATGAATCTCACATGAACAATCTAATGAAATACATGGAAATGTCAAGCCGCACATCCGATATTGTGTTTTCAAGCGCCTATAGATATGATATCTTGCGAACCCGCCCCCCGGCGGGCAACTACGGAGTAAAAAATGCCAAAGAGAATCAGGGACAAGTTCAACACGGTGCTCGTGAAGTTCTATAAGGACATCACCGACGTGGAGGTGCGCTCGGCGTTGGCCTTCATGGGCGTGTCGGGATCTCGCGTTTCGACGCTGGTGCGCAGGTGGGCAGTTGAGGTCCCATACTGGCTGGAGGATGAGTTCGTCGAGAAGTTTTACGACTGCGAGCTTGTTCAGGCCGTCCACAACAACTTCAACAAGGATGAAGAGGCGCAGACGGAGGGCAGGTCAGATGAGAAACCGCGCCAGTGAGTTCCGGCACATACTCGCGGAGAGGGGCGTAGAGGTCACCCCCGAGCAGGCCGACCACATCTACAAAATGACGGCCAGGTTGCGCAAGATCGCGAGAAAGCTCTCCACGATTGACCTATGGTCTCTGGAGGAGAACGAGTCCCTTGGGATGACCAAGGAGGAGAGGCGGCAGATAGCCGACCTCTACAGGGCAGCCAAGGAAATCTAGCCGTTGCCCCTCGGCTTCTTCTTGTCCTGTCTCTTCACGATCACTATGTTCTTGGGACTGGGAGCCTTCTTCTTTGGCCTTGGGGGACTCGACTTCTGGCGCTTGGCCTTCAAAGCGTCCGGTGTGGCGGGCTTCCTGGGGGGCTTCTTTGCGTTCTCCGACTTTTCCTCCGCGGCGGGGGGGCTGGACTGGGGACCCACGGAGTTGGACTCCACCCATGACCCGACCTCTGTCGCGTCGCGCTGCGGAGAGCTCTGCGGGCGAACCCGATACCTCTGCGTGGCGTTCGGGAAAAGGGCCGGGCTGATGCTAGTTGACGAAAGAGAAGGGATCCAGTTGTATCCCAGCCACTGGCCCTCCGTGTCGTAGTACACCTCCACGGAGTAGCCGACGTACTGCTGGCAGGAACCAACCGGGGGAGACCAAGTCAGTTGGATGCTCCATGTGTTGCTCTGGCGGTCGTAGCTGTCCGACAAAACAGAGGCCTTGACGTCAGAAACGTCGCAGGACTCCACGGGCGCACGAGCCACGAAAGACAGGTTCCACGACCGAATTATCAGAAGCAGGCCGAGCAACAGCAAGAAAGAAATGGAAAATAGGAAGAGTGGGATGTGTTCTATAAACATGAATATGCCTTTCAAATGTTGAATGTGGCCTTCGCCAGACCGCCTCTGCTCTTGCTGAAGGGTTGTATTGCGACCTTCGACGGTACGGCCTGTGCTTGGGCTCTGAACTGCACCTTCTTGGATGAAACGCGCTTCTCGAGGGCGTCCTTGTCCCTCTCCCACCGGAGGTCCTGTCGGCTGATCGTGTTGCCCGCAGAGTCCTCCACGGCGAAAAGCCAGTAGTCGTAGTCTTCACAGGACTCTACCTTGGCGGGATCCCATGAAACCGCGATGTTGTAGTCCTTCATGTATCCAGCCTCCCACTTGGCTTCGTCCTCGAACTTGCACGGCGGCTCGGAGCCCGTCAGAGCGTCCCTCTGAATCCTCCTGCCCGGGAAGTCTATGCCGGAGAACAGCTCAAAGTCACGCAGAGTCCTTGACGATCCAAGCCCGAAATCGGCAAGCCTGCCCGCCAAAAGGTCGTCGAACCTGGCCTTGCTGGAGCGGTCTTTTAGCCACCATTCGAAGTCGTCGGCCCAGTTCATTGCCCTGTTCGAATAGTTCCTGAACACCATCGGCTTGAAGTGTTGGAACAGGTCGTACCCGAGGGTGAAGCTCCTCAACGACATCGCAGAGTCGATCTCGGAGTAGTAGAGGTCCGGGTCGTGCGGGCATTCCGTGCAGTGCCTTCCCTGGGAGAATATGTTGTGGTCGCAGGTCATCCGCGTCCTTTGAATAGCGACCACGCCCTTCAACGCCATCGGCCAAATCGCGGGCGTGTTGGACAGGAACTGGAAAACCTGGGCCTTGTAGGCCACGTCTTTGTGTTCGAGCTCGCCGTTCTCGGGGTTGAACCTGTTGGCCGGGTTTGTGATCAACGCCCTCTCGGAGCCGACGATCTCAAGGGCCTGTATGAGCTGTTCGTCCCAGCCCTCCGCGAACCTGCATCCAGAGTCGATCTGGAATGAGAAGTCCTGGCCCGCGTACATTCTCTGCGCCCTGCTGCGGGCAAAACCGTGCCCCTTTCGTTCGCCCAAGGGCACCCTCTCGACGGTGATCCTTTCGTGGTTGAGTTCGGAGGGTATCTCTTCGTCCTGCTGGAGGCACAGGCCGAAGTGGAGGGCGTCGCGGTCTTTTGACTTGTCTATGCAGTCCTTCACGGTAGGCACGACGTCGAAGCCCCGATATGCTGTCATGTGTACGAAGATGCTCATTTGGTTCCTTTCCTGTGGCACCATCATTATAGTGGCGGGTCACCAACTCTTGGAGCTCTTCAAGCCCACCGCCTTGGCGTACCTTCCTATCCTACACGCCCAGTATCCGGCCTTGGTTCTGTCCTTCTTCTCCGAACACTTGTGCCTTGCGCGGAAGCTTTTGGCTCGGGCCGGGTTGTTGTTCTTGACCGTAAGATTGGGGTCTCCGAATCTCACCTTCTTGATCCTCCCGCCCGGCGTCCTGACGTAGACGGCGAACTTCTTTCCCTCCCCGGGCGTCCTAAAGGGCTTGCCCACGCTAACCTTGCGCCCCTTGTACTCGGCCTCGTCAAGGCGGGATGCCAAGGGAATGGGGGCGTCCAGACGGACCCTGCGACCTCTGTACTCGGCGGTCTGGCCCAGGTCTGACTCCACGAGATCGGTGTCGTCGTCGTTCAGGGCCAGAAGGTCGGAATCGTAAAGACTCCTGGCCTCCTCGACGAGTTCGAACCAAGCCCTGCTGTACAGCCTGAAGACGCTCTCGTGGAGGCCGAGTCCTTTCTCAAGGTGGTACCTCATCGCCTCGCTGACCTGCGCGTCGCCCACGAGGTGCATCGACTCCGAAATCTTCAAGTATTCGCCGAAATTCACCGCTGTTCACCTCTAGATAATAGACAGGTTATATATGGGGCCATACACAGAAAAAGGCGAAATAAGGACATTCTCGAAGGACACCGAACCCGACGAGCTCAAGTGGCACCGGGACAGGGAAGAGAGGATAGTCTCCCCGATTGGGCAGAACGACTGGCTGTTCCAGAGGGACAACGAACTGCCCAAGCCAATAGAAGGCGACATACGCATACCCAAGGGCGAATGGCACCGGGTGATAAAGGGCACGACAGACCTGGTGGTGCGGGTACAGAAACTCTGAGGCGAAGTCAGGCGTCCCGACAAACCGATGGGCCACCCTAATTTAGGGAATGAAGTACGACTATCTAATTGTTGGATCGGGTATATTCGGAGCAACGTTCGCCCAAAAGGCTAAAGAGAAGGGCAAGAGCGTGATGGTCATCGACAGAAGGGATCACATCGCTGGCAACGTGTATACAAAAAATGTCAATGGAGTGACAGTGCACACTTATGGATGCCACATCTGGCACACTGACAAAAAGGAAGTCTGGGATTATGTCAACCGATTCGCCTCGTTCAACAACTACCGCCACAAGGGCCTTGTGAACTTCAAGGGAAGGATGCTGAGCTTCCCCATAAACCTCATGACCATGAGCCAGCTGTGGGGCGTCCGCACGCCGGAGGAGGCGATGAGAAGAGTGGATGAGGAGAAGGTGCCGTGCGACAACCCCAAGAACATGGAGGAGTGGTGCCTATCAGTGATCGGCAGGACTCTCTACGAGACCTTCATAGAGGGATACTCGACAAAGCAGTGGAACAAGCACCCCCGCGATCTTTCGGCAAGCATCGTGAAACGACTGCCCGTCCGCTACACGTTCAACGATGACTACTTCCACGACCTCACCTACCAAGGAATACCAATCGGAGGGTACACCAAGATGGTGGATAACATGCTTGACGGAATCAAGGTGGAACTCGGGACAGATTTCGAGCAGGTGAGGAGCAAGTGGAGGGACTACGCCGACAAACTCGTGTTCTGCGGGGGCATAGACCAGTACTTCAACTACGAACTAGGGGAACTTGAGTACAGGAGCCTCCAATGGGAGCACGAAGAGATGCGGGGCGACTTCCAGGGCCACTCATGCGTGAACTACACGGACGCAGAGACCCCGTACACCCGCGTCATAGAACACAAGCACTTCGAGAATCCCGAATCTCCGAACACCGTGGTTAGCAGGGAGTACTCGGTCGACTGGCGCGAGACCAGAGACCCGTACTATCCGATCAACGACGACAGGAACGGATCGCTCTACCGAAGGTACCGCGAGCTTGCGGAAAAAGAAAAAGACGTCACAATTTCAGGAAGACTAGGGAGTTACAAATATCTCGACATGGACGACACCATCAGCATGGCCATGAAGGCGGCGGAGAAGGAGCTGGCGGGGGATAGATAAGGGCATGACGGTAACCTCGAGAAAAGTCCTCGTCCTGAATAGGAACTGGTGCGCCGTGGGGGTGGTGGGCCTCCCCAAGGCGGTGTCGCTGTTGTTCACCCACTACGAGGACGGCGAACCTCGGGCCAGGGTGATCACGCCTCCTCCCAAGGGTTCTTACGAGGTGTGGGACTGGAACGACTGGTCGCTGATGAGGCCTGCGGACGGGGAGGACGGCCTGGTATCTGCGACCCACATACACCGGATTCCGGAGGTGATGCTCCTCACCCGCTACGAAGGCATGCCAATCCAGAAGGTGAACTTCTGCAGAAGGGCCATCTGGAAGAGAGACTGCCACATGTGCCAGTACTGCGGCGTCAGGCCCCCGGACGACGAATGCACGCTTGACCACATAGTGCCGAGGTCACTCGGCGGCGAGACGAGCTGGACAAACTGCGTGCTCGCCTGCTACCAGTGCAACAGCCAGAAGGCCGACAGAAGGCCCGAGGAGGCCTTCAGGCCACGCGACAAGGCGAAGGCAAAAAAATGGAGAGGGCAAAACCCCATGAGACTCCTCAAAGAGCCGATCAAGCCGGAGTACTCGCTCATACGGGACAGGGTCAAAATACTCGACACATGGAAGCACTGGGTGGATCGGCTGTATTGGGAGTTTCCACTGGACAACGACATGCCCGAGGACTCCGACATCGAACTTTGACGATCAGCCAGTTATGGGCTGAAGGGAGACCTCGCCGCACTTGGCATCGTATTCCTCCCGATCCGATCCAGACCACCAGATCGACCACCCGTTGCCCACTGTGGTCGTTTGTCCTACCGCCGTGACCCCCGTGCCGTACGAAGAGCCGTCCGTTATTATCCAGTAAGTGTCCTGTTCCGGGTTGGCTATCTCATTCATATTGTACCTCCGTCATTTAAAGAAATGCTAAATTAGCGTCTCCACGCATTCGCACGTGCTACAGTCAAAAGACTGTGTGTACCCGGGAATCGGTATGAAGCCGCATTCATCCGCATACAATCCGCCTCCCCATCCGACAGGCAGATATTGGGCGCATAACGAAGCAGCGCAGACGGCCCATGCGTAATTGCTGAAGTAATCCACGCCAGAAATGGAAACTTTAACCCTGTATCTTCTGGTGGAAACGAATCCGTTTACAGTGAAAGTACCACTAAACTGATACACCCCGTTGCTAGATGGACCGGACAGGACGGTGGCAGAATTCGGCGAAAAGTTGACCCATGTGATTCCATCGTCACTGTATTGGAACGATTGAAAACCAGATGAAGAAGTATAGTTGTATGAGTACGAGAATTGGACATATCTATTTCCTGGGGTTCCAGTCAGGGCCGTATTGACTGGTTGCGTCGCCCAGGAAAAAGAAGAGCAGCCGCCGTCGGTGATCGTCCACCCATGGGCGACGAGGGCCGCCCTGGCCGTCGCCGACGCCGAGCCGCAGGTGTACTGGCTCCCGCCGAAGTTGGGACGCAGGTCGGCCCTGTACGCCGCCTTGGCGGCGTTCCACCCCACCAGCGTGGAGTTGTAGTTCGCGGTCGGCAGGCCCGTGGCGAGCGACATGAAGTTGTCGATGCTG
>Ga0209189_1000024_pt1 | contig 150365 bp, 145 predicted proteins | sample C_130820_EF_Meta_FD_187308 | JGI IMG/M metagenome (GOLD analysis project Ga0209189, IMG submission 187308) | Freshwater microbial communities from Lake Croche, Canada to study carbon cycling - C_130820_EF_MetaG (SPAdes) (version 3) | ecosystem: Environmental > Aquatic > Freshwater > Lake... | reverse complement strand
TATGGGGGAGTGTGCAGGCTACAAGCCTCGGTCTCGCAATTGCACTCGGCGGAATTCTCCGAGATGTCTTTGGTGGTCTCGCTCAGCGAGGAGATCTCGGGGAGGCGCTCGCGGCCTCCTCCACCGGCTACAGCATGGTTTATCACCTCGAAGTCTTGTTGTTGTTCATCACGCTAGTGGCCTTGGGTCCGCTGGTGAAGGGGGTCTGGCTGAAGGCATCGTCAGACCATCGATTCGGTCTAGCGGACTTCCCACGCTAGGCCTTTAACCTCGAAAGAAGGAGATAAACATGGGAACTGGAGCAATCACTGAGTACGTGGATGTGGCCCAGCTGGTCCTCTATCTGTTCTGGCTATTTTTCGCTGGCCTGGTCTACTACCTTACGATGGAGAGTAAGCGGGAGGGATTCCCTTTGGAATCTGATCGCCCCAATCGCCCTGTACGCAAGGAGTCGGGCATCTTGGGCATCCCCAAGCCCAAGGTCTACAAGACCGCCTTTCACGGTGAGTTTCACGCGCCCCATCATCGCGATGATCAGGAGCCGCCGGTTGCGGGCAAGTCTCTGACCGGCATGCCGGGGTCGCCAGTCGAGCCGACTGGAGATCCTATGACTTCTGGCATTGGGCCGGGAGCTTTTACGCGCCGCATGGATGTCGTCGATCGCACAGTGGAGGGCAACGTGAAAATCGTCCCCCTCCGGTCCGCACCGGGATTTAGCCTCGCACACCAGGACCTTGATCCTCGCGGTCTGCCGGTTGTTGGAGCTGATGGGCAGGTGGGCGGCAAAGTCGTCGAGGCGTGGGTTGACCGGTCCGAGCACCTCATCCGTTATCTCGAGGTGGAGACTCAGGGTCATCGCAAAGTGCTTCTTCCAATGAACTTTGCAGTGGTCCATCGTGACCGCATCAAGGGAAATCGCGTGACGGTTCAGTCTATTCTGGCGGGACAGTTTGAGGGCGTGCCGACGACCAAGAGCCCCGACCAGATCACGCTTCTCGAGGAAGAGCGAGTGATGGCCTACTTTGGGGCGGGTACCTTGTTCGCCACGCCCGAGCGTCGGGAGCCCTTGTTTTGAGAGCGCATCACAACGGGCATGAGCATGAGCTCGAACCCGAGTATGGCCTGCCCGAGCGGCTGCCTGTCGGAGAGGACATTGTCTGGCAGGGTAGCCCGAGTGCGAGGGAACTCTTTTTTGACGTCTTTCACGCCCGCGCGCTTCTGGCCTACTTCGGGCTGCTACTGGCCTGGCGATTTTTCTCTGCGGTGGCCGACTCAAATAGCCTGCCGGCCGCAACGGCGGCAACCGTTTGGATCATGCCGATCTTCGCATTGGCCCTTGCCATGTTCTGGGCTCTGTCTGTTCTGATGGCGAGGACCACGGTCTACACGCTGACCAATCGCCGGGTCGTGATGCGAGTGGGCATTGTGCTGAGCCTCACGTTCAACATCCCCTGGTCTCGAATCGTCGCTGCCGACGTTCGGCGTCAGAGGACCGGGTCGGGCGACATTGCCTTCCGGCTTGTTCATGAGGACAAGATTGCCTATCCCCACCTCTGGCCGCATGCTCGCCCCTGGCACCTTTCGGCACCACAGCCGATGCTCCGAGGCCTGCCTCAGGTCGATGCGGTCGCAGCCCTTGCCCACGCAGCCTGGATCAAGGCGGCTCGGAGCCAAGAAAACACCCGCGTGTCCTCGCACACGAATGAGTCAGCATGGCGAGTGTCCGCCTAATCTCTCGCCCCCGTCTGGAGGGGGGTCCCCTCTGGGCGATTGGCCTGCTGCTCACAAGCACGCTCCTGCTCGCTGGATGGTCTGCGCATGAGAAACGTCAGGCCGCGGCTGCGGTCGCCCGGCAGCCAATCCCCACCCTACAGCAGCGACTCATCTTGGTTCACGATCGCGCGGATGGCTCCATTGTGGTGAAAGATGCACAGACAGATGAGCCGCTTCCATCGATCGTGGGTGAAGCGGGTTTTGCGCGCAGCGTTCTGCGCTCACTGGCCCAGTCGAGGCTGCGCCAGGGCGGGGGACCTCAGGCCCCCTTTCTACTCTCTCGAGGCGAGGATGGCAGTCTGCACATTTCGGACCCTCAGACCGGGCGCGATATTGATCTCACGGCGCTCGGCCCCACCAATGCAGGTGTCTTTGCTGTTTATCTTGGAGGACTTCAATGAAGACCATCGACTACACCCCGCCAACGTCCACGCGCCCAGTCAATGAGGCGACGGAGAAGGCGCTGGAAGACACGCTATTGACCCCTCGTTTCTACACGACCGACGCAGCTGCAATCAACCGCGTCTCCGTCGAGTCTGTGCGAGGGGAGTGGGATGAATTGATGGCGGAGTTTGAGGCCGACAATAACGATGAGCACTTCCAGCGACCCGCAGACATGGTGGGACGAGATTTCTCAAGCGGCCTTCCACCCGAGCTTTACAAGGAGTTCGTTGATTTTCTGGTGAGTTCAATCACATCCGAGTTCTCGGGGTGTGTGCTCTATGCCGAGCTCAAAAAGAAGGTGACCAACCCCGACATGCGCGCTGTATTCGGCTACATGGCGCGGGACGAGTCCCGACATGCGGGCTTTATTAATCAGTGGTTGAAAGACTTTGGCATCGGCGTGGACTTGGGTCTTCTTACCCGAGAGAAGAAGTACACCTTTTTCTCCCCAAAATTTATTTTCTACGCGACGTATCTCTCAGAAAAGATTGGCTATGCGCGTTACATCACGATCTATCGGCAGATTGAGCGCCACCCAGAGCTTCGTTTTCACCCTATTTTTTTGTGGTTTGAAAAGTGGTGCGCCGATGAGTTTCGACACGGAGAGGCCTTTGCATTGCTGATGCGGGCCAATCCCCATCTGCTCAAGGGCCTCAATGTTCTCTGGATTCGATTCTTTCAGCTGGCTGTGTTTGCCACCATGTACGTTCGTGATCAGAACCGGCCCGTGATGCACGAGGCGCTGGGCTTAAAGACCAAGGACTACGACATGCGAGTGCTTGAGATCACCAGCAAGATCTGCGAGCAGGTCTTCCCGGTCACACTTCAGTTCGACCATCCGCGCTTCGTTGCAAACTTAGATCGGCTCTGCGACTTACAGCGCCAGTCCGATGAGGCCGCGAATCGGGGTGGCCCGCTAGGACTCCTGCGTCGTGGGCTCGTTGCGATGCAGGTGGTGGTGACGCTGGGCAAGCTCTACCTCCACCCCGTGAATCGTCGTCCGCTTCCAGAAAATCCTCGTCTCGTCCCCTCATGGTGACCGCCGAGCTCCTCATACCCGTTGCGCTGGCCACGGGCCTCTGGTGGGGTCTCACGGGTCTCGTTCTCTGGGCCTGTAGCCTGACTGCCTGGCCGCTGCGCATTGCGATGCTGGTCTGCACCGTGGGGTGCTATGTGGGCCTGACGGGAGCCGCAGAGTCTGCTCATGAGCCCAGCGTGACCGGATCCTACCTGGGGTTTGTCTCTGTCCTGCTTGTATGGTGCTGGCTTGAGATGACTTTTCTGTTGGGTTTGGTGACGGGCCCCAACCGAGAGGCCTGTCCGCCCCACCTCTCAGGAACTGCGAGGTTCAAGCTCGCATTCGGCACTATTGCCTATCACGAGCTCGCCCTTCTGCTGGCGGGCGCTGCGATTCTTATTCCGTCATTCGGCGCTCAGAACCACACGGCGGCTGTCACATTTCTTGTGATGTGGGTCATGCGATTGAGTGCGAAATTGAATCTTTTTTTCGGCGTTCGCAATTTCTACGAGGGTTTTCTGCCTTCGCCAACTCGCCACCTCGCGAGCTACTTTCGTCGCAGCCGACTGACGGTGACCCTCTTTGTGAGTATCTGGTTATCTGCGGGGCTTGCGGCCATCGCCTGGATGGAAGCGACTGCGATGGACACGCTCGCCTATGAGCGTGTCGGTGCCTTCCTTGTTGCCACGCTGCTCAGCTTGTCGTTGCTTGAGCACCTTCTTTTGGTGTTGCCCATTGCACCGGAGCGGCTCTGGCTCTTCAAGGCGCGACTGCAGCGCCCTGTTGCAAACGCTTAGCTGAGCATTTCAGAGAGATGCACCAAGGATTGGCCGCGAGCGCGAATCGCGGTCTCCAAATGCCAGGATGGTCGCTCCCAGCAGTTAAAGCCATGATCGACGCCGGGATGCACGATGATTCGGTCGAGGTTTCGTCCAGCGAGGGCCTTGCGAATCGACTGCACAGCTTGGGTCGAGATGTAGCTGTCTTTTTCGGCGAAGTGGAGCAGCATCGGGCAGTTGATATCCTCAACGAGATCGAGGTGTTGGTCGATGCCTCCCCCGTAGTAGCAGACCGCTGCATCGACATCGGCTCGCGCAGCAGCGACGAAGGACAGCAGACCTCCCATGCAGAAACCAAGCGACCCCACGGGTCCCGAGCAGGCGCTGTGGTGTTTGAGGGTGTCGACCGTTCGTTGAAGATCTGCGCCTGCCAGATTCACATCAAGTTCCCCCAGCAGCTGCATACCGCGCGCCGAGCCCTGCGCGTCATAGCGCAGGCTCAGGCGGGGCTCGTGCCTCCAAAAAATATCAGGAGCAATGACCACAAAACCGTCGGCCGCGTATTGATCGGCGACCGCGCGAATATGGGGATTGACGCCCCAGATCTCTTGGATCAGAACGAGCCCTGGCCCCTCCTCTTTGGGGGGCAGGCTGAGGTAGGCGTCGAATGACCGACCATCGACGCTGGGAACTGATATCCACTGGCTATTCATGGCAGAAACTCCCGCATTGGCCTACATAGGGAGCGAAGTGTGACATGTTGAAATTACAAGCCGCTATCGGGGTTTTTCTCATCTCGGGCCTCTTGAGACTCCATGCTGCGCCCCCGGTACAGGGGGTGGACGGGGTTTTGCCGGGGGAGCGGGTGAGGGTCGGAGCGCTCTTGTGGGATGCGCATGAGTTCACGGTCGGACAATTTCGTGAGGTGGTGAGGGCCAGCGGTTTGAGGACACGCGCCGAGCAAGAGGGAGGGGGCTTCATCTATAGCGGCGGCTGGCAGCAGAAACTGGGCTGGACCTGGCAGGCACCCTTCGGGCGGCTCGCGGACGATCTTGAGCCGGCCGTTCACGTGACGTTTGATGAGGCGCAGGCTGCCTGCCGACAGGTTGGCGCTCGGCTGCCCACCGATGCGGAGTGGACCTCGGCTGCCTATCTGGAGCAGCGCCCCCACCCCCCAAAGGGATTTACGAGCGGACAGCTTTATCGATATCCCTCAGGCTTCTCGGCCGGCTCGAGTCATTGTCTTCAGGGGTGTGGCACCTATACCGGAGCGGCCCCGCCGGGCGCCCTTGATCGCGGCGTAGGTCACGTGCGCATTGGAACGACCCCCGCTGGTGTCAATGGGCTCTATGACATGGGGGGAAATGTTTGGGAGTGGGTGGACTCCGGAGAGGGCGACCGCCGAGTCACACGCGGGGCATCTTGGTGGTACGGGCCTGAGAGGCAGTTGCAGAGCGACCGAGAAACCAAGCCTCGCGAGACCCGGGTCGCGTATATTGGATTCCGATGTGTGCGCGAGGCGTCCGCATCTCCATCATCCCCCAACGCTGTGATCCCTCAGAAATGACCAACCCCTCTTTGCAGACCTTCCTTGCTCGTGCCCGCTCTAGTGGCCCCGCTTTTGCTCGCCTACCGCTCTGGGTCAAATCGCTCATCCTTGCGCTTTTGGCCACCGGTCTCGCGGTCGCCTTCTCTCTCACGCGGACTTCTGTTGTGGAGACGACGGCTGTGGTGGTGGTTTTCCCCTCCCAAGGCATTTCTGTGTTGAATGCCAGCGGCTACGTCGTCGCGCAACGCAAGGCCGCGGTCTCCACAAAGGCGCAGGGACGACTGGAGTGGCTGGGCGTCACAGAGGGATCACGCGTTCGGAAGGGCGAGGTCATTGCTCGGCTGGAGAGCCAGGAGCTCGCAGCTCAACTCCTCCAAGCCAAGGCCAACGTCGGCCTCGCTCAGGCTGAGCGAGACGATGCCGCCGCCGCTCTCGAGCGGTCGCGCAGCCTGCTTGCGAAGTCCTTCATTTCCCCTGCGTCGTTTGACACTGCAAAGGCCCGCTTCGACAAGGCAGCCGCTCAGCTTCGTGCCTCTGAGGCCGCGGCAGAGGTTGCTCGGGCCGCTTTGGCCCAGACAGAAATTCGCGCCCCCTTTGATGGTGTCGTGTTGACGAAGAACGCCAACGTTGGCGACAACATCACGCCATTTAGTTCTGCCGTTGACAGCAAGGGTGCGGTGGTCACCATCGCAGACATGACGACGCTCGAGGTTGAGGCGGATGTCTCGGAGTCCAGTGTGGCCAAGCTCACCATTGGTCAGCCTGTTGAAATTGGTCTTGATGCACTTCCCAATGAGCGCTTTCTGGGAAAGGTGGCGCGTATGGTCCCGACCATCGACCGAGCCAAGGCAACTCGGCTGGTCAAGCTTCAATTTGTCGAGATCGACGAACGGGTCCTGCCCGATATGTCTGCAAAGGTCGCTTTCTTGCAGCGGCCGCTTACAGCGGATGAGCGCAAGCCTGTGCTTGCCGTGAACCGAGCGGCGGTTCGTGAAGAGGGGGCGCGCCGAGAGATCTACGTTCTTCGTCAGGATCGACTGGAGACTCTTGAGCTTCCCGAGACGGCCCCGGTGCTCGGGGATCTTGCGGTCGTGCCTGGACTGAAGGCCGGGGATCGCGTGGTCTTACGCCCCGCGAGCGGGCTGCGTGACGGGCAGCGCGTGCGCACGGCGGGCTAGGTCCTTGCGTCCCATGATCCGCATTGAGAACCTGCGGAAGTCCTACCGGCGGGGCGATCAGGATGTCCCGGTTCTAGACGGACTCAACCTGCGGGTAGCTCGGGGGGACTTTCTGGCCCTGATGGGGCCCTCGGGGTCTGGCAAGAGCACGCTGCTGAATCTCATTGCAGGAATTGATCGACCCACTGCGGGGCTCATCGAGATGGATGGGGTCGATATTGGAAAGCTATCCGACTCCGAACTCGCCCAGTGGCGAGCGCAGCACGTGGGCTTTATCTTTCAGTTCTACAACCTTATTCCGGTGCTCACTGCATTTGAGAATGTCGAGCTGCCGCTTCAGCTCACCTCGCTCGATCGAGCCGAGCGCAAAGAGCGAGTGGTCAAGGCACTCACAGCCGTGGGGCTTGCTGACCGCATGTCGCACACGCCCAATGAGCTGTCTGGCGGACAACAGCAGCGTGTAGCGATTGCTCGGGCCCTCATCACCGACCCCAGCCTCATCGTTGCTGATGAGCCCACCGGTGACCTGGATCGACAGTCGGCGGAGGACATTCTCGCCATGCTCCAACGCCTCAATCGTGAGATGGGAAAGACCATCATCATGGTGACGCATGACCCCAAAGCAGCTGATGCGGCCCGAGCAGTGATTCACCTTGAGAAGGGGCAGCTGGGTCGGATCGTCGAGCAAGCGGTGGGAGACATTCCATGCTAATTGCAAAGCTCCTCTTCCTGAACATCTGGCGAAATAGAACACGCTCGCTGCTCACCCTGGTGGGACTCGTCGTGTCGGTGCTGGCGTTTGGACTTCTCTCCACCGTGGTCAAGGCCTGGTATGCCGGGGCGGAGGCGGCCAGCCAGGCGCGTCTCATCACGCGAAGCTCCGTCTCTCTCATTTTCCCTCTGCCGCTCTCATACGGTGAGCGAATCAGGGGTGTCGATGGCGTGCGGGCCATGACCATCTCACGGTGGTTCGGCGGGGTCTATAAGGACACGAGAAACTTCTTCCCGCAGTTTGCAGTGGACCCACCGAGTTACTTCGCGATTTATCCGGAATATCTTCTGGCGCAGGCCGATCGAGACCGGTTCTATCGCGACCGAAGAAGTGCCGTTGTTGGGCGACGCCTCGCAGATCAATACGGATTCAGGGTGGGGGACATGATGACCCTGAAGGGTCAGATTTTTCCGGGTCAGTGGGAGTTTCTCATCGCGGGAATCTACGAGGGGAAAGACGAGAAGACCGACACAGGAAAAATGTATTTCCATTGGGCTTATCTCAATGAGGAGGTGAAGCGCCGAAACCTCTCACGCGAGGCCGAGTCGGTTGGGGTCTTTATTACGTTGGTCGATTCTCCCGAGCGGGCTGCGGACGTGTCTCTCTCCATTGATGGCCTCTTTGCGAATTCCGCGAAGGAGACGCTCACCGAGACGGAGCAGGCCTTTCAGCTGGGTTTTGTTGCGATGACCGAGGCCATCGTCTTGGCCATTCGCGCCGTGTCCTTCGTGGTCATCCTCATCATCATGGCGGTGATGGCCAACACCATGTCCATGACGGCCAGGGAGCGAACCTGCGAATACGCCACGCTCAAAGCGCTCGGATTCTCACCAGGATTTGTTGGACGACTCATTATGGGCGAGGCCCTGCTGGTGGCTTTGGTGGGTGGCATCGTCGGAATTGCGATCACTTTTCCGGTTGCCTCGGCCTTTCACGCGGCCACTGGCACGCTCTTTAAGAGCTTTGTGGTGAGCCCGAGCATTACTCTGATGCAACTATCGGCTGTTCTCATTACCGGCGTTGTGGCGGGCCTCTGGCCCGCGATCAAGTCCTCTCGCATTCGAATTGTCGAAGGCCTTCGCGCGCTCTAACGCATGCTCTCAGCAATTCCTCTGAGCTACAGCGTGCGAAATCTTTGGGTGAGGCGAACCACCACACTCCTCACTGCGCTGGGCATGTCTCTGGTGGTCTATGTGTTCGCCGCGGTCCTCATGCTCGATGCGGGTCTGAAGAAAACCCTGGTTAGTACGGGTGAGGCCGATAACGTGATTGTCTTTCGGCAGGGGTCCGTCTCGGAGGTGCAGAGCTCGATCGATCGAATACAGGCGAATGTGGTCGTTCAGTTTCCCGAGGTGGCCAATGCCATTGAACCGCTCGCCTCACGCGAGACAGTGGTGTTGGTTAATTTAAAGAAGAGAGACACGGGTGCGGCGTCTAATCTTGTGATTCGTGGGCTCGACCAGACCGGGGCGTCGCTGCGTCGGCAGGTCAGGCTCATTGAGGGGCGGATGTTTCAGCCGGGCTCTGAGGAGGTCGTGGTTGGCCGCAATGCGGCTCGACAGTTTCAGGGGCTTGAGATTGGCGGGAGCGTGCGTTTTGGGGGACGGAGCTGGCTCGTCGTAGGGGTGTTCGATGGAGCGCGCAGCGGTTTTGACAGTGAATTGTGGGCCGACGGGGACCTCGTTCGGCAATCGTTTCGGCGCACCGCGTTTTCTTCGCTTGTGATCCGACTTACGGACGCCTCGCTTGCGACGACCTTTCGCACGCGTCTCGTCTCCGATCCGCGTCTGCCGCTCGATGCCAAGCCCGAGCGTCAGTTCTATGAGGACCAGTCCGAGACGCTGTCTCGTTTTATTCGAATTCTCGGACTGACGCTGACGGTCATCTTCTCGATCGGCGCGGTGATCGGCGCGACCATCACCATGCAGTCGGCCGTTGCAACGAGGGTTGCAGAAATCGGCACGCTCAGGGCCCTCGGGTTTCAGAAGCGGGCGATACTCTTGGCGTTCCTGGCCGAGTCGGTCTTCTTGTCCTTGGTTGGGGGCATCGTCGGGCTGGTTATGGCAAGTCTGATGCAGGCCTTTGAGTTCTCGACGACCAACTTTCAGAGCTTCTCGGAACTCTCCTTTGGGTTCGTCCTCACCTCGTCTATCGTTGCGCAGGCACTCATTTTCTCCGTGTTGATGGGCGTGGCCGGGGGCATGCTGCCTGCGCTTCGCGCCGCGCGGATATCGATTGTTGAGGCTCTGCGTGCGGCCTAGGCCTCTGCCCTGGCTTTGGGCTGCGCGTCTCGCACTGCGAGAGCGTCGTTCGCCCAGCATGCGACTCATGCTTCTGAGCATCATTGTCTCGGTTGCCTCGGTGACTGCAGTCGGATTTCTCGGTGCGCGCGTGGAGCATGCGCTCCTGTCAGATGCTCGTGCGAGCCTGGCGGGCGATCGTCTGCTGCTCAGTGACCGACCGGTCCCGCAAGAGTGGCTTGCTGCGGCGTCTGGGCTTCGGCTCTCGGTAGTCCTGGGCAGCCAGTTCCCCACCATGGTCTCTGCCGGACGCGATGCGATGCTGGTCTCGGTCAAGACCTTTGAAGCCGGCTACCCCCTCAGGGGGCAACTTCAGGTGGATACGCCCAACGGCCGTATTGAGGGGGCTCAGCTCGAACGTGGCGAGGTCTATCTGGACCCGGCCATTTCGGGACGGCTTGGAGTGTCCGTGGGCGACTCAGTGTTGCTTGGTTCGAGATCCTTTCGCGTGGCGGGCCTCATCGCCTTCGAGCCAGATCGTGGCATGGGGTTCGTAAACCTCTCGCCGAGACTCATGATGCGTCATGAGGATCTTGCATCGACCGGCCTTGAGCAGCCTGGCAGTCGAATCGCATACAGGCTGTGGGTGTCCTCCCAGGAGGAGACCACCCTTGCTCGCTTTGACTCTCTCATCGCCGCTCATCTGAGAGCCGGTCAGCGTTTTGAGACGATTGAACAGGCCCGACCCGAGTTGAGAGATGTGCTTGGCCGGGCGCGAAGCTTCCTCTCCATCACGAGCATGGTGTCCTTGCTCGCCGCATGTGCCGCCCTGGGGCTCGCCGCCCGACAGATGGCGCGTGTGCAGGAGCGAAGGCTGGCGCTTATGAAGGCGCTGGGTGCGGGACGGACGGACCTGATTCGAATCTGGATCTGTGCCCTCGGGGGCCTGAGCCTGGCTGGTGCCCTCGTGGGCCTGGTCTGTGGGTTTGGTGTTCAGGCCTTGCTGGCTACTCAGATCGCCTCCGCCGTTGCAGCGCCCCTGCCGACCTTGACCACCAGCATGTTAAAGCCCTTGGCCCAGGGCGTCCTGATTGCTTTGGCCATGGTGTTTGTCTTCGCGTGGCCCGCCCTGCTCAGAGCACTCTCGGTGCCAGCGCTTCTCACTCTGCGCGTGGGTTCCAATCCATCAGGCTCGCGCTGGACTGGCGCGGCATCGCTCACGATCATTGTGGCTGGGCTGTGGGCACTGATGTGGCTGGGCAGCGGCGATGTGAAGCTCGCCTTCGCCATGAGTGCGGGGTTCAGTGTGCTGGGCACTCTCTTCTGGGGCCTGGTCTGGCTCTTGATGCGGACCTTTGCATGGCTCCTGGCTCAACTTCGCCCGCGCTCATGGGGGCTTCGAAGCCTCCAGAGGGCGTTAAGCCGCCGCGCTGCAAGCCTCGCCGCACAGGTCATCGGCCTTGGCCTTGCACTGGCAGCCCTGCTGCTTCTGAGTTTTCTTCAGACCGACCTTGTGGATGCATGGGGTCGGAGTCTTCCTGACCGCGCGCCGAACCGATTCCTGCTGAATATCTTGCCGGGACAAGAGGATGCGGTTCGGACCCGAATCTCGGCCTCTGGTGTCGTGAGTCCGGTCATTCAGCCCATGGTTCGTGGTCGTCTGGTGGCGGTGAATGATCGCGAAGTCGGCCCAGATCGGGTGGAGGATGAGCGTGCGAAGCGCCTTCTTGATCGTGAGATGAATCTCTCCTACGCCTTGTCTCTTCCCGCCCATAACAAGCTGGTCCAGGGTCGAGCGCTAGACCCATCTCGCGCCGAGGTCTCTGTTGAGAAGGGGATTGCGCAGACGCTGGGCATTCGACTTGGCGATCTGCTTCGCTTTGATGTGGCAGGCGATCTGGTGACCGCCCGCGTCACCAGCATTCGATCTCTGCGGTGGGATTCGATGGAGGTCAATTTCTTCATGGTGTTGAGTCCCTCGCTCATCGAGGATCAGGCAAAGACATTCATCACGTCCTTTTACGTCTCGCCGGAGCAGGCGAAGTCACTCACGTCGGATCTGCTTCGGGCATTTCCAGGCCTTACGGTGGTGGAGTTAGACGGCCTGTTGGCGCAGGTGAGACGGCTTCTCGATCAGGGCATCCTCGCCGTGCAGTCTTTGTTCGTGCTCGGAATCTTCGGAGGCGCGTTGGTGGTCTGGGCTGCACTGAGTGCCAGTCGCAATGACCGTCAGAGAGAGGCCAGTCTCTTGAGGGCCTTCGGGGCCAGTCGCGGGCAGCTCGCCGTGGCACAGTCGGCCGAGCTTTTGTTTGTAGGCGGTCTTGCGGGCCTTGGCGCGGCCCTGATCGCCCAAGGCGTGGGCGTGGTCGTGGCCGATCTCGCGTTCTCCTTGCTCGTCCCATTTCGCTGGTCAGGCTTACTCGTCGGGATGGGCCTGGGGTCTGTCCTGTGCTGGGGAGCGGGCCAGATGGCCCTCCGCGCGGTGACGCAAGCGACGGCCCTGAACGCGCTGCGCCTGGAGGGCTGAGACACTGCTTTAAGCGTCCAAAGGGGTGCACCTCCCATATCTAGGGACTCGGTCACCACAATGTGAAAAATCGTGTTGCGTGGCACATAAATCATTTCTCATTGTGCAAATCACTATCTCATATAATGAAATAATTACTTAACTATATGATTTAACTGGTTTTTAATCTTAAATTATTTTCTAGAAAACCGTGACGCAAGGCAGCAGGGTGTGTACCGTTTCGTTGTCGTCTCATTCACCTTACGTCACATTTCTTAGGGAGTTGCCATCATGTTGTCGCGTCAAGAGCAGGCCGAGAAGCTTCAGAAAGATTGGTCCGAGAATCCCCGCTGGAAGGGCATCAAGCGCGGTTACAGCGCTCAAGACGTTGTGCGCCTTCGCGGGTCCGTGCAGGTCGAGCACACCCTGGCGAGGCGGGGTGCCGAGAAACTCTGGAATCTCGTGAACACGGAGCCTTTCGTCAACAGTCTGGGCGCCATGTCGGGCAATCAAGCCATGCAACAGGCCAAGGCTGGACTCAAGGCTGTCTACCTCTCCGGGTGGCAGGTGGCTGGTGACGCAAATCTGGCTGGCGAAATGTATCCAGACCAATCCCTCTATCCCGCCAACTCTGTGCCGCAGGTGGTTCGTCGAATCAACAACGCCCTCACTCGATGCGATGAGATTCAGTGGATGGAGGGAAAGAATCCCGGAGACGAGGGTTATATCGACTACTTCCTTCCCATCGTTGCGGATGCAGAGGCGGGTTTTGGTGGCGTCCTCAATGCCTTTGAGCTGATGAAGGCCATGATTGATGCAGGCGCTTCTGGCGTTCACTTCGAGGACCAACTCGCAAGCGTGAAGAAGTGTGGACACATGGGTGGCAAGGTTCTCGTCCCCACACGGGAGGCTGTGTCGAAGTTGGTGTCTGCACGTCTCGCAGCAGATGTGATGGGCGTGCCCACTGTGCTTTTGGCTCGAACCGATGCCGAAGCCGCGGATCTTGTGACCTCAGACGTCGATGAGAACGACAAGGCCTTCCTGACCGGTGAGCGCACCGTGGAGGGTTTTTATCGCACCAAACCCGGAGTGGGGCAGGCCATCTCGCGAGGCCTTGCCTACGCGCCCTATGCCGACATGATTTGGTGTGAGACGGGGACTCCCGACCTTGCGTATGCACGCGCTTTCGCGGAGGCCATTCACAAGCAGTTCCCCGGAAAGATGCTTGCCTACAACTGCTCGCCTTCCTTTAACTGGAAAAAGAACCTGGATGACGCCACCATCGCGAAATTCCAGCGAGAGCTCGGCGCAATGGGCTATAAGTTCCAATTCATTACGCTGGCCGGGTTCCATAGCCTCAACTACTCCATGTTTAATCTGGCCTATGGTTACGCTCGACAAAACATGTCTGCATTCGTGGAACTTCAAGAGGCCGAGTTTGCCGCGGCTGAGCGCGGGTTCACAGCAGTCAAGCATCAGCGTGAGGTGGGCACGGGTTATTTCGATGCAGTTACCACAACGATTGAGCGTGATGCGTCTACCGCAGCTCTGAAGGGGTCGACCGAGGATGAGCAGTTTTTCGACGGTCACGCCCAACATCAGCGCGCAGCATAAAAACACCTGAGAGACACCAGCAGAACAAGAGGGGGCTTCTAGCCCCCCTTTTTTTTGGATGGCGCGGACGCGCGAGCAGCCGGGCGTCTTTTTGAGCCCCTCATTTCAGAGGGATGGTTGAGGTTGAAGCCCGCACTCGCATCCTGTCCAAGTTGCCTCACAAGCCAGGGAAGCGCCTGCTCGCAGGCCTCCTTCAGACCGAAGGGCGGGTTGAGTACGATCAGGTGACTGCCCATGAGCCCGAGTCCGTCGGCCAGTGAGGTTCGCACTCGTAGGCTGATCACGAGAACCTCTCCAACCGGAAGGCTTGCGGCCTGACGCACGAAGCGCTCGACTTCGAATCGCTGAATCATGGGCACCCAGATCACGAAACAGCCCGTCGCAAATCGAGCAACACCATCGCGAATAGCCTGCATGGCCTTGTTGTAGTCCGACTTCATCTCAAATGAGGGGTCCATGAGAACGAGACCCCGCCGACTCACCGGCGGCAACAGAGCCTTTAGCCTTTCGAAGCCATCGGCTTTCTCTGCGCTGACGCGCCGACCAAAGCCCGAGAGTGTCTCTTTGAGGTGCGGATAATCAGTTGGGTGCAACTCGAAAGCACGCAGGCCATCACGGTCTCTCAGACGCTGGGCGATCAGGAGGGGCGAGCCCGGAATGCAGGTTAGAGCGGGACCGGAATTGCTGGCAGCAACTGCCTCAAGGTAGGTGCGAACAAGCTGAGGCATCCCCTCGCGTTTCATCGGCCAGAGCCTGCCAAGCCCCGTGTTCAGCTCAGACTTGTCTCGGACGAGTCGCGACTCTGGGGCGTAGTGTCCAGCCCCTGCATGGGTGTCCACCACGAGGATGGGTGCGACCTTCTGTTGAAGATAGTCCATGCAATAGAGCAGGACCATATGTTTGACGACGTCGGCATGGTTGCCCGCATGAAAGGCGTGTCGGTAGGCGAGCATGGCACTACTTTAGCGGGTCTTGGCTGGATGCCCGTTAGGGGGTGCAATGCACCGCGACGGGGTGGGCCTCTGGTGCCCGATGTGCAGGTGTGGTGCACATGTCATCAGAATGCACCCGGTGAGGGGTCATCATGGGACCCCCGACCCCTTTTTGATTGGCATGCCACTTGCCATGAATGATCTATGACCACCCCTGCCGACCTTCCTGTGCCCCGTCTTGCAGTGGATGAGTTGCTCGCCCATGGCACGAGTGGCTCTCTCCCCCGCCCCCATGTCGAGCGATTCTGGAACTGGCTCATGTCCCAGTCACCCGAGAGCCTCTCCCAGGCGCGGCAGGATGCGGACCTGTTATTCAGGCGCGTAGGCATTACCTTCAATGTGTATGGCGATGAGGCCGGTGCCGAGCGCCTTATCCCCTTCGATCTCATTCCACGTATTCTTCCCAGCAATGAGTGGTCCATCCTTGAGAAGGGCCTGCGTCAGCGGGTCGCCGCACTGAATGCATTTTTACAGGACGCCTATCACGGACGCCGCATCATCGAGGCCGGGGTGATTCCCGCGGACCTCATCTACTGCAATTCGCAGTACCGACCAGAGATGACCGGCCTTGAAGTTCCTCGTGAAGTCTGGGCGCACATCAGTGGCGTCGACCTCGTTCGAGCAGGGGAGGGTGAGTTTTATGTGCTCGAGGACAACCTTCGCGTGCCCTCTGGGGTGTCTTACATGATTGAGGACCGCAAGGTGATGATGCGGCTCTTTCCAGAACTCTTCTCCATGAACGCCGTGGCTCCCGTGGAACATTACCCCGATCTTTTGCTCGAGCACCTGCGATCTGTTGCACCCGCCGGGGTGGACGACCCAACAGTGGTGGTGCTCACGCCCGGTGTCTTCAATAGCGCCTACTTCGAGCACGCATATCTGGCGCAGCAGATGGGCGTCGAACTTGTGGAGGGGCAGGATTTGTTCGTCTCTGATCACCGGGTATTTGCCAAGACGACCCAGGGACCGCAGCGAATCGATGTCATCTACCGACGCATCGATGACGACTTTCTCGATCCCCTGGTCTTTCGGTCGGATTCCACCCTGGGGGTTCCGGGTCTCGTGGGAGCCGTTCGCAGTGGACGCGTGACGGTCTGCAACGCAATTGGCACGGGAATCGCAGATGACAAAGCGGTCTATCCCTATGTACCAGACATGATTCGGTTTTACCTATCGGAGGAGCCCATCCTGAGTAATGTGCCGACCTGGGTCTGTCGGCGCCCCGATCACCTCTCGTATGTACTCGCGAACCTGGAGGAACTTGTGGTGAAGGAGACACATGGAGCGGGGGGATACGGCATGCTGATTGGGCCTTTGGCCACGCGGGAGCAATTGTCTGACTTCCGAGCGAGGATTCAGTCACAACCGAGCAACTACATCGCCCAACCGACGCTTGCCCTATCGACTTGCCCCACTTTCGTAGAGGAGGGTGTTGCCCCGCGACACGTTGACCTTCGGCCTTTCGTGCTCAGCGGTGAGAAGGTCTCCATGGTTCCCGGGGGCCTGACCCGAGTGGCGCTCAAGAAGGGATCGTTGGTTGTGAATTCATCTCAGGGCGGGGGCACAAAAGACACATGGGTTCTTCATCATGCTGAGTCGACTCGCTGACAATCTTTATTGGATGTCTCGGTACATGGAGCGAGCTGAGAACACGGCACGGATGCTCGACGTCCAGCACCAGGCGAGCATGCTGCCCGGTGACCCCTCTGCGGCCGACCAGCAGTGGCAAGCACTCTTGCGACTCTTTGAGCTTGAGTCCAAGTTTCTCCAGCGCCATGAGAGGCTGGAGGCTGGGCGCGTGTTGGTCTTTATGGTGGCCGATGAGGACAATCCCTCGAGCATCCTCGGGTGCATCTCTGCGGCCCGAGAGAACGCGCGTGCCGTGCGCGTCGTGCTGGCGCCAGAGCTCTGGGAGTGCGTCAACTCGACCTGGTTGGAGCTTCGGACGATGCTTCGATCGCCTCGTTGGCGAAAAGATCCGGGGAAGATCCTGGAGTGGGTGAAGTTTCAGTCCCACCTTTTCCGTGGGGTCATGATCGGAACAATGCTCAAAGACGAAGCCTATCGATTCTCCCGAATGGGCACCTTCATTGAGCGGGCGGATAACACCGCGCGTATTTTGGACGTGAAGTTCGTTGCACCCCGTCAGGGGTCTGCCACTCCAGGGGGATCGGCCGACTACTACTTCTGGGCCTCTGTCCTGCGGTCGGTGTCGGCCTTTGAGATCTACCGAAAGGTCTACCGGGACGTGATCACGCCCATTCGAATCGCTGAACTGCTCATTCAGCGGGCGGATATGCCGCGTTCACTTCTTGCGTGTCTCAATGAGCTGCTGTCCAACCTGGAGCAGGTCTCGCTCAATGGCCAATCGGAGTCTATTCGTATGGCTGGTCGAATGCGTGCTGATCTGCAGTATCTGCGGGTAGACGACGCTTTTGAGCCTCAGCTCCACTCCTTTCTCACGCAGTTTATGTTTCAGGTCGATCAGCTCGGACAGCTCATCAGTCAAGAGTTTCTTGTGCCCCTGAATGCCCCCCTCACCTCCTAGTGGCTTGTCATGAGAGTCAAAGTCGATCATCAGACCTTTTACGAGTACGACGAGCCCATGCATTACGCCATTGAGCGGCTCTATCTCACCCCCCGGGATGAGCCTGGCCAGCGGGTCATCTCATGGGAACTTACCGGCAGCGGAGATATCCGCGATCAACTAGATGCCTTTGGCAATGTGATGAGTACCATGGTGGTTACCCGCCCGACCCAGTCGATGGTCATCCGAGTGCGTGGCGAGGTGGAATGCACCCCAGACACGGGGATGGGCGCCTGGGTGCGGTCACACCTTGGCCGATACGAACCTCCTGTGGAAGCGTTCCTGCGGCAGACCACCCTCACAACTCCCAATAAAGACATGTCGGACTTTGCGCGAGCCCATCTCGGGCTCCCCTCTCGAGAGAGTCTCTTGGCGCTGGCCCGCGCCATAGAGGGCCGAATCGCTTACACACCCGGTGTAACCCATGTTGGCAGCAGCGCAATGGACGCTTGGTCCCGGGGGGCTGGGGTCTGTCAGGATCATGCGCACGTGATGATCGCGGTCTGTCGAAGCCAAAATATTCCTGCGCGCTACGTCAGCGGTTATTTGTCGGGCGAGGCGAGGGCGAGTGAGGCCACGCATGCCTGGGTCGACGTATGGATTGATGGCGGGTGGCTTGCGGTCGATGTGACTCACGCCTGCGAGGCGACTGACCGGTGGTTGCGACTCGCTGTGGGGGTAGATTACGACGCGGCCGCGCCTGTTCGGGGCGTTCGACGCGGGGGCGGCCAAGAGACAATGCGAGTGGCGGTCTCGGTTTCCCACTGACCAAAGCTTTCACTACACTGCGACTATGACCTACTGTGTGGCTACTCATCTGAACGAAGGGCTCGTGTTTCTCTCTGATTCGAGGACGAATGCAGGTATGGATCAGGTCTCAACCTTCCGGAAGATGACGGTCTTTGAGCGCACGGGCGATCGGATGATTGTTCTCATGAGCGCCGGAAACCTCGCAATTTCTCAGGCGGTTCGTAGCCGAATGAATGAGTTGGGGGAGGGTGAGTCGATCTGGTCTGCTCAGAGCATGGATCAGGCCGCATCAATCGTGGGCGATGCGGTTCGCGCCGTCTACGACAGGGACCATAAGGCTCTTTCGGAGTTTGGAATCGACTTTAACTGCAGCTTCATTCTTGGGGGGCAGATTCGGGGGGAGCCCTGCCGACTCTTCCAGATTTATGCAGCCGGTAATTTCATCGAGTCCCAGTCTGAGTGTCCTTACTTTCAGATTGGCGAGTCTAAGTATGGCAAGCCCATCCTCGATCGCGTTGTTCGAAGGGGCACTCCTCTCGATGAAGCTGTGAAGTGCGTTCTGATCTCGATGGACTCCACGCTCAAATCAAATATCTCGGTAGGGATGCCGCTCGACTTGCTGGTGTACAAGACGGACGATTTGGCGGTCAGCCGCTTCGTATCAATCAATGACGACGATGCGTACTTTGCTCACATCCGCAGTCGCTGGGGGGCACTGCTGCGCGAGGCCTTTCATGAGTTGCCTGAGCCGGACTGGTCTCAGATGGATCCGGAGCGGTCCCGACCGATTTTTGATCGACACATCCGCAGCATGGATCAGTAGGTCGATGCCCTAGCGAACCAGCGGCTCGATTCGCATCTCTTTTTCAAAGCGAATCGGAATGAGACCGTAGGCTGTGGTGGCCGAGCCTCGGACCGTTACCTTCACGCCCCCTTTAATGAGCGACATGGGAGCCTGCGAGAGTGAGGCCGAGAGCCCCTTAAAAATCAGCCGAGTCTTGAGCGGCACCTTCACAGCCTGGCTGGCCATGAGGGTGAATTTGGCTTGGGAGGGGACCGCCTGGGCTACCACGGTGTTCTCGATGAGGACATCGGCCTGCAGGTCCTCGAGCGGAACGTCGATTGAGGCCAGGTTGGCGACGGAGAGGGTCACCGTGAGGTCTACGCCGTCCTTGTCGAATCCAGCCACTCGAACGTCCACCAATTCGATCTTGGGTCGAGGCGCCTCTCTGCCACCCGCACATCCCCAGAGGTGAGTGAGGCTGAGCAGGCAGAGGGCGCAGAGGGCTAAACGCGAGGGGCCGACCGAGATTTGCATGGGAGCAGTATGGCATGATGAATAAACATGCTGGTGCTCCTGTCTCCCGCGAAGACCCTCGATTTTGAGTCCCCGATTCCGGGTGTGAAGATGACGCAGCCGTCTCTGGAGGCGGAGGCGGTGGGCCTGGTCGATCTTCTTCGAGACAAGACAGTCAGAGAAATTGGCCGGCTCATGACGTTAAGCGACAAGCTCGCTCGTCTCAATCATGAGCGATTCCAAGAGTGGTCTTACCCCCCATCACCGGACCGGGCTCGGCCGGCGCTGTTGGCCTTCAACGGCGACGTCTATGAGGGGCTCGATGCTTCGACGCTTAGTGCCTCCTCGCGTCGTTGGGCGCAGGAGCACCTGCGGATTCTCTCTGGACTCTACGGTGTCTTGCGCCCGCTTGACGCCCTCCAGCCATACCGGCTCGAGATGGGCACACGATTGCCCAATGCGCGCGGCGCCGATTTGTATCGGTTCTGGGGTCACCGAGTGACCACTGAGCTCAACCAGCAGATCGCTCATCTGAGGAGGTCCGGAGAGGAGGCTCTGGTGGTGAATCTCGCCTCCGAAGAGTATTTCAAGGTCGTGCGAACACAGCCTGTCGCGAAGACGGGTGACGACCCGGGTGGGCCCGGGCTGCAGGCCTCGATTGTTCATCCGGTGTTTCAAGACGAGGCGGAGGATGGATCGTTCAAGGTTGTTAGCTTCTACGCCAAGCGGGCCCGTGGGCTTATGGCTCGAGCCATCGTCGAAGGTCAGATGACGCAGGCGACCCACCTTCACTCGTTCAATGGAGGGGGTTATCGCTTTGTAAGTTCGCTGTCATCCCCAGAGCGACCTGTGTTCAGGCGAGCGGCATCAGATCGGGGTGGGACGAGCTGAGGCTCCGGCACGAGCCAGACCCCAAAGCGTGACATCACCGCCCGCTGAATCTGGAGGGCCAACTCGAGAACCTCGGCAGCGCGGGCCTGGCCATGGTTTACCAGGACAAGCGCATGTTTGTCATAGACCCCAGCCCCCCCGAGACGCAATCCCTTAAACCCAAGTTGCTCGATGAGCCAGCCTGCGGAGAGCTTCACCTGCCCGTCGCTGGCGGGGTAGGCCGGCATGCCCTCGTTCCGATCGATGAGAACCCGTGCGTAAGGCTCCGGCACGGTGGGATTTTGGAAGAAGCTCCCAACGTTGCCGAGGTTTTCAATCGGGGGAAGTTTCTTGTTTCGTAGAGACATCACCGCGTGAGCAACATGGAGCGGGGACGGCGTGGCTCCCTTGCAAATCTCCCCGAGCTCCTTTTCGAGTCCGAGGTAATCAGTCTTTGGGGTCGCACGGGGAGCGGGAGTGAGCTGAAAGTCGACCGCGGTGATGAGGAAACGAGGTGCGTTCCATGGCCCCTGTCGCGCCTCATCCTTGAAGCGGCTGCTGCGATAACCAAAGTCGCAGGCCTCTGGCGAGAATGTCGTGTGCTCATGGGCTTCAAAGTCCCAGGCGTGCACGAGCTCGATGCATTCGGCCACCTCGACGCCGTAGGCACCGATGTTCTGAATAGGAGCAGCACCGACCGTGCCGGGAATGAGGGCCAGATTCTCGAGGCCTGCCCAACCCTGGGCGAGGGTCCACATGACAAAGCGATGCCAAGGCTCCCCAGCCGCGCAGCGGATGCGGATGGCCTGTTCATTGGCAGACAGCCGAACGATGCCCATGAGTTGGTTCAAGATGACCGTCGCGGGCAGGGGAGCATCCTCCTCTGCCGAGATCACGACGTTACTGCCACCACCCAAGATGAATTTCGGGGCGCCCACAAGCGACTCAGAGAGCGCTGGCAGGGCAGTCGAGTCTGTCAGTCGAACAAGATACTGGGCAAAACTCGGCAGTCCCATGGTGTTCAGGGCCTGCAGGCTGACCGGGGGGCTAGCTGGGCGTGATTCCGAGTCGGACATAGATCGGGGCAAAGGGCTCCGCCTGCGTGATGTCGACAAGACCCTCTCGCGCGAGTTCGAGCAGGGCCAGAAAGTGAACAATGATGACGGGTAGTCCTCCTCCCGCCGCGAGCGTCTCTTCGAAGAGTTCGTGGAACTCAAGAAACTGAACGGGCTGAAGCTGTCGAAGAATCTTCGACATATGCTCACGCACTGAGAGTGACTCTCGGGTCACTTGGTGGTGGGTGACGAGCTTGGCGCGTCTCAGGAGGTCCTTCCATGCCGCCGCGAGGTCGGGGGCAGCGACCTTTGGCAAGACCAGCGCAGCTGTGGGGTCCGTGCTGACCAGCGCGGGAAATACATCACGGTCCAGTTGAGGACGTTCATCAATCTGCTGCGCGGCAACCTTCAGGCGTTCGTACTCTAATAGTCGCCTAACCAGTTCGGCCCTGGGGTCTTCGGGCTCCTCGTCGCCGTGTTTTGCCTTGACTGGCAGGAGCATGCGCGACTTGATTTCGATGAGCATTGCGGCCATGAGTAGGTACTCTGCTGCAAGCTCCAGGTTGTGGGTTCGAACCTCATCAATGTAGCCCAAGTACTGCTGCGTCACCTCGGCCATGGGAATGTCGAGGATGTTGAAGTTTTGTCGACGGATCAGGTAGAGCAGGAGGTCGAGGGGGCCTTCAAATGCCTCCAGAATGACCTCGAGTGCATCCGGTGGGATGTAGAGGTCACGCGGGAGGTCGACCAAGGGCTCGCCGTAGAGGCGAGCGATGGCTGACTCAACGCCGGCGAAGTCAGTCGTGGGAAGGGGTGAGACTGGGCTGGTAGACATAGGGCTTCTGGGGAACGCGAGCGGCCTGAGCCCGGGCGGAGGCATCCAGATCGATGGGGCCCTTGTCCCAATAAATCAGTCGCCCCTCCTGCTGTTTCTTCTCCAGCTCTGGGCGGGCGGCTTTGAGGGTCTCTAAGAATCGGGTGACATCCGACTCGTAATGGGGGCGGGCGATGCGCAAGACAATCGGCATTGGGGGGCTCCTTAGCTTTGGGCCTGCAGGCTAGATTTATTGACCTCTATGAGCCGGTCGATTTGGGTGCGATCGACCCGTGTAACGAGGTGTTTAAAGGCAAGGACCGAGTGTACTGGAGGGTGGTTGAGCGCATGCCAATCAAGGGGGTTGGGCAACGCAAAAACCTCTCGCTCGACTCGCTCGACCATTGTGGGAAGGACCGGTTTTAAAAGGATCGCAAGGCGTGCGAATGATCGCAGTGCGGTGGTCAAGACGCGATGGAGCAGGGCCTCAGAACCTGACACTTTCGCGAGTTCCCAGGGTTTGTGCAGATCTACGTAGGCGTTAACCGAATCCATCAATTCCGCAACATCGCGAATCATTCGGGCGGTATCGCGTGCATCGTAGGCCTGGGCAATGGCGGGCCCACGGTCTGTGAGGAGTTGCTCAAGCGCTGCATGATCGCTCTCGGGCTCCGACTCGCGAGCGTCACCCAAGAGACGCCCTTCGAAGCGCTTTATGAGAAAGCCGGCGCAGCGACTCGCAATATTGGCAAATTTGCCAACAAGGTCGCTGTTGACCTTTGCAATGAAGTCATCAAAGCTGAGATCAAGGTCTTCCATTGAACCGTTGAGTCGGGAGGCGAAGTAGTACCGGAGCCACTCGGGGTTCAGGCCCTCCTCGATGTAACTTTGGGCGGTGATAAAGGTGCCGCGAGACTTGCTCATCTTCGCCCCGTCAACCGTCAGAAAGCCGTGGGCAAAGACGCGTGTGGGGGTTCGATGCCCAGAGAATTTCAGCATGGCCGGCCAAAACAAGGTGTGAAAGTAGAGGATGTCTTTGCCAATGAAGTGAATCTGCTCCACCTCCGAGTCGGGTCCGACAAAGTCCTCAAACGACTCCCCGTGGAGTTCGCACCATCTGTGGAGCCCCGCGAAATAGCCGACGGGCGCGTCCAGCCAGACATAGAAGTATTTTCCCGGCGCCTCCGGAATCTCAAAGCCGAAGTAGGGCGCATCTCTTGAGATGTCCCAATCGACAAGACCGCCCTGCGCGTCGTTGACATCACCAAGCCATTCTTTCAGCTTATTGACCGCCTCCGTCTGAAGCCGCCCCGGCTCAAAGGCCCACTCTCTGAGAAACGCGAGGCAGCGCGGATCGGAGAGCCTGAAAAAGTGGTGATCACTCGAGCGCGTAATCGGGGTTGCCCCACTCACGGCGGAGACGGGATTTTTGAGTTCGGTGGGGGAGTACGTTGCTCCACAGGCCTCGCAGGAGTCACCGTACTGATCTCTCGCGTCACACTTTGGGCACGTGCCCTTGATAAACCGATCGGGAAGGAACATCTCGCGAACCGGGTCGAACATCTGCTCGATGGCTCGCACCTCGATGAGACCGGCCTTCACCAGTGATCGATAAAGACTCTGGGAGAGTTGTTTGTTTTCTTCGGAGTGCGTGCTGTGATAAAGATCGAAGGCCACGGCAAAGCTGGCGAAGTCTCGAGTATGTTCGTGCCAGACTCGCTCGATCAGGGCTTCGGGCGTGATTCCCTCTTTTTCGGCGCGCAACATGATGGGCGTTCCGTGCGTGTCATCCGCGCAGATGTAGACCACCCGGTGTCCCTGCATACGCTGGAATCGCGCCCAGATATCCGTCTGGATGTACTCGACGAGATGACCGAGATGGATGGCGCCATTGGCGTAGGGCAGCGCAGAGGTCACAAAGAGGCGGCGAGGCATAGCCCTTCATTCTAGCGTTCGTAAGGGAGGGCTTGCCTTGGTTCATAATCCCAGCCATGGCAATTAAGAGTGACCATTGGATTCGCCGAATGGCGAGAGAGAAGGGCATGATTGAGCCCTTCGAGTCGGGCCAGGTCCGCCAAGCGCTTGGCGAACGCATCGTTTCGTTCGGCACCTCGAGTTATGGCTACGACGTTCGGTGCGCGGATGAGTTCAAGATCTTCACCAATATCAACAGCACCATCGTCGACCCCAAGAATTTCGACACCGCGTCTTTCGTCGACTTCAAGGGGCCGGTCTGCATCATCCCCCCCAACTCATTTGCGCTTGCGCGAACCGTCGAATACTTCCGCATCCCCCGAAGCACGCTCGTGGTCTGTCTGGGCAAGTCGACCTATGCCCGCTGCGGGATCATTGTGAATGTCACTCCGCTTGAGCCTGAGTGGGAGGGTCACGTCACGCTTGAGTTCTCGAACACCACCCCACTCCCAGCCAAGATCTATGCCAACGAGGGCTGCGCTCAGATGCTTTTCTTCGAGAGTGATGAGGTCTGTGAGACCTCATACAAGGATCGAGGGGGTAAGTACCAGGGGCAGACGGGGGTCACGCTGCCCCGGACTTGATTCGCGTCAGGCGCACAAAGCGGTAGCGCATGGCGCCAGCGGCGCCCTCGCCGAGCGCCTCGGTCGACCACTCGGCCGGATTGAGGGCGGGAAAGAATGCATCGCCGGCGACATCGGCCTCGACCTCCGTCAACTCAATGACGTCGGTCATGGCCAAGGCCTGCGCATAGACATCGGCCCCGCCGATCAACATGAGGTCAGACTCTCCGCGCAGCTCGCCAACCCACAGTGCCTCCTCAAACGACTGCACTCCCTGAACTTGCGGTGCATGCTCGGCCAGTGGAGCCCAGTCGGTGTTGCGGGTGAGCACCAGGTGGAAGCGGCTGGGCAGGGGCCGTCCGAGCTGCGAAAGGATGGAGTCATAGGTCTTGCGACCCATGACGACGCATTTATTCAGGGTGAGGGCCTTGAAGCGTCTGAGGTCCTCTGGCAGATGCCAGGGCAGTTTGTTGTCATTGCCGATGCACCCATTTCTGGCTACTGCGACCACGGCAATGACCTTTGGCCTCATACCGCCACAGGAGCCTTGATGGCTGGATGGCATCGATAGCCCACCAATTCGAAGTCATCGTAGGCGTAGTCAAAAAGAGTGCTGGGTCGGCGACGGATGACGAGGGTGGGAAGGCCAAAGGGTTCCCGAGAGAGTTGCTCCTGAGCCTGCTCCAAATGGTTGCTGTAGAGGTGGCAGTCGCCCCCAGTCCAGACGAAATCGCCCACATCAAGGTCCGTCTGCTGCGCCACCATGTGCGTGAGCAGCGCATAGCTGGCAATGTTGAATGGCACACCCAAAAAGATGTCGGCGCTGCGCTGGTAGAGCTGGCAGGAGACTTTTCCCTCTGCAACGTAGAACTGGAAGAAGGCATGGCACGGTGCGAGCGCCATCTCGGGAATCTGAGCCACATTCCAAGCGCTGACGATCAGGCGGCGCGAGTCTGGATTTTTTCGAATTTGGTCGACCATCTCACTCATCTGGTCAACCACTCGGTTGGGGTGTTCAGGCGTGGGCGCGGGCCAGGCGCGCCACTGTTTTCCGTAGACTGGACCGAGCTCTCCGTCAGGGCCTGCCCATTCATCCCAGATAGACACTCCGGCAGCCTGCAAGGAGGTTACGTTGGTCTCTCCCCTGAGGAACCAGAGAAGTTCGTGAATGATGCTTTTCGTGTGCACTTTTTTGGTCGTGACCAGAGGAAAGCCATCTGCCAAGCGAAAGCGCATCTGCCAGCCAAAGACCGATCGGGTGCCTGTTCCAGTTCGATCTGTCTTTTCTGTTCCCTGAGTCAGCACATACCGCATCAGGTCGAGGTAGGGTTTCACGCGACCTATTCCGTGAGGCCTGAGGCTACCGTGGAGAAGCCGGCGTCGACGTAGGTGATCTCTCCGGTTACGCCCGCGGCAAGGTCCGACAACAAGAAGGCGCAGACGTTGCCCACATCCTCGATGGTGACGTTGCGGCGAAGCGGCGCATTCTTCTCCACCACCGACAGAATATTCCCGAACCCCTTGATGCCGCTGGCTGCGAGTGTCTTGATGGGGCCGGCGGAGACGCCGTTCACGCGAATGCCAACCGGGCCCAAGCTCGCAGCCATGTATCGCACAGCGGCCTCGAGGCTCGCCTTGGCCAGTCCCATGGTGTTGTAAGCCGGAACCGTCCGAACTGCACCCAGGTAACTGAGGGTCACCATCGCACCTTGGCGACCTTGGATCAGCGGGAGGGCGGCTTTCGCCATGGCTGGAAAACTATAGGACGACACTTCGTGTGCGGTTCGGAAGCCCTCTCGGCTAAGACCCTCGAGAAAGTCACCCGCGATGGCCTCGCGGGGCGCAAAGGCAATGGCATGAACAAGCCCGTCGAGTCCGCCCCATTCTTTTCCGAGGGCGTTAAAAACGGCCTGAATTTGCTCGTCCTCGGAGACGTCGCATGGCAAGCAAACCGCGCTGCCAAACTCGGCCGCCATGTCTCTGACCCGTTCCTCAAAGCGCTCATTTTGGAAGGTGAAGGCGAGTTGAGCGCCCTGCTGATGACAGGCCTTTGCAATTCCGTAGGCAATCGACCTGTTTGACAGGAGGCCGGTAATAAGAATTCTTTTGTCTGCCAGAAATGCCACGTGAGTGCCCTTGGAGGTGAGAAGCCCCCTAGTTTACTTGCCTCAAACCCTGCTCTGACATAATGAAGGGTCTGCCTTTATTTGTCCCTCCATGACTCCCTCCCTGCCTGCCTTTGCGCTCATTCGGATGCTTCATGCAGGCCTTTTGCTCCTCTTTCTTTTGGCCGCCGTATTTGGACTGGGTGCCATCCTTGCCGCGCATACGCAGGGTCTGGCGGACGAGACCACTCGAGCACTCGCGAGCTTCTACGACGTGGACCGACCAGTCTTGGTTCGGGTCATCGCCTTCGCGAAAGAGATGCTTCAGTTGAACTGGGGGCAAAGCATGGTGGGGGGTGTGCCGGTCACTCAGACGCTTATGTTGGCCCTGCCGGTCACGCTGAGCTACTCGGTTTCGAGCCTGCTCGTCATTCTCGCGCTGGCTATTCCATTGGCTCTGGCGGCAAGTCGAGCACCCGGCGCGCCTCTCGATCGAGGCGTTCGCATGGTGACCGTGACCATTTTTTGTCTTCCCGGATTCGTCCTTGCCGCGCTGCTCTTTTTTCCGCAAGACCCACTCGAACGATTGGCATCCTTCGCGTGTTTTTCGGCCACCAGCTTTGCGCTCTCTGCGTGGGTGCTCAGAGAGGCCGTGGTCTCAGAAATGGCTAGCCCCCCCGCGAGGGCAGCGCTCGCACTTGGATTTCCAGTCCCGCAGGTCTGGTGGGAGCACGCGGTTCGCCGGGGAGTGATGAAGCTGGGACGATCCAGCCCGATGTGGTTCTTCAGTGTCGTTGCAACCAACTGTGTACTGATCGAGTCTGTCTTCGGCCTCAAAGGTCTTGGCAATCTGGGCCTCGCGTCGATTCTCTCAAGAGATGATCCTGTCTTGCTCGCCCTGGTGTTCGCCTGGGGACTGGTCATGATCGTCGCTCGCCTCGGCCTCGAACTCGCCTTTGGCATCTTAGATCCCACGCTTCGGTCTCGCCCCACTGAGATTGTCGAATGAGTCTCTCGATCGCCAGCGCTTCAGAGGCGCGCGTTCAAAGACGCGGCTGGATCTGCTTTTGGGCGCTCGGAGCGCTCTTCTTCTCGTGCCTGCTGACGCTCTTGCCCGATGGCGCTGCCCTGCTTGGAACCAGTGTCTCGCGGCCCGAGCCTCCCTCAGCGCAACACTGGTTCGGCACCGACCTGTTTGGTCGAGATCTCTTCCTCGTGATGCTTCGAGGGCTCGGCGAATTGTTGCTCTTGAGCATGACTGCTGCCGGTGCCGCATTGACGCTTGGAAGCGCGGTTGGACTCGTTCAGTCTGAATGGAGCGGCGTGGTCGGCTCCCTCACCAGAAAGCTCGCTGAGACGCTTGGAAGCTTGCCCATCCTTTTGGTCTTGCTCGCCCTGTGCGCTGCGGTCAGGCCCAGCGCCTGGGTCCTTGCGCTTTTGCTCGGTCTCTTCATGTGGCCGGGTGTTGCTCAGGTGGTTGACCGCACGCTTCGTCGGGAGCGTCGTCGCCACTCTTTCCTCGCGGCGCAGGCCCTCGGTCAGAGCCTTTTTGGACTGCTCCATGGGCACCTTCTGCCGGCGATGGGTCGCGCGCTCTTGACCATTCTGCCCCGCACCATAGGCTTCTCGCTGCTCACTCTGGCGGCCATCGACTTTCTCGGGCTCGCGAAGGCGGCACTGCCCTTTGGACTCGGACAGCTTCTTGCGCAGGCCCTTGACCCGGCCATCCCCTGGTGGGTGGAAGCCTCCGGCCCGGCCGCGTTGGCCTTGGTCCTCTATCTGTTGCTTCAGATGCATCTGGCGGTTCAGACATCACTGTCGGTCTCGAGTGAGGCCAGCGTGCCCTCATGCTGAGAGTCGCCGGGCTCTCCGTCACAACCTCTGACGGTCAGTCGTTGCTGTCGAACCTGAATGTCAGTCTCGAGGCGGGCCAGACCCTCGCGCTCATGGGAGATGACGCGAGCGGTCACCATGTTTTGGGACGCCTGATGCTGGGCCTGCTGGAGGGCGTTACACCCACCGGTGAGATCGTCTGGGACGGACACGACCTACTGTCGTGCTCTGCTCAAACCCTTCAAGACCTTCGCGGGCGGCAATTGAGTCTGCTTGCCCGAGAGTTTGAGGAGGCGTTGCCGGGCGATATCCCCATCTCCAGACAGCTCCGCAGCTGGCAGCGGAGCGCTGGACTCCCCGGGACTTCGGGGCATGAGGCCATCCTGTCCGTCCTCGACTTGCTTGGGCTCGAGACCGGGCCTCGCCTGACCGGCCGCCTGCCGGGCGAGTTGAAACCTGCTGATCGTCAGCTCCTCTGCCTTGCCAGAATTCTCATCAGAAGGCCGCGTCTCATCATCGCAGAGGAGCCCACCTGGGCGCTCGATGTCGTCCAGAAGCGTCTGGCTGAATTCGCACTCGCTCGTTATGTACGGGATGCGCAGGCCAGTCTCATTTTGGTGACACGGGATGCGGAGCTCGCCGCACACCTTTCGGAGTCCCTGGTTGTCTTTCATGATGGGCATGTCATTGAGCAAGGCGAGACTGAGCGCATCAGCCGGAACCCCGGGGAGAGGCGAACGTCCGAGCTCTTTGCCTTGCAGTCGGAGCCGCTCGTTGGACCGCCTGGTGAGCGAAATGTTCTTCTGGATGTACGTCGGCTCACCTGTCAGTTTGTAGCCCCTCATTTCGACCCTGCATCTCGGCCGCAGATTGCCGTCTTTCAGGCGAGTTTCGTCGCGTCTCGCGGTGAGACTCTGGCCATTACGGGAGAGTCAGGTGCTGGAAAATCGACTCTGGCCATGGCCATGCTTGGCCTCTCTGGTGCTCGGGTTGAGGGTCAGATCCGCTTCGATGGCGAGGACTTGCTGGAGTTGTCGGAGTCGGAGCTGATGCGAAGGCGCAGACGCATGGGCCTGGTTCTTTCGCGACCTCAGGAGGCCTTGGCCCGTTCGATGACGGTGGCAGACGCGCTGGGAGAGGGGCTTCGGTACAAGCAGCCAGAGCTCACGCCAGGACGACGGACGGATCAGGCGCGTGAGCTGCTTCGGGAAGTGGGCCTTGCTCCGGATCGTCTCGATGCGCTCGGTCGAGACCTCGCCCCTGCTGAGCGGCAGCGTGTGGCACTCGCCCGCGCACTCGCCGCTGGCCCGGACCTCATTGTTCTCGATGAGCCCACCCTCTATCTTGATCCGCATGAGCGCTTCTTGTTTTTGAGCATGCTGGTGGATGTTCAGAAGGCTCGCGGCCTCGCTTACATTCTCGTGTCTCATGACTTTCGAGTGGTTCGTCTCGTTGCCCACCGCGTCTTGGTGATGCGCCAGGGCAGTATCGTCGAGTTCGGTGGCGTTGACCATGTTTTTGGCGCCCCTCGCAATCAAGCCACCCAAGTGATGCTCGATTCCGCCTTTCCTCATGTTCGGCTTCAAGAGACCTTCTCATGAATAGCCCTGATTCTCTCTTCGGTGGCCCGAGACGCGGCTCATTTCTCGCGCTTCTTGCGGGTGCTCTGCTCGTCTCGTCGTGCTCCAAGGCCCCAGCGCCCGGTGCTCCGCCCCCTCTCGTAAAAACCGTGGTGGTCGGGCAGTCCCATCCCCTGGCGACGACCGCAAGAGCAATTGACCCCAACGCCTCTCGCACCTCACCCAGTCAGGCCCGCGCGGAACTCTCAGGGGAGGTGCTTGAGGTGCTCGTTCGCTCCGGCCAACAGGTTGCCGCGGGGCAGGCCCTCGTTCGAATCGACCCGCGAGACGCGAAGCTCGCAGACTCTTCGGCAAAGGTTCAAGTCCAGGCTGCGAGGGCGGAGCTCGCATCGGCCGAGGCCGACTTCGCTCGCTACACCGAGCTCAGGCAGAAGTCATTCATCTCCCAGGCGGAGTGGGAGCGCCGCAGCGCTGCCCTAGCGAATACGCGGGGCCAGTTTGAGGCGACACTTGATCGGCTTGGCGTGTCGTCGGTTCGCGCCCTTCAGGCGGCGCGAGTTGAGCGCGTCTTGGTGGCTCCCGGACAGTTCGTTCAGGCGGGCCAACTGGTCGCGGGGCTTCACCCCGATCGTCCGATTGCCGCTTTCGCGGAATCGGGCGGAGCGTCTCGCTCGGCACGGGGCCTGTCAATTCCGACGACCGCTCTGCTCGATGGGTCGGCCGTTATGGTGGTCGAGGTCTTAAAGGATGGCGGCGCTCGCGTCGTCCGCCGAAACGTCAGGATCTCTCAGGCGCAAGAGCAAGAGGTCTTCGTTCTCGAGGGACTCGCAGAAGGGGACCGAGTGGTGTCGATTGGCGCGCACCTGCTCGCCGATGGGCAAACCGTCCGAGTTGTTGAGCTCGGGTCAACGAAGTGAGCCGATTCAACCTCTCGCGTTGGGCGCTTGAGCATCCTGCGCTCATCCGCTTTTTAATGGTCTCGCTCTTGGTCCTGGGCATTGGGAGCTACTTCAGTCTTGGCCAAGACGAGGACCCACCCTTCAATTTTCGTGTCATGGTGGTTCAGGCCAACTGGCCGGGCGCAACTGCGAGCCAGATGGCAGATCAGGTGGCAGATCGCATGGAGCGCATCCTTCAGGATGTTCCGAACGTCTATCGCATCACCAGCTTCTCAAAGCCGGGCACCACGACCGTTATCTTCCAGATAAAAGACGACTTTGATCCCAAGGAGGTTCCTCAGCGCTTCTACACGGTGCGCAAAAAGATGGCAGATCTTGCCTACACCCTGCCCAAGGGAGTGGATGGACCCTACTTCAATGACGATTTCGGTGACACCTTTGGCGTGATCTATGCCGTGGCGGCGCCGGGCCTCTCTCAGGCCGAAACCAATGATCTGGTGCGTGCCGTTCGGGCTCAGTTTCTGCGCGTCAAAGATGTGGGCAAGGTTGAGGTCTTTGGTCTGCAGCAAGAGCGTATCTTTCTCGAACTCTCTCGTCGGGCGCTTGCGCGCTACTCTCTCAGCGCGGAGGCCGTTGCGCAGCAGATCAGCCAGCAGAATGCGGTGGTCGATGCTGGCGCGCTTCAGACCAATGCGCACGCGATTCCGCTGAGGGTTTTGGGGCAGTTTCAGTCCGTCGAAGACCTCGCGAACATGCCCATTCGGGCAGGAACGCTCATGCTCCGGCTGGGCGATCTGGCCGTGGTTCGGCGAGGACTCGAGGATCCGCCTTCCACGCAGCTGCGGTTTAACGGGGAGCAGGTCGTTGGGCTGGGCATTTCTATGCAAAAGGGCGGTGACGTGGTGGCCCTGGGACGAGCACTGGCGCTTGCCTCCGATCGCGTTAAGGCGGATCTACCGCTTGGGACGAGTCTTTATCAGGTGCAAGATCAGCCTCGTGTCGTGGCGAACTCCGTTGGTGAATTTCTGAAAACGCTGGCTGAGGCCGTGGCCATTGTGTTGGGGGTGAGCCTTCTGGCCCTGGGCCTTCATAGCAAGCCCCTCCGAATTGATCCAAGGCCCGGCCTAATCGTCGCCATTAGCATCCCACTGGTGATGGCAGTGACTTTCCTCCTCATGAAACTCTGGGGGGTTGGCATTCACAAGATCTCTCTGGGGTCGCTCATCATTGCGCTGGGCTTGCTTGTCGATGACGCCATCATCGTGGTGGAGATGATGGTCCGCAAACTGGAGGAGGGGGCCGATCGAATCACGGCGGCCACTGCGGCATTCGAACTGACCGCCTGGCCTATGCTGACGGGAACGCTCATTACCGCGGTTGGTTTTCTGCCCATCGGAATTGCGAAGTCTGTGGTGGGCGAGTACACCTTTGCCATATTCGCGGTGACAGCCGCTGCCCTCATCGTCTCTTGGGTGGTCTCGGTTTTGTTTGTTCCCACGCTGGGCGTCTGGCTGCTCAAAACTCCCCGCAAGGAGGATGGCCCCTCCGAGCACCACAGTGATGACGCTTATCAGAGCGCGTTTTTCCAGCGCTTTCGGCGGGTCCTCGAATGGTGTCTGCGTCGACGCAGACTGGTGCTCGCGCTGACCATTGGAACCTTCGTCCTTGGCATTATCGGGATGGGACGAGTCGAGCAGCAGTTCTTTCCCGATTCCTCGAGACCCGAGATTCTTGTCGATGTGGTGCTGGCTGAGGGGTCTGGATTTCGTCGTACCGAGGAGACCGTCAAGTCCATTGAGACAGCTATTCGAGGCCTTGAGGGGGTGGGATCGGTTACCAGCTGGGTGGGCTCGGGGGCACCCAGATTTTTCCTTCCCCTGGACATTATCTTTCCCCAGAGCAACGTGGCCCAGCTCATCATTCTTCCGGCTCCAGGGGCGTCACGAAAAGCCCTTCTGGCCGATTTGAGCAAGGCACTTCCCGAAGCGGCCCCAGAGGCGCGACTTCGGATCAAGCTCCTCCCCAACGGCCCGCCGGTGCCCTATCCCGTTCAGGTTCGGGTGCTCGCCGACCGCCCTGAGGCCATCACGCCGATCGCTCAGGAGGTGTCAGCGGCCATGAGGCGTCACCCCGACCTTCGCGGAGTGAATAGCAACTGGAACGAGACGCGCCCCGTTGCACAGGTATCTGTGGATCTTGCGCGAGCCCGCGAGCTCGGCGTATCGGCCTCGTCGGTGGCCCAGACTCTGAGGGCACGGTTCGCGGGGGTGTCGGTGGGCGAGTATCGTGAGAACGACAAGCTCATCCCCATCGAGATGCGCTTGCCCGTCCAAGAGCGAGATGCCCTCTCGGATTTGCGGGGCCTTTTGCTTCCCTCCGCCCAGGGTGGGCAGGTTCCGCTCGAGAAGATCGCATCCGTTCGCATGGTCTGGGAGTCGGGAGTCATCTGGCGCCAAGATCGGCAGTACGCGATGACGCTTCAGGCCACTGTAGCCAATGGCCGACAGGGCCCCGCTGTCTCTGCCGAGATCATGCAAGCCCTCTCCGGCCTCTCCCAGAACCTTCCCCCAGGCGTGATGCTTCAAGAGGCAGGCGAGGTGGAGGAGAGCGGAAAGGGTCAGAGCTCGATCTTTGCGGGCCTGCCCATCATGCTCTTCATCACCCTGACTCTTCTGGTGGTTCAGCTTCAGGACACGCCGCGCAGCCTAATGGTCTTTGCGACGGCGCCCCTCGGAATTGCTGGGGTTGCAGGCGCGCTTCTCTTGCTGGGCAGACCATTCGGCTTTGTGGCAATGCTCGGCTTTATTGCGCTGATGGGCATGATCATGCGCAACTCACTCATCCTGATCGACCAGATTGAGAAGGAGCGGGCACAGGGTAGCGACCTTCGAACCGCGATCATCGACGCCACCGTCCGGCGGTTTCGCCCCATTACCCTGACGGCCGCTGCTGCTGTGTTGGCAATGATCCCTCTGCAGAGCAGCGCCTTCTGGGGCCCTATGGCGGTTGCCATCATGGGAGGGCTCATCGTGGCGACTGCACTCACCCTTTTCTCTCTGCCAGCGCTCTACGCGCTTTTCTACAAGGCGTCCTAAGATCGGGGTCTAGATTGACGTCCGAGTCGAATACTCTGGGAGGCCACCAGAATTTCCGCAAGAAACATGAGGCAGGCGGTGATAAAAAACCCAAAGCCGCCCAGAAATGACAGGGAGACCCAGCGACTGAGCATGAGCCTACCCTCCAGGCCGGCAGAGTAAAACAGCTCCATCACGGTCAGGCCGATAAGCACCGCACACACAACCATCAGTGCCGTGGCGGCATTAATAATCTTGCCTCTCAACTCAAGGGTATCGAGCTCTTTTTCGATCTTGAGTCGTTTAAGCTCGGCGGTGTCAGCGAGCGACTCGAGTTGGGTTTGAAGATTTCGCGCTCTGTCAATGACCCGAGCCAGGCGCGTTCCAAGCGCATTGAGCATGCCCGCTACGCCGGTCAGGAGGAAGACTGGCGCGACAGCCAACTGAATGGCTTCGGTCGTGGCATTCATGTCGCTCATTGCGGCTGCTTCGCCGGAGGCACCGGAGACGTGTAGAGCCCCTGGATGACACCCGGGTCATCTTTGGCCTTCTCCTCAATGAGCGCATCGAGTGCGCCAGCCAAAACGGGCGAATCGACCGTACCCATCCAAGCATTCCGGTTGTTTCTTAGCAGAATGAGACGATCGATACTGCAGTCTTTTCCGGGCCCCTTCAGCCAGTTGAGTGCCGCTTGAAGCCTTCGGCTTTCTGGTTCCTCCATAAGACTGCGAAACTCACTCACCTTGCAATTGGGCGGCGGCGGGGGCGCAGGTTTGGGGGCCTCCTCGGTACCGGGAAGGCTGAGGGGCTGGGTCAAGACAGGGCTGGAAAACAGAAAAACCACTGCAGTGACAAAGACTTGGATTGGGCGCATAGTCATCCTCTGGGTGGTTTTTTTAAGAATCCCGGCTCAGATCCGATTGTAAGGTCATGCAGATAAGACGACGCCAACTCTCTGGGGTAAGCCTCCCCCTCTCCCTCTGGGCCTTCTTGGCTCTGGGGCTGAGTGTGCCTGCGGGCGCTTCTGACTTTCTCATTCTGGACCGTCCGAAGGGAAGGGTTCAGTACGCTGAGATGTTCTCCGTGCGACCTACAACTGAGGGCGCCCTTGTTTGGCTTGTAGAGGACGCGCGTCATCCCGACCTGCTGGGTCACCTCTCCACCCTCTCGCTGCTCGAAATTGATTGCGGAAAGAAAAAGGTGCGCACACGGCTCGAGAAGCGCTACACAGGGAGCCGAGCCCAAGGCCGGTCTACCCATATGGGCACGGTCAACTCAGATTGGCGCGATGGAACCAAGGGCGCAAGCCCAGACAGAATCCTCGTCGAGCGACTCTGTCCAGCTTGATCGTCGGGTCTCGCGTAAGCGTGTGCCCAGTCTGACTTCTCTCTGTCACCCACGCTCGTTAAGTTTCTGGTCGAATAGTGAGATCTAAATCGACAAGGGGGCGGACATGACTTACACAGACGATCAGCTTGAGATGGCGCTTGAGTGGATTGAGGAGATGTCCATCCTGAGCGAGCCGGCCAAAGCGGTTATGCGACGACTCTGTCTTCAGCACCTCAAGGAGCGCTCTTGGCTGTCTCTCAGTGAGATTCAGGAGGACCTCTCGACGGTGGGCGCCGAGGACGTGGAGGTGGCCCTTGATGACATGGTGATCCTCAGCCTGGTTGCCACCGCCGACCTCGATGACGACGATGACACGCTTTTTCGGATTTCCCCTCAACTGGCGTTTGACCTCGACAACACCATCGTGGAGGTGGTGGACTCGGAAAGCTTCGATGGTCAGCCCTAGGACCCGCCTGTCGCGACAGACCGTCTAACATGTGAGGGTGCAAGCCCTCGCATTTATTGATCTAGAGACATCCGGATCCACGCCCACCCAAGATCGCATTACCGAGGTGGGCATCATCACGCTCGACGCAGGGCGCCTGCAGTCATGGAGCAGTCTGGTCAATCCTCAGACCTCCATCCCCCCGTTTATTGAAAATCTGACCGGCATCACGAACGAGATGGTTGCGGATGCGCCTCTCTTTGAGGATCTCATCCCGGAGATTCTGGACCGGCTCATGGGGCGCATCTTTGTGGCCCATAACGCACGATTTGACTACGGGTTCATCAAGCAGTCGCTTAAGCGGGCTGGCATTGACTTTCGTGCCACAACCTTGTGCACCGTGAAACTCTCCCGCAAGCTCTTTCCCGAGGAGCGCAAGCACAACCTCGACAGTCTTGTGCAGCGTCATGGACTTGTTGCGCAGACACGTCATCGGGCGCTCGCGGATGCAGACCTCATTGCGCAGTTCTGGCTCAAGCTGACGGACTCTTTCGCCCCCGAGGTCTTGGAGCGGGTCGTGACCGAACTCACTGCTCGGCCCAGCCTGCCGACTCATCTCGGCATCGATCTTCTTGACGAATTGCCAGAGAAGCCGGGCGTTTATCTGTTCTATGGAGAGAATGATCTGCCGCTTTACGTTGGCAAGTCAAAGAACATTCGAGAGCGTGTTCTATCGCATTTCTCGGCAGACGTGCGGTCGGCCCGTGAACTCAGCCTGAGCCAGCAGATTCGACGGGTGGACTGGATCGAGACGGGAGGGGAGGTCGGTGCACTTCTGCGGGAGGCGGCGCTTGTCAAGCAGCTGCAGCCCACCCTTAACCGTCAACTGCGCCTGAATCGAGGGGTCTGCTCTCTCGTCTTGGGTGGGGCGCATGAGGATCCCCAGGCGGTGGTGAGATCTGCGCAGGAATTAGACCCTGGCCGTCAGGACACCCTATATGGTCTGTTTGAGAGCGGTGCCGAGGCTCAGAGAACCCTCCGCAGCATCGCAGAGGCCGAGGGCCTCTGCCTCAGGCTGCTCGGACTCGAAAGGGGTCGATCGGAGGGGCCTTGCTTTGCTCACCAGCTCAAACGATGCAGGGGCGCTTGCGTCGGGGATGAGTCGAGGGAGATGCACCATTTGAGACTCACCCTGGCACTCTCAAGGCTCAAGATTCGCAGCTGGCCCTTTGAGGGTCCCGCCACGCTGAAGGAGGGAGATGAGGTTCTGGTGGTGGATCGGTGGGTCTACCTTGGAAGTGCCCGAAGCGAGGGCGAGGTGATGGACCTCCTCGAGAGTGGTCGACCCCAGTTCGACAAGGATAGTTATCGAATCTTGAGCAAGGTGGTGGGACGAATGACGCCCCTTACTGGCTCGCTAGATTGGCCTCTAGGGCCTCTCCGAGGCGCTGTCGAATCTCTTTGAGCTCGGGCGGAAGACCGTGAGATAGTCGCTCGAACAGTTCATCGTGCAGCGCGAACTCGGTCAGCCACTCTTGGGCATCAATGTGGCTCACGGACGAGAAGTGTTCGGCGGTGAAGTCCAGGCCAGTCCAGTCGAGGTCGGCATAGCGCGGTGAGACGCCAAAGAGATGTTCCTCGCCCTGCGCATCCTCTTCGAGGCGCTGCAACATCCACTTCAGCACCCGGGCGTTGTCTCCAAATCCAGGCCAGACAAAACGACCAGCCTCATCGGTTCTGAACCAGTTCACGCAGAAAAACCGAGGCAGGAAGGCACCGGATTTCTTGAGCCTTTTACCCAGCGAAAGCCAGTGTGAAAAATAGTCCGCCATGTTGTAGCCGCAGAAAGGGAGCATGGCGAAGGGGTCTCTGCGAACAATGCCTTGCTGACCTGCGGCAGCTGCGGTGGTCTCTGAGCCCATGGTGGCGGCCATGTAGACACCCTCCTCCCACGAACGAGCCTCAGTAATGAGTGGAACCGTCGTCGAGCGCCGTCCGCCAAAAACAAACGCATCGATCTCAACCCCCTGGGGATCGTCCCATGCTGGGTCGAGCGCGGGATTCTGGGTGGCTGAGACCGTAAATCGAGCGTTCGGATGTGCGGCCTTTCGCCCCTCTGCTTTCGAGATGGCGGGGGTCCAGTCCCGACCCTGCCAATCCAGACAATGGGTGGGCGCTTCGGGGGTCATGCCCTCCCACCAGACATCCCCGTCGTCCGTGAGGGCGACATTCGTGAAGATCACGTCTCGACCGAGTGAGGCCATACAGTTCGGGTTGGTCTTGAAGTTTGTTCCGGGCGCCACCCCAAAGTAGCCGGCCTCAGGATTGATGGCGCGCAGCCGCCCCTGAGCATCGGGCTTGATCCAGGCGATGTCGTCCCCAATGGTGGTGATCTTCCACCCGCCATCGTCGAGTTCGCGCGGGGGAATGAGCATGGCAAAGTTCGTCTTCCCGCAGGCCGACGGAAAGGCCGCGGCGATGTGGTACTTGCGCCCCCATGGCGCCTCAACCCCAAGAATGAGCATGTGCTCTGCGAGCCAGCCCGCCTGATCCTTCGCCGCCTGGGCCCGACCCATGGTCGACGCGATTCGAAGCGCAAAACATTTCTTTCCAAGTAAGGCATTTCCGCCGTACCCTGACCCGAAAGACCAGATCTCTCGCGACTTCGGAAAATGAACGATGTATTTGGTTGGGTTGCACGGCCACGCAACATCCGCCTGTCCGGGGCCGAGGGGCATGCCCACCGAGTGGACGCACGGCACGAACTCCCCGTCTACCCCCAGCTGGTCGAGTGCTGCCCGCCCCATGCGCGTCATGAGGCGCATGTTGACAACCACGTAGGGTGAGTCAGAGATCTCAACACCAATTTGAGAGATCGGTGAGCCAATGGGCCCCATCGAGAAGGGGATGACATACATGGTCCGACCCCGCATGCAGCCCTCAAAAAGGCCATCGAGGGTGGTCCGCATTTCGCTCGGCGCAATCCAGTTGTTGTTTGGGCCGGCCTGCTCGCGCGTGTCCGAGCAGACAAAGGTTCGGTCCTCTACGCGAGCGACATCCGAGGGGTCTGACCAGGCGAGAAAGCAATTCGGTCTTTTGTCTGGATTGAGCCGGCGCAGCGTTCCGGACTGGACCATCTGTTCGCAGAGGCGGTCGTACTCGGCCTGACTCCCATCGCACCAGACAATGTTGGAGGGTTGTGTTTTTTCGGCGATGGTTTGAACCCAGGCCAGAAGGCGGGGGTGAGAGACGGGGTAGGTCATAAAAAAATAATAAAGGAGACGGGGCGTCTCATGGGCGCTCTGACCCTAGAGGAGTCCCCTATGGAAGTTCCCGGCGGGCGCTGGAAGGGGGCTGGCTCCTCGACCTGGGCTCGAACCAGGGACCTACGGATTAACAGTCCGGCGCTCTACCGACTGAGCTATCGAGGAACAGACCGAAAAGTATAGCTTAGCCCCCGCCGTACAGGAACTTCGGCAGCCAGAGCGTCATGCCCGGCCAGACGTACATGATGGCCATGCACAGGATGACGATGAGCATGTACGGCATCATCCCGGCAAAAATCTGATTCAAGGTGACGTGAGGTGGTGAAACGCCCTTGAGATAGAAGGCAGACATCGCCACAGGCGGGGACAGGAAGGCAGCCTGCAGGTTTACGAAGACGAGGGTGCCCCAGAGGATTGGATCGATCTGGAAGTGCTGAAGCAGCGGCAGGAAGATGGGAACGAAGATCACGATGATCTCTGTCCACTCGAGGGGCCAGCCCAGCACAAAGATGATGGCCTGAGACAAAAGCATGAACTGCAGCGGTGTCAGGTCCATGCCCAGCACCCACTTTTCGATGAGTTGCTGTCCGCCCAGAATTGCAAAAACGGCAGAGAAGAGGGCCGACCCCACGAAGAGCCAGCAGACCATCGAGGTGGTTTTTGCTGTGAGGAAGACCGCCTCCTTCGTTCTCTCGAAGTTGAGCGTCCCTGCCTGGAGGGCAAGCAAGAATGCGCCTGCCGCACCCACCGCCGCAGATTCTGTCGCGGTGGTAATTCCCAAAAGAATAACCGCGAGCACCACGATGGTGAGGATGCCAAGCGGCGCAACCGACGAGGTGAGGAGCTTCAGAATCTCGAACTGCTCGTCGTTGAGTTTAATGTAGTAGTAGGCCAGTCCGAGCAGCGTCAGGATTGAGCCAAGAGTGAAATAGAGTTCGAAATTCTCGGGCGGTCCTGCGGCGGAGGGCGGGGGGGCATCTGTGGACTTGTCGTCTGGCGCGGCATCAATCGCCACAAGCGCACCGTCACCCCCGTCCTCGGAGGTCGAGGGAGGGGCGTCTCCTACCGCGTCAATCGAAACTAGAACGTCATCACGCTGATTTTCGGTCGCGGTGGAGGAGGAATCTTGTGCAGAGACCACGGTGATGTTGGCCATGTCGTCAGCGACGTTGGCCTGATGAATCACCACATACCAGTAGGTCCCCCAGAGCGTGAGAACGGTGAGGAGCAGGGGAAAGAGCGCAAGCGCCAGGTTTTTTAAGATCTGGCTGTACGTCAGGCGCGCATCGCCTGCGGCCTGCAACAGTGCTCCGGGGGCAAAAACGGCCTTCACGGAGGCTACCAGCATGTTGTTCGAATAGCGATCCCGCAGAGTAGCGAGTGCCGGTGGAATGGGGACGATCAGCTTTTCGGGGGGGAGTTTGGGGGCAATCTTGGGCTCAATGATGGCCCAGCCAATGACGTAGACGAGGTAGAGGAAAGCCAGGAAAAAGCCTGGCAGCATGGCAGCCGCGTAGAGCTTGACGACAGATTGTCCGGCAACCGCCGCATAGACGATGATCATGACCGATGGGGGAATGAGAATGCCCAGCGTTCCTCCAGCCGTGATCACCCCAGAGGCGAGGCGCACGTCGTAGCCCGCGTTAAGCATGGGCCGCATGGCGATGACGCCCATGAGAACCACCACGGCACCGACCAGCCCACTTGCAATGCCCCAGAAGGTACAGATAACCAAGGTTGCTACAGCAAGCGAGGCGGGAAGGCCCCTGAAGGCCAGTTGAACGCTGTGAAACATCTTGTCCACGAGGGCGCCGCGTTCCATGACGTAGCCCATGAGCACAAAGAGCGGAATGGACAAGAGCGTGTCGTTGGTCATTCCCCCGTATGTTCTCTGCACCATCAGGGTGAAGATGCGGTTGTCAGTCCACGCCTGACTCGGGTCATAAAAGGCTGCGAAGCCAAACATCATGCCCAGCCCCATGAGGGTGAAGGCAGTCGGGAAGCCGAGCATGATCACAACAACGATCAGGGCCAGCATGATGAGACCAAGGATCGGATCTCCCATGGTGCGTTCTCCTAGCGAATGCGCGTGTTAATTAGGTGTTGCCCAGTCTGTGGTGAGCTGCCTCATCGATTGACTTAGCGTTCTTGATGGCCTGCTCTTTGGCCTCTTGGTCAACGTAGACGGACGCGGCCAGCTGCTGTTCCACGACATCAATTTCTTCAGCGTCTTTGAGGCGCTCGGGCCACTCGCCGGTTCTGAGGCAGTAGACGCAACGAATGATCTCAATGATTCCTTGGAGCATCACCAGACCACCGGCGATGGGAATGATGGATTTGAAGTGATAGACCGGTGGACCATTTGCGATCTGGGTGGTGTGTTCGCCGATGCGCCAGGAGTCAGCGGCGAAGGTATAGCCGGCGTAGATGAGCGCTGCAATACCGGGCAGGAAAAAAGCAATGTAGAGAACGAGGTCGAAGAGGGCCTGGGTTCGTGGCTTCATGGAACCGTAGAGAAAGTCCCCCCTGACGTGGGCGTTCTGTGCCAGCGTGTAGGCCCCGCAAATCATGAAGGTGACGCCGTAGCTCATGACAGAGAGCTCGCCGATCCAGGCCGACGGTGCGCTCATTACATATCGACGAAAAACATCAATGCACACCATCACCATGAGCACAATGATGAGCCAGGCGGCTGCCTTGCCCACATAGGTACTGATCTTGTCTACCGTCAACATGAGTTGTTTCATCGCTCGCTCTTCTGAACGGGTAAAAAAAAACGATTCGGGTGTCTCCACCCGAATCGGTTCACATCATACAAAAAGACTTAGGCTTTCTTCTTGGCGAAGTAGTGATCGTAGGCCATCTTGTAGTCGACATTGGTGAAGTTCTGCCAGCGGCCGGCACGCTGAGCAAAGGTACGCTGTGATTCCAGCACCTTTTTGAACATGGGGCTCTCGGAAGACTTCTTGGCGATCACATCATCCCAAGCCTTGAGTTGAGCCTGCAGGATGGACTTCGGCGTTTGGAAGAACTTCACCTTGTCCTTGGTCTGCAGTTCAACGAAGTCTTTGGAGTACCGGTCTACGGCCTTCCAGGACATGTCAGCGGAAGCGGCCTGCGAGGCGTTGGCAATGATGGCCTTGAGCTCAGCGGGAAGCGCGTTGTACTTCGTTTTGTTGAAGATGATTTCGAACTGCTCGGAGCACTGGTGGAAGCTCTGCAGCATGCAGATCTTAGAGACGTCGGGAAAGCCCAGCACGCGGTCGGACGAGGCATTGTTGAACTCCGCTGCATCCAGCACGCCGCGGTCGAGGGCGGGGACGATGTCTGCGCCGGGAAGGGCCTGAACCGAGGCGCCCATGGCGTTGAAGATCTCAATGGAGAGGCCGACAGTGCGGTACTTCAGTCCCTTGAAGTCCTCGACCTTGGTGATGGGCTTCTTGAACCATCCGAGGGGCTGGGTGGGCATGGGGCCGTAGAGGAAGGACACCACGTCCATCTTCAGGCCGCTATACACCTCGTTGAGGAGCTCTTTGCCGCCGCCATACTCGTGCCATGCGAGGAGCATGTTAGCGTCCATGCCGAAGGCCGGGCCCGATCCCCAGAGCGCCAGAGCACTGCTTTTGCCGTACCAGTAAGCCACCACGCCATGACCGCCGTCCAGGGTGCCGCTTGAGACCGCATCCAGCAGGTCGAAGGCCTTTACGACAGAGCCAGCCGGGAGGACCTCAATCTTGAGGCGACCGCCAGACATGGCGTTGACCTTGGCTGCATAGTCGTTCGCGTACTCATGGAAAATGTCTTTGGCTGGCCAGGTGGACTGAAAGCGCATGCTTACCGTCTGAGCGTGCGAGACCATGGGGAAACTGAGGGCGGCTGCGCCCGCGCCTGCGGCAGCGGTGCCCTTGAGGAATTTACGGCGGGTTTTGGTTTGCTTTTGCTCTGACACTGCTGTCTCCTTGGAATGGATAAATCTGGTGGAAGGCTAGCCACGAATCCAGGGGCTGACCACCTAGGTTCTTCCCTAAAGACCGAGCCACGCTCAGTCATAGCCTTAGTTTGCCTTATTTTGGTGCGCCCATCCGACCTGGTGCATCAGTTCCTTATGGGCGGCTCAATTCGGTGCGTTTAAGGAGCGCCTCGGCCGGCCTGTTGCCCCCAATCTCCATTCGCACGACTCTGGCACGTCCATTGCAAAGGGGGCTACATCGCCACTTCTCTTGGGAGCCTCGGTCCGTGTCTATCTTCTCCAACCCCTTTAGCGACAAATCGAACCTGAAAAGGTCCTGCCCCTGTGGCAAGCACGCTTCCCCCGAGGCTCACGCTCAGGCCGAGGCCATCGCTGCCCGCGGTAGCGATGGAGTCATTGGCAATGTGGTCGAGCAGGCGGTCATGCGGGCCCTCTTTCCCGAGGATGCCGTTCGACGTTCTTTTCTGAAGGCGGTCGGGTCACCAACTGCCATGGCGGCCGTGTCGAGCCTGTTTCCGCTCGGGGTCGCCAAAGAGGCCTTTGCTCAGGGCACTGGGGCACTAGAGAAGACCAAGCTGAAAGTGGGCTTCATCCCAATCACCTGCGCAACGCCCATCATCATGGCCTCCCCAATGGGCTTTTATGCCAAGCAGGGCCTCGATGTGGAGGTCGTCAAGACGGCCGGCTGGGCGGTCATTCGCGACAAGACCCTGAACAAGGAATACGACGCCGCCCACATGCTGTCTCCCATGCCCCTCGCGATCTCGCTCGGCATCGGTGCAGCGCCTCAGCCCTACACCATTCCAGCTATCGAAAACATCAATGGGCAGGCCATTACGCTCTCGATCAAGCATAAGGATAAGCGCGATCCAAAGCAGTGGAAGGGTTTTAAGTTCGCAGTCCCCTTCGATTACTCCATGCACAACTACCTCCTGCGCTACTACCTGGCGGAGCATGGGCTTGACCCAGACCAGGATGTTCAGATTCGCGTGGTTCCTCCGCCCGAGATGGTGGCCAATCTTCGGGCCGACAACATTGATGGCTTCTTGGCGCCAGATCCTGTGAATCAGCGGGCCGTCTTTGACGGCGTTGGATTCATTCATCTGCTGTCCAAGGAGATCTGGGATGGCCATCCTTGCTGCGCCTTTGCCGCGAGCAAAGAGTTCATCCAGTCTTCACCCAACACCTATGCCGCCTTGCTTCGCGCCATTATTCAGGCGACCGCTTATGCGCGCGGCCCGGAGCACCGCAAGGAGATTGCTGAGGCCATTGCTCCTGCGAACTATTTAAACCAGCCCGTGACCGTCGTGGAACAGGTCCTCACCGGCACCTACGCCGACGGCCTTGGCAATGTGCGCAAAACCCCTGATCGGGTCGACTTTGATCCCTTTCCGTGGGAGTCCTTCGCGATCTGGATCCTCACTCAGATGCAGCGCTGGGGGCAGATCAAGGGCGAGGTCGACTATCAGAAGGTCGCCAAGGAGGTATTCCTGGCAACAGATGCTGCTCGATTGATGAAAGAGGCGGGTCTCACACCGCCCTCCACGCGGTCCAAGACCTTTAAGGTGATGGGAAAGACCTTCGATCCCGCCAAGGCAAAGGACTACGCGCGCAGCTTCAAGATCAGGAGGGCCTAAGTCGTGCAGTTTTCTCTCCGTCTAAGGGCGACGCTGTTGTCCGCTCTCTTGCTGGCACTGCTTCTCCTGGTCTGGCAGATTGGAACGACTCCCCCGCCGGCTCAGTCGGTCGTGGCAGATGAGTACGCCAAGCTCTTGGGTTCGGCCGCCGCGTCGGGGCAAAAGACCGCCTTTCCTCGGCCGATTGAGTTTGCTGAGAAGCTCATGGAGGCGGCCTCATCGCCGTTTTATAACCGGGGCCCGAACGACAAGGGCTTGGGGATCCAGCTGGCTTATTCCATCGGGCGCGTAGCACTCGGATTCGGGCTGGCGGCCTTGATTGCGATTCCCCTGGGATTTTTGATTGGAATGTCTGCACTTCTCACGAAGGCTCTCAACCCCTTCATCCAGGTGCTCAAGCCCGTCTCGCCCCTCGCCTGGATGCCGCTTGCGCTCTTTACCGTCAAAGACAGCAGCGTGTCCTCCATCTTTGTCATCTTCATCTGCTCGGTCTGGCCCATGCTGATGAACACGGCGTTTGGGGTGGCTTCGGTGCGGAAAGAGTGGCTGGATGTGGCCAAGACGCTTGAGCTCAAGCCCCTGAGGTGTGCGATCAGCGTCATCCTTCCCGCTGCGGCTCCCACCATCATGACGGGAATGCGTATCTCGATTGGCATCGCTTGGCTCGTGATTGTGGCGGCCGAGATGCTGGTCGGCGGAACGGGGATCGGCTACTTCGTGTGGAACGAGTGGAACAACTTGTCCATCTCAAACATCCTCGTGGCCGTGCTTCTCATTGGTCTGGTCGGCATGGCGCTTGATGCGGGCTTTGCCAAATTGCAGACAACCCTCACTTACAAGGAGTAAGCGTGGCCTACGTTGAAGTCGATCATTTGAGCAAAACCTTCACGAGCCGGGGCGGCCTCCAGACGACCGTCTTTGAGGATGTGAACTTCACGCTCGAGAAGGGCGAATTCGTCTGCATCATCGGCCACTCGGGATGCGGTAAGTCGACGATCCTGAACGTTCTGGCGGGACTCGAGGCCCAGAGTGGCGGACTGGTTTTCATGGATGGTCGAGAGGTCTCGGGCCCCAGTCTCGATCGAGGCGTGGTGTTCCAGTCCCATGCACTGATGCCCTGGATGACGGTTCTTCAGAATGTTGCGTTCGCTGTGCGTGCGCGTTTCCCAGAATGGTCTCGCAAGGAGGTTGAGGCCCACGCGCTTCGATTTATTCAGATGGTTCGTCTGGGCGGATCTGAGGGCAAGCGTCCCTCCGAGCTCTCAGGCGGCATGCGCCAGCGAGTGGGGATCGCCAGAGCGTTCTCGATTCAGCCCAAGATGCTCTTGCTGGACGAGCCGTTTGGGGCGCTGGACGCTCTCACGCGCGGCAGCATTCAGGACGAACTTCTGAGCATTGTCCAGGAGACCAACCAAACCGTTTTCATGATCACGCATGACGTGGATGAGGCGCTGTTCCTTGCGGATCGCATTCTGCTGATGTCTCGCGGTCCGCGGGCTGTGATTGCGGACGTTGTCCATAACTCCCTGCCTCGCGACCGGAAACGGGCAACCTTGCACCATAACGAGCACTACTACCCCATTCGAAACCGAATTGTCGATTTTCTTGTTCACTAACCCCACTGGAGAAAGCTATGTCTTCTGATGTATCCCTCATGACCCGCGATGACGTCACCGAACTGATCGTTGCCACCAAGGTACAGCGCGGTATCAAGTGGGCCGACGTGGCCAAGCGAATTGGCCTCTCGAAGGAGTGGGTCACCGCTGGCTGCCTGGGCCAGATGACGTTTACTGAGGCGCAGGCCAAGACGTTGGCGGAGATCTTTTCCCTGCCGCCTGAAGCGATTCCCCTGCTCACCACAGTTCCTTACAAAGGATCGCTCCCGACCGCTGTTCCCACCGACCCCCTGATTTATCGGTTCTACGAGCTCATCTCGGTTTACGGAACCACCTTCAAGGCCCTCATCCACGAGGAGTTTGGTGACGGCATCATGAGCGCGATCGACTTCAAGATGGACATGACGCGTCAGAACGATCCGAATGGCGATCGTGTTCAGATTGTGATGTCAGGAAAGTTCCTGCCTTACAAGACCTACTAGAGAGACTCGCAGAGGGGCATGAGACCCCGCCACCCATTGGTCAGATGACGCCTGCCGCGCTAAAGTGCGAGGCGTCATGACCGCCCGACCCTCCGTTCTCCATCTGTCCCGCCTCTCGCAGCGGGGCGACGAAAAACTCTCGCAGGCGTTCGATCTGGTTTTTCTGAGGGACCAGGCGGACACAGAGGCCTTTCTTCAGAGGGAGGGTGCACGATTTGAGTTGGCTGTTACCACGGCACCGGTTGGCCTCAGTCCCGAGACGCTCGCGCTTCTGCCAAACCTGAAGGCCCTCGCCTGTCGGGGCATCGGTACCGACAAAATCTGTTGGCCCCAGGTCAAGGCGCGAGGTATTCAAGTCTCAACGACCCCAGATGTGCTCACGGAATGTGTTGCGGACCTCGCAATGGGCCTGCTCATTGATGTGATGAGGGGCATGAGCGACGCTGACCGGTATCTGAGGTCGGGGCTGTGGCCTCAGGGGACCTATCCCCTGACGCGCAGGGTGTGGGGTAAGCGTCTGGGGGTCGTGGGGATGGGTCGAATTGGCCAGGCCATCGCGCACCGTGCCCTGGCCTTTCGCATGGATATTCGTTACTTCAACCGCCGCCCGAGAATCGATCTCCCTTACAGCGCTTCCCCCTCGCTAGAGGAACTCGCGCGCTGGAGCGATGTTCTGATGGTGGCTGTTACTGGGGGCGCACACACCCACCACCTTATCTCCGAGTCGGTCCTCGAAGCGCTGGGTCCAGAGGGTTATCTGGTCAACATCTCCCGCGGCTCGGTGATTGACGAGGGTGCATTGGTCCGTTTGCTGGCCGAGAGAAAGATTGGGGGGGCGGGTCTCGATGTGTTTGAGCACGAGCCAAGTGTTCCGCAGGCCTTGCTGGAAATGCCCCATGTTGTCCTGCTCCCGCATGTGGGCAGTGGCACCGAGGAGACCCGACGGGCGATGGAGGACCTGGTGCTGGATAACGCAAAGAGCTTTTTTGAAACGGGCCGCTTCATCACCCCGGCCCAACCTGATTAAGGAGTTCAGAAGTGGATCTTGGCCTCAGAGAGAAGCGATCACTTGTTCTCGGCGCAGGCGGCGGGCTTGGGAAATCTGTTGCGCTCAGTCTTGCCGCGGAAGGTGCTCGCGTGGTGGTGGCGGGTCGAACGCTCGAAAAGTGCCAGCAGACGGTGCGGGAGATTGTCTCGGCTGGGGGTTGGGCAGTGCCGCTGGAATGGGATTTTTCGAACCTTTCGCTTGTTGCCGAACGGCACGGCCAAGCCTGTGACCTCCTTGGCGGGCATGTTCAGATCCTCTTCAATAACGGCGGCGGACCGCCCCCGGGAGGCGCTGCGGGCCACTCCCTGTCAGTGTGGGAGGATCAATTCAAGAAGATGGTTGCCCCCATCATTTCGATCACTGATGCCGTTCTGCCTGCCATGCTGCAGGCCCGTTGGGGCCGCATCCTGACCAATGCCTCCTCTGGAGTGGTGAGTCCCATCCCTAATCTAGCCTTCTCAAATTCTCTGCGCTCGGCCTTGGTTGGCTGGTCGAAGACGCTGGCCTCAGAGGTGGGTTCAAAGGGCGTGACGGTGAACATGGTGTTGCCCGGCCGCATCGCCACCGAGCGCTTGGCTTTTCTCGATCAGGCAAGGGCGACTCGAGAGGGGATTGGCGTGGCTGAGGTGGAGCATCGGTCCCGCGCCACGATTCCTCTGGGTCGCTATGGCGACCCCAGGGAGTATGGGGACGCGGTGACGTTTCTGGCCTCCGAGCGAGCAAGTTACATTACCGGTTCCATGATGCGCATTGACGGCGGCGCCATCTCGAGCATCTAGACCCCCTATTAACCACCGAAGACCCACGCCATGTTAAAGCCCGCTGCACGCTTCTCTTGGGAAGACCCATTCCTTCTTTCCGATCAGCTCTCAGAGGAGGAGCGCCTCATTCGGGAGGCTGCCCGCACATACTGCCAAGAGCGCCTTGAGCCGCGCGTGCTCGAGGCCTTCCGTCACGAAAAGACCGACATTCAGATTTTTCGAGAACTCGGCGAACTTGGTTTTCTCGGCCCCACGATTCCTGCCGAATTCGGCGGTTCCGGGGTGGGCGATGTGGCCTATGGGCTCATTGCCAATGAGGTCGAGCGAGTAGATAGCGGTTATCGAAGCATGCTAAGTGTTCAGAGTTCACTCGTTATGCTGCCGATTTACACCTTCGGCAGCGAGGCGCAGAGGCAAAAGTTTCTGCCCAAGCTCTCCACTGGGGAGTGGATTGGTTGCTTCGGGCTTACGGAGCCCAACCACGGTTCTGACCCTGGGGGCATGCAGACTCGGGCGCGGGCCGTTCCCGGAGGCTTTTCCCTGTCCGGTGCGAAGACTTGGATTTCAAACTCCCCCATCGCCCAAGTTTTTGTCGTCTGGGCCAAGGATGACGCGGGCGATATTCGAGGCTTCATCCTTGAGGCTGGCATGAAGGGGCTCTCGGCACCCGCCCTGCACGGCAAGATCGGTCTTCGAGCCTCCATCACCGGCGAGATCGTGATGGACGAGGTCTTCGTTCCGCAGGAGAACCTCTTGCCCGGTGTTTCTGGATTGAAGGGACCGTTCACCTGCCTGAACTCCGCCCGATACGGAATTGCATGGGGCGTGCTGGGCGCTGCCGAATTCTGCTGGCACAAGGCTCGACAGTACGTACTCGATCGTGAGCAGTTTGGTCGCCCGCTGGCTGCCAATCAACTCATTCAGAAAAAACTTGCAGATATGCAGACCGAGGTTGCGCTGGGTTATCAGGCCGTGCTTCGTCTGGGTCGAATGAAGGAATCGGGCACAGCCTCTGTGGAGGCGACGTCCATTGTGAAACGCAATAACTGTGGCAAGGCTCTTGACATTGCTCGTACGGCAAGAGACATGCTTGGCGGCAACGGCATTACCGACGAGTACGGTGTCATGCGTCATATGGTGAACCTCGAGGTCGTCAACACGTACGAGGGCACGCACGATATCCACGCCCTCATCCTGGGTCGTGCGCAGACGGGCATCCAGGCCTTCTTCTAACGGTGTCGGAACAGGCCAACGCACCGCTTGCGCAAGCGCCCGGAACGCTTCTATCGGGCATCCGCGTTCTTGATCTCTCCCGCGTGCTCGCTGGGCCGTGGGCCACCCAGCTGCTTGCTGATCAGGGCGCCTGCGTACTTAAGATTGAGCGCGCCGGGTCGGGGGACGACACGCGTTCGTGGGGCCCGCCTTGGTGGACAGCTGACACCTCGAGTTATTTCACCTGTGCCAATCGTGGCAAGACGTCGCTGGCCGCAGACTTTAAAAATCCCGATCATCTGAGGCGTCTTCGAGAGCTGGCCCACGAGGCCGATGTGCTCATCGAGAACTTTAAGGTAGGTCAACTCAAAGCCTATGGTCTCGATGCCGAGACCCTTCAGGCGACGCATCCTAGCTTGATCTATTGTTCTATCACCGGGTTTGGTCAGACTGGTCCTCGCGCAAGCGAGGCGGGTTATGACTTCGCCCTGCAAGGGTTTACCGGCCTGATGAGTATCACAGGCACGCCGGATGGCGAGCCCCAAAAGGTGGGTGTTGCCATCATCGATCTGGTCACGGGCGTCTATGCCGCTCAGGCGATCTGTGCGGCCTTGGTCGCGCGTGCGCGCACGGGCAGGGGCGCCGTGTTGGATTGCTCTCTCATGGATGCGGGTCTCTCCATATTGGCCAATCAGGCCAGCGGCTTTCTCGCGGCCCAGCGAGTCCCGCATGCCATGGGCAACGCCCATCCCAGCATCGTGCCCTATCAGGTTTACCGAGCCCAGGATGGTTTTCTTGCGCTGGCGGTTGGAAACGATGGTCAGTTTGCCGCCATGGCGGCGGCCATGGGACACGCGCAGTGGTCACGCGATGCCCGTTTCGAGAGCAATCCTGCGCGGGTCGCGAATCGAGACGTGCTCAACGGCATGCTCGAGCCCCTGTTCGCGAGTCGGCCGCGATCGCACTGGCTGGCCCTCTTTGCACCTGCGGGTGTGCCCTGCACCCCGGTGCAGCGGGTGGATGAGGTTTTTTCTGATGCGCAGGTGTTGCAGCGGTCGCAGGTGGTGCTTCACTCCGACACGCAGTTGCGCACGCTTGCCTCCCCAGTCGTGGTGAATGGTGTGCGCGGGGTGCATCCTCGTTCGCCGGGCCCTGTTGGGCCTCTCGTGACGGATGTTCGAGATCCATGGATCGAGTCGACGCAGTCGTTGTAGGAGCGGGCGTTGTGGGGTTGGCCGTTGCGCGCGCGCTCGCGCGAGCCGGTCGAGAGACCATCGTTCTCGAGTCTGCCGAAAGGCATGGAACGGGAACCAGCTCCCGAAACAGTGGAGTGATCCACGCGGGACTCTACTATCCAGAGGGGTCCCTCAAAGCCTCCCTCTGTGTACGTGGACGCGAACTCCTCTATGAGTTTGCCGCCTCGCGGCAGGTCCCACATCGACGAGTCGGCAAGCTCATCGTGGCCTTGCAGACCAGGGAGGCCGCCCTTCGAACAATCGTGGAGCGGGCGGAAGCAGCCGGGGTTCTCAACCTAGAGTGGCTCGACGCTCAGGCTCTTGCGCGAATGGAGCCCGCGCTGCGCGCAGATGTGGCCCTGCATAGCCCCTCAACGGGCATCATAGACGCCCACGGCCTCATGCATGCACTTGAGGGTGACCTCACGGATGCAGGCGGAATGGTTGCCGTATGCAGTCGTCTCACCCGAGCGACCCCCCGATCGGGGGGCGGTTTTGAGCTCACAGTATCGTCGGGTCTTGGCCCCGATGTTCAGGAGACCAGCCTTCATGCTCATCGGATCGTGAATGCGGCTGGATTGGATGCTGACGCAGTCGCGCGTCGCATTGTGGGCACGCCACCTGAGCGTATTCCGCAGGTCTACTTCGCAAAGGGGAACTACGCGAGCCTCTCTGCGCCCTGCCCATTCTCGCGGCTCATCTACCCTGTGCCTGTTCCCGGTGGACTTGGAACGCACCTAACTCTTGATATGGGTGGGCAGGCACAGTTTGGACCCGACGTCGAGTGGCTCGGGGCCGCTGACCCTTCGCGAGAGCCCGGCTCCACTGCGGCGATGCAAGACTTTCGGGTCGACGAGGCGAGGCTTGCAGGCTTCGTCCGAGATGTTCAGACCTGGTGGCCCTCGTTGCCGACAGAACGACTGCGGCCCGCCTACTCGGGCATTCGTCCCAAGCTCTCTAACTTGGGTGAGCCAGTCGCCGATTTCCAGATCCTCGGCCCGAGCGAGCTCGGGCTCGACGGACTTGTTCACCTATTCGGAATCGAGTCGCCTGGTCTCACAGCAAGTCTTGCCATTGCAGAGGTGGTCGAACAGAAACTCCTGCGCTAAGGCGTGTTGTCACCAGGCCGGGCCGCGCGCCTGCGGAGCAGCTGAAGACCAGTCCCCAGGGCAAAGGCTGCCAGCCCAATCAGATCGGAGGAGTCCCCCGGATACATGAGAGCGAGTCCGGCGAGAATGAGAAGCCAGCGTTCAACGAGATTCGTCTTTAGGAGAAACCAGCCTTGGAGACCGCCCGCAAGGCAGACCACGCCAAGGACAGCGGTCAGGAAGACTTCACCGATGGCCAGCCAATCCGCATTGGCGAGTGTCTTGATGGAGCCGGTGAGCAGGAGCCCTTGGCCAGCCGGGTCGAGCACAAACATGAAGGGCACCAAGATCGCCGGGGCCACATACTTCCAGCTTTGGAGTGTGGTTTTGTAAGGATCGCCCTTGCAGATTGCCGCGGCAGCGAAAGGGGAGAGAGCGGTCGGAGGGGAGACCTCTGAGAGCACCGCGTAGTAGAAGATGAACATGTGCGCGGCAAATGGCGCCACGCCGAGTTTCATGAGTGCCGGCGCAGCGATGACTGCGCAGATGATGTATGACGCAGTGACTGGAACAGCGAGCCCCACGATCCATACGATGATGGCGGTAAAGAGTGTGGTGAGGAAGAGATTCCCGCCCGCCAGAGCAAGGACGATGGAGGAAAACTTAAGACCGAGTCCGGTGAGCGTGACCACCCCCACGATGAGTCCTGCGCCTGCGCACACAGCACCGATGCCCAGCATGCCAGACGTGCCACTTGCCATGGCTTTTATGAGGTTCGACTCGTAGAAGCCCCTGACAAGGGGTTGCCGTCCTCTGAGGTAGTCCCATGACAGGATCGCGGTATCGGAGCGAATCATGCTCGTGATTGCCGAGAGAATGGTCGCCCAAAACACGCTCATGATGGGCGAGAAGCCCCAGAGCATGAAAACGAGGATGGAGACCAGCGAAAGGAAGTGGAACCAATATCGGGTGGCCAGGGCGAGAGCGGGCTCAGTCGGCACCTTTGCGGCCTCGCGCATGCCGTATTTGTGGCTGTCGATCTCTACCATCACAAAGAGCCCCAGGTAGAACAGGATCGTAGGGATGGTGGCCATGAGGATTACATCGAGGTAGGACACGGCCAAGAAGTCCGCGATGAGAAAGGCTGCTGCGCCCAACACTGGCGGCGAGATGATGGCGCCCAGTCCCCCCGCGGCAAGCAGACCACCTGCCGCATTTTTTTCGTAGCCCACCTCCTTGAGCATCTTCCCAGCGACAGACCCGACCGTCACGGTGGTAGCCACGCCCGACCCCGAGGGCCCGCCCAGCAGGAACGATGAGAGCACGATGGTTCGACCCACGTTGGAGGGGCGCCCACCGAGCGCCGAAAAGGACCAGTCGATGAAGAACTTGCCAGCGCCGGTGAACTGCAAGAAGGCGCCAAAGATGGTGAACAGAATGATGAGGGAGGAGGAGACATCGATGGCGGAGCCATAGATGCCCTCAAGCGTCATGTACATGTGACCCACAAGACGACCGAGGTCGTAGCCACGATGGGTCCACGGCTCAGGCAGATACTGACCGAGCAGGGCGTAGGCAAGGAAGGTGCAGGTGACTGCAACCAGAACGAGTCCGTTGGTTCGGCGAACCGCCTCCAAGATGACAAGAATAAAGGCCACGCCAATGATCGTGTCTGTGGCGTTTGGACTCGTATTGCGCTCAAGAAGATCCTCGCCGCCGCTCAGAAGGTAGAAACACACGAACAAAGAGAAGGCCGAAAAAATTACATCCCACCACATCAACTTATTCCGAAAGGCATGTGTGATGGGGAAGATCAGAAACACGAGCGCTAACACCATGGCGACGTGAAGGGGGCGCAGCGTGCTCGCGGGAACAATCGAGAAAGCTGCATACAGGTGAACGCAGGACATCGCGACGCAGGCCAGGGTAATCAGCACCGCCATGAGGCCCTTGTAACTGCTCTGGGCCCCCTCTTCCTCCTCAATCAACTCGGTGAGTTTTTTTTGGAGTTCCGCATCGAATTCAGTGGGATCGTTCGTACCGGTTGCGGACATATTCTTTTCCTAGAAGTGGAAGACCCGCTCAAGGCGGGTCTGTGGGGGCCGAAAAACTTGGGATTGCTGGGGGGGATTAGTTCTTCTTTGCGGCCTTCTTTGCGGGCGCAGCCTCAACAGAGATTCCCTTTTCTTTGAAGTACTTCAGGGCTCCCGGATGGAAGGGGACCGATGTGGCTGCGACTTTCTGATTTTCCGGCAGGATTTCTGCTGCAGAGGCATGCACCTGACGCAGTTCCTCGCGCTTTTCCAGAATGGTCTTGACGATGTTGTAGGCCGTTGTCTCGGACATGGAGGCGGGTGCGACCAGAATATTCGCGATGGAGGCAATCTTGTTGTCGACCGTCATGCCCTTGTAGACCTCCTTCTTGATCGTGTCAGCGTAATAGAGGTTGCCATGCGCTTTGTTCATGGGATCAACCAGCTGCGCGTGGTCGATCATCTGGATCGTGAGGCCTGGGGTATTGGCGAGGTCCGATACTGCTGCGGTCGGAAGCCCTCCAACCCACATGAAGGCATCGATCTTGCGATCCTTCAGCGCGTTCACAGACTCCGCGACACTCAGGCGCTCCCGCTTAACATCAACCTTCGCGGCATCCAAGAGGCGAGTCGACATGAGTTCGGTTGCGCTCCCAATGTCGCCCACCGACACCCGCTTGCCCTTGAGATCGGCCATGGTCTTCACACCCGTGTTGGTGGTGCTCACGACATGCATTCGGTTGGGATAGAGGATGAGGAGGGTGCGAAGCGCGATCTTGCCGTCGGTAAACTTGCCCTCACCGTTTGAGGCGTCCTTCGCCGCATCCACCATGGCAAACCCAATATAGGGCTTGCCAGTTCCGATGAGCTTGAGGTTTGCAACGGAGCCGCCTGTCACCTCTGCTGTTGCCTGAAGGCCCGGGACATACTTTGAGAGCACTGAGGCAAAGCCGCCGCCTAGCGGGTAATACACGCCGCCGGTTCCCCCTGTGCCGATAGAGATGTTCTCGGTGGCGAAGCTTGCGCCCGAGACAAAGACGGTCAGGGCGAGTGCGAGGGATGAAAGTCGGCGAGGAATGATCATGGGTGCGCTCCGTAAGAGAGAATCTCGTGAGGATTTCATTTTTATTTGGAAGTCGGAATCCGTACTACCCCGAACCGTACACGAAAAAGAGGCTACCCTCATGTCAGCAGAAGTCATGAATAAAAACCCCGACGAACCCCGCCTGTTGGTTATTGGGGGCGGCACCATGGGGCTCGATATCGCCGCGGTCTTCCTGCACGCGGGCTGGATCGTCGAGATTGTTGAGCCCTTAACCGCCAACTATGAAAAAAAGCGGGAGCGACTCTCGGAGAGCTTGGCCACGTTGGGCGGATCGGGGGAGGCGCGATTCGTGCCCTCGCTTCAGTCCCTGGACTTTTCCGGGATGAGTCGTGGTCTTGTGATTGAGGCGGTGCCCGAGCAGTTGGACTTGAAACAGCGGATCTTCGCCGACCTGGCGAACGCCATCCCCATACACATACCTCTCTGCAGCAACTCCTCAGCGATCCCCATTAGTCGCATTGCGCAGGACCACCCGCAGGCCCATCGAATGCTCAATGCCCACTTCTTTATGCCTGCCCACCTAGTTCCTGGGGTGGAGGTCGTCTCTTCGAGGGACACGGATCCGCGCATGGCAGAGGAGGCGGCTGATGCGCTTCGATCGGTGGGCTTCGTCCCCATTAAGGTGGGGCAAGACATTCCCGGTTTTCTCGTAAACCGTCTTCAGCATGCGGTCTCGAGAGAGGCTATGAAGCTTATTGATCGGGGGATCGCGACCCCCGAGAGTGTTGATGCAGCGGTGCGGTTCGGGTTCGGCTTTCGCTACCTAGCTGCAGGGCCCTGTATGCAGCGAGACCACGCCGGGTTGGACGTTCATTGCGCCGCGGCCGAGAGCATCTACCCCGATCTCTGCAATGACTCGGAGCCCTCCCAGATCTTGCGTTCACGCGTTGCGCAGGGAGCCCTGGGCATGAAGGCTGGGCGGGGCTTCTATCAGTGGGATTCAGCCACAATGGCGAAAGAGCGCGAGCGCTATGAATCTCTGCTGAAGGAGGCGGGTCGACTCCTCCGCAACGAGATTCTTGCGGCTGCGAGGGCCAAGTAGGGGTGGAAGGCCCTAGGACGCAAGACCGGGCATTGAGAAGCCAGTTTTCGCCATGCTTTCGCGCAGCGTGGCCAGCTGCGCATCGTTGAGCGGAACTAGGGGAGGGCGCACGCGGGCCCAGTCCGAATCTTTTAGCGTATCGGCCACCGCGGCTTTCATGGCCGCAATCATGGGCAGGGACTGAAACATGCTGCGCACCTGATCGAGCTCAGCCTGACGGTTGTCTGCCAGCGGGCTCTGCCAGTCGCGCGCAAGGGCGCTGATCGCCGCTGGGTTCACATTGGCCGTTGCTGAAATGCAGCCCACCCCACCCGCCCGAAGCGTTCGAAGCAAGAACACCTCGCTCCCCGCATAGACCCGAAACCCGTGGGGCGCGAGGGCGCGTATGACCGACTCAGTGTATGACCAGTCTCCCGAGCTGTCTTTCATGCCCACCACTGTCGTTGGAAAGGCCTTGACGAGGCGTGCCAACAAATCGAGTGAGAGCGGCACCTTGGTGACCTGAGGGATGTTGTAAACATAAACCTGCAGGCGACTGCTGCCGACCCGATCGATGACCTCGCTGTAGTAGGCGAAGAGCCCGTCATCAGAGAGATCTTTGTAATAGAACGGGGGAAGCATGAGGGTGCCTGCAGCGCCCGCCTCGACGGCCGCGCGCGTGAGGACCACGGCGTCGTCAATGGCGCAGGCCCCTGTACCCGGCATCATCTGATCCACCGCCAGACCTTGGGCGACCAGTGACTCCAAGAGGGCGAGTTTTTGTCGCGTGGACATGGAATTGGCCTCTGAGTTTGTGCCAAAGATGGCCAGGCCCACGTTGTTTGCAAGCAGCCAGGCGCATTGTCTGGCAAGGCGCCCACCGTCTGGCTCCCCGTTCGCAAGAAAGGGGGTGATGACCGGGGAGAGCACCGCGGGCAGAGGAGAGGGTCGCAGCATGATGGAATCTCTTGAGTTAAGGTCGTGGGTTAGGCATACGGAAGAATAACGCCATGAAAGACAAGTCCATCCCCATCGTGCCCGCACAAGGCTCACCCCGCGATTTGGCGTCGGGTCTTGCGGCCAACACCGTCAACTACGGCGACAAAGAGTTCGCACTCTTCCTAAGGCGGGCTTTCATCAAGGGAGCCGGTTACTCCGAGGAAGACCTGCACCGCCCGATTGTCGGCATTGTGAACACGCACAGCGACTTCAACCCTTGTCATGGAAATGCGCCCGGACTCGTCGAGGCCGTGAAGCGCGGGGTCATGCTCGAAGGGGCGCTGCCCATGGTCTTCCCGACGATTTCTCTGCACGAATCTTTTGCGGCGCCAACCAGCTTGTATCTGCGCAATCTCATGGCGATGGACACCGAGGAAATGATTCGAGCCCAACCCATGGATGCAGTCGTCCTGCTGGGCGGTTGCGACAAGACTCTGCCCGCCCAGATCATGGGCGCCCTCTCGGCGGGGCGCCCTTTTGTGGTCCTGCCAACGGGCCCCATGCTGTCTTCGAGTTGGCGTGGACACAGGGTGGGGGCCTGCACGGATTGCCGACGACTCTGGGCCGACTTTCGTGCTGGTCGTCTTACCCAGGCGCAGATCGATGAGGCCAATAACCAGCTGGTACCCTCGGTAGGAACCTGCTCCGTCATGGGAACGGCCAGCACCATGGCCTGCATCATTGAGGCCATGGGGCTCTCTGTGGAGGGTGCAGCGAGTGCTCCCGCCGTATCGGCCGAGAGGCTCCGGGTTGGGGAGAGAACCGGTACTGTCGCAGCCGAGCTCGCGCGTTCTGGCAAGGTCCTCTCGATCACTCAGGGGCACGTGGACAACGCCCTTCGGGTGTTGCTTGCAGTCGGTGGCTCAACCAATGCACTGGTTCACCTCGCCGCCATGGTCGGTCGGGTCGGTCTCTCGCTGAGTTCGACTCGCTTTAACGCGCTCGCCGCGAAGACCCCCGTTTTGGTTGACCTCAAGCCCGGCGGTCAGGGCTATATGCCAGACTTTCACGAGGCCGGCGGGATGCCCCGGCTCATGCGGGAGATGCGCGGCATCCTCGATCCCGATCCCCTAACGGTCTGGGGGCAACCCATCGGACAGTGCATCGAAACCGCCGATGACTTCCCTCAGACTGTCATTCGCGCCGTCTCGAACCCGATCTACCCAGCGGAAGGGCTCAAGATGTTGCACGGAAACCTTGCGCCCAATGGCGCAGTCATTAAGCCTGTTGCCGCCAGTGCCGCGCTCCTTCAACACGAGGGTCGAGCCATTGTTTTTAATGGCCTAGAGGATTTAGCGTTTCGCATTGATGATCCTGAGTTGGACGTGCGAGCTGACGACGTCTTGGTGTTGCGGGGCATCGGTCCCATCGCGGCGGGCATGCCGGAGGCCGGACTCATCCCCATCCCCAAGAAACTGGCGGCGCAGGGCGTAAAAGACATGGTGAGAATTTCGGACGGTCGCATGAGCGGAACCGCCTTTGGAACGATTGTTCTGCATATCAGCCCAGAGGCCGCCGCAGGAGGGCCGCTTGCTCGCGTACGGGACGGAGATCGCATTCGTCTTGATGCGAAGGCCGGCACCATTGATGTCCTCGTGGAGCCCTCTCAGTGGAGCGCTCGCGAGCCCGCATCGCTTCCGACGCTGCCGGCCGAGCGCGGATTTGGGTGGCTTCATTCCAGTCAAATTACGCAGGCTGAGTCGGGCTGCGATTTTCGCTTTCTTCAGGGCCCCTCGGCGTCGCCTGTCTCGCCATGATGAGTGGACCACTCTGCACCACAGCCAAGGCTCTCTCTCCAGACGCGCACGCGCTTTAGAGGGGGACCCTGCCACTGCCCGAGGATGAATTGCACGAGCGCCTCCATGGTGGGTTCGCCAGGCAGGAGCGTGTTGAGGTGTTGATGATCAAGCAGCGATTTCATTCGAAGGGCCTCTGCCTCAAGACCGGGCAAAGGGGTGACCGCGCTTGGGTCTGAATAGACCCAGACTCGAGCCCAGTAGGAGTGGCCGTGGAGCGCGGAGAGCCCAACGGGGGCACTCAGGCTATGGGAGGCCTCAAAGCAGAAGGTGGAGTACAGCAGCATCAGGCAATTCCAAGGATTTTGTGGGACTGGAGCGAGAGTTTCCAGCGAGGATACGTTCGAACCCACTCCATACAAAACGCAAGGGAGGCCTCGGCATCCGGGCCATCCATGGGCTGCACAAAGAAATGCTCAAAGTCCAGCGATTCAAGGTCTTTTGCCTCGAATCCTGATTGAGGCAGCACCAGTTTGAGCTCTTGCCCCTTGCGAACCACAAGCGCCTGAGGGTCCCCTCCCACCGTGCGCTTCGGGCTTACGCAAATCCAGTCGATGCCCTCCGGTAGGGGTAGCGACCCATTGGTTTCGATAGACAGTCTTGCGCCCGTCTCGTGCAGTGCGTCCACAAGGGCCTTGTCGACTTGTAAAGCAGGCTCGCCGCCCGTGAGGACCACGTGGGGAGCTTCTTGGCCCTTGGGCCAGAGAGACTGCACTCGGACAACGACCTCATCGGCACTGAAGTCTCCTCCCCCAGGACCATCGATTCCGACAAAGTCGGTGTCGCACCAGCGGGCGCAGTCTGCCGGACCTTTGGTGCGATCCACATCGCGGCCGCTCCAGTTGTTGCAACCGGAGAACCGCACAAACACCGATAGACGGCCCGTCTGCGCACCTTCACCCTGAAGGGTGAGAAAACATTCTTTAATCCGGTAACCCATGAATCGAGTGTACCCATGAACACAGAGCCGCCTATCCCCCTTCTTCCCGCAGACATTGAGGAGCCCGCCGATCTTGTGGCGGCCATTCGTCAGCGACGGGGCGGAGAGCTCTTAAAGCTCGATCGCATGTTGCTGCACAGCCCCGCCCTCGCGGAAGGCTGGAATGCTTATCTGGGAGCGGTGCGGACTGGACTGTCGGTGCCGCTCAAGCTTCGAGAGTTAGCGATGTGCGGAGTCGCCATATTGAACGGGGCAGAGTATGAGTTCGAGCATCATTCACCCATCTTTATCGAGGCGGGGGGTACGCCCGAGCAGGCGCTCGCCATTCGACAAATCGATTCGGAGACCTTCCCAGTAGGCCTTTTTCCCGAGTTGGAGCAGGACGTGCTTGCGCTGACGCGAGAAATGACGAGGGATATCCGCGTGGCGGGGGCCCTCAAGCGCCGCCTCGTCCGGGCTTTGGGTGTCCAGCAGACTGTTGAACTCGTCGCTGTGGTGGCCACCTACAACATGGTGTCGCGCTTTCTGGTGGCCCTATCGATCGAGTCAGAGCACCGTGGCGATGGCCCTGCACACCCTCGGTAGGTTGTGAGTGTTCAGGGCCGCAATGCACACACGCCCAGTGCCAATCGCGTAGATCGCAAACTCCTCTCGCAGGCGATCAACCTGCGCCACGGAGAGACCGGTGTAGCTAAACATGCCGCGCTGGGCGGTGACAAAAGAGAAGTCTTGCTTGGCGCCCTCGGCTTTGAGTCCCGCTACGAGGCCGGCTCGCATGGCCTTGATGCGATCGCGCATGCTTGCGAGTTCCGCCTCCCATTCCGAGCGAAGCTCGGGGGTCGACAGCACCATGGCCACGCAGGCACCGCCGTGCGTCGGCGGGTTCGAGTAGTTGGTTCGGATGGTTCGCTTGATTTGACTGAGCACGCGAGAGGCCTCATCGGCAGAGGCGGTCACAACGGAGAGCGCACCTACTCGCTCTCCATAGAGAGAGAACGATTTTGAGAAGGAGCTCGACACCAGGAGTGGAAGGCCCGAGTCCACAAGCTTACGTAAAGCTTCCGCGTCCTCGTGAAGCCCATCTCCAAAACCTTGGTAGGCCATATCCAAGAAGGGGATGAGGTCTCGGGACTGAAGCGTGCTTACCACGGAATCCCATTGTTTCGAAGAGAGATCCACGCCAGTCGGGTTGTGGCAGCAGGCATGAAGGACCACGATGCTCTGCGCGGGCAGGGCCTCAAGATCCTCGAGCATGCCCTTGAAGTTTAGACCTCGTGTCGACGCGTCGTAGTACCGATAGGGAGAGACCTCGAAGCCGGCCATCTCAAAAATCCCTCGATGATTTTCCCAGCTGGGGTCACTGATGCAGAGCCTGGCCTTCGGGAGGAGTCTTCGTAAATAGTCGGCCCCCACCTTGAGGGCCCCCGTGCCGCCGAGCGTTTCGATCGTGATCACACGCCCCTCTTGAACAGCGGAACTTTCCTGCCCGAACAGGAGGTGCTGAACGGCCTGGTTATAGCTGCTCGGACCCTCAATTGGCTGGTAGGCCCGGGAGGGAGCGGCCGCGGCGCGCCGTTCTTCGGCCTCGCGAATGCATCGAAGCAGCGGAAGTTTTCCGTTGTCGTCGTAGTAGACGCCCACACCGAGATTGACCTTCTCGGAGCGGGAGTCTGCGACGAAGGCCTCCGTGAGGCCGAGGATGGGGTCACGGGGAGCAAGTTCCACGGAGGAAAAGAGACGAGAGGGCATTTTTTTCAAGAAGTTAAAAGAATTTAGTCGATTTTAAGGTGAAGAAACGAGAAGTTAAGCGCCTTCTTACGAAGTTAAGCCCCTGTTCTACTCGGCGCATTGATAAAAAACGATGGAATTTTCGGGGGGCAGGGGAGACAATAGCGGCTTGGCTGAGGATTTCTGAGTGGTTTTAACACCACAGTTCGCCTAAGTGGTTATAGACAAAAGATCTTTATCGAAATCTTAGCATGATCAACTCTGTGGCCCGTTTCCTCGGAAGTCCGTTTGAGCTGGTCTCGCCCTTCGCGCCAGCGGGCGATCAGCCATCGGCGATTGACTCCCTCGTGCGGGGCTTGCGGGACGGGCTGGCGTACCAGACCCTTCTTGGGGTGACCGGCTCCGGCAAGACCTTCACCATGGCTCAAGTCATTGCTCAGATGGGGCGCCCAGCCATTGTTCTGGCGCCCAATAAGACCCTGGCGGCCCAGCTCTACTCAGAGATGCGTGAGTTCTTTCCTCGGAACGCAGTCGAGTACTTCGTGTCCTACTACGACTACTACCAACCCGAGGCTTATGTGCCCCAGCGAGACCTTTTTATAGAGAAAGACTCAGCGATTAACGAGCACATCGAGCAAATGCGACTGTCGGCGACGAAGTCTCTGCTCGAGCGTCGAGACACCATTATCGTTGCGACGGTCTCGTGCATTTATGGAATTGGTAACCCCAGCGACTATCACGCCATGGTCTTGGCCGTGCGCGTCGGAGATCCCATTGGGCAGCGCGACCTTATTGCGCAACTAGTCCGCATGCAATACCGACGAAATGATGCCGAATTCGGCCGCGGCAGTTTTCGTGTCCGAGGTGACACCATCGATATCTTCCCCGCGGAGCACGCGGAACTCGCCCTGCGAGTCGAGCTGTTCGATGATCAGGTGGAGTCTTTGCAACTCTTCGACCCCCTCACGGGTCGCGTTCGGCAGAAGGTTCCTCGCTTTGTGATCTACCCTTCATCACATTACGTCACACCTCGCGAGGTCGTCCTTCGGGCGGTCGAGGCCATCAAGGAGGAGCTTCGAGAGCGCTCCAAGGAGCTCGTGGCATCCGGGAAACTCGTTGAGGCTCAGCGCCTAGAGCAGCGGACGCGTTTCGACCTGGAGATGCTCGCCGAGCTCGGCTTCTGCAAGGGCATTGAGAACTACAGCCGACACCTGTCTGGTGCCGCGCCCGGGGAGCCGCCGCCAACCCTGATTGACTATCTCCCAGACGATGCACTGGTCTTTTTTGACGAGAGTCATGTCCTGATTGGTCAGCTCGGCGGTATGTACCGTGGTGATCGAGCTCGCAAGGAGACGCTGGTGGACTTCGGTTTCCGTCTACCCTCGGCCCTAGATAACCGTCCGCTTCGCTTTGATGAGCTAGAGCCCAAGCTGCGGCAGGTTGTCTTTGTATCTGCGACCCCCGCTGATTACGAGCTTCAGAAGTCCGGCTCCGAGGTGGTGGAGCAGGTGGTCAGGCCCACGGGACTCGTTGATCCGGAGATTGAGGTACGGCCCGCGCGCACCCAAGTCGATGATGTTTTGGGGGAGATTCGGATTCGGGCAGATCGGGGCGAGCGGGTCCTTGTGACAACCCTGACCAAGCGCATGGCCGAGGACCTCACCGAGTACCTCACCGAGCATCAGGTGCGTGTTCGCTATCTGCACTCGGACATCGATACCGTGGAGCGGGTCGAGATTATTCGGGACCTACGCCTCGGACACTTTGATGTGCTGGTTGGAATCAACCTGCTTCGAGAGGGGCTCGATATTCCTGAGGTATCTCTCGTGGCCATCCTGGACGCAGACAAGGAAGGCTTTTTGCGCTCTCACCGGAGCCTCATCCAGACCATTGGTCGGGCTGCACGCAACCTGACGGGACGAGCGATTCTCTACGCGGATCGCATCACGGAGTCGATGCGAAAGGCCATCGAAGAGACCGAGCGCCGACGGATCAAGCAACTCGCGCATAACGAGGCCAACGGAATCACGGCCCGTTCCGTTAGCAAGGAGGTACGCGAGTTGATTGATGGGGTGGTTTCGCAGCAGGGCGGCGCCGATGCTTTGGCCCTATCCCCCCTTGGGCTCGAGGACCTATCCGAGAAGGCGCTCGCTCGGGAGATTGCGCGTCTCGAGAAGCAGATGCACGAACACGCGCGAAATCTGGAGTTCGAGCAGGCCGCCTCGGCTCGAGACCAGCTCGCCCGCCTCAAGGCGCGGGTGTTTGGTGCGGGCGCCCTTCACGATCAAATAGAGGTTGGTGGACCCGAGAACCAGCCGCTTACGCATTCCAACCGCAGCTCAGGCCAGGCAAGCCAGGCTGCATAACGTCGTTAGCAAAGGAAGAACCTGCCATGACCCGCCCTCTGAAGAAACCTGACTCAACCCCAACCCAATCCTTTGGCATCAAAACCAAGGTTTTGTTCGTCTGTATGGGGAACATCTGCCGCTCGCCGACCGCCAAGGCCGTCTTTGAGACCATGGCTCGGCAGGCTGGACTTGCCGATCTTGTCGTTGCCGACTCTGCAGGCACACACGCATTCCATGTTGGCGAGGCCGCAGACCCCCGCGCGGTGGCCGCAGCGCTTCGTCGCGGTTACGACCTGTCCGCTCATCAGGCTCGCAAGGTGGAAATGGCCGATTTCAGTGAGTTTGATTACGTCTTGGCCATGGACTGGGACAACCTGGCCCTACTTCAGCGCACGGCTGCCCGAGGAATGCAACACAAGCTGCAGTTGCTTATGCGATTTGCGACGGAATTCGAAGCCGCCGTGATCACCGACCCCTACCACGGTGGTGTCCAAGGCTTCGATCTGGCCCTTGATCACATCGAGGATGCCTGTAACGGCCTGATGGAAGTGGTTCGTCGCCGTGCAAGTATGGTGGCGGCTGCCTAGAGGTCCCTCTAAGGGCCTGATTCTTCAAGTCTTTATCTCGCTGGTCTTGAAAAAGGGGGCGTCGGCCCCCTGATTCTTGAGTAAATCGATCGGACTCTGTAAACTCCGACTAAATTAGTCAGGTTTAGGGAGTTGGTCCCGGGAATCGGTCCCATTACCAAGGAGCCCATATGAGACTCACCACGAAAGGCCGCTTTGCTGTTACCGCGATGATTGACCTCGGTCTTCGTCAGACCAAGGGTCCCGTCACCCTGTCTGCCATCAGCCAGCGTCAGCACATTTCGCTCTCTTACCTTGAGCAGTTGTTCGGCCGTCTTCGTCGCCACGAGTTGGTCGAGTCAAGCCGAGGCCCTGGCGGAGGCTACCGCCTCGCCCGCGCAGCGAAGGAGATCACGGTCGCCGACATCATTTACGCGGTCGATGAGCCGCTGGACGCCACGATGTGTGGGGGCAAACAAAACTGTCATGACGAACATGTCTGCATGACTCACGAGCTGTGGGCCAGCCTCAATCGCCACATGGTCGACTTCTTGGACGGAATCTCGCTTCAGGATCTCGTGGATGAGCAGAAGAACAAGCAGGGGGCCCCGCAGGCGGTCACTCGAAACGTGGTCTTCCACGACGAGAGAGAACCTGCAGTCTCATGAAGCAACCCATCTACCTTGATTATTCGGCCACCACGCCTGTTGATCCCAGAGTGGTCGACCGAATGATTCCTTTCCTTCGAGAGGAATTCGGTAACCCAGCCTCTCGCAGTCATGCCTACGGGTGGTCCGCCGAGGCAGCGGTTGAGGAGGCGAGGAAGCAAGTTGCAGCCTTGGTGAACTGTGACCCGAAAGAAATCGTGTGGACGTCGGGCGCAACCGAGTCGATCAATCTTGCCCTGAAGGGTGCCGCACACTTTTACAGAGACCGCGGTCGTCACGTCATCACGGTCAAGACGGAGCACAAAGCGACGTTGGACACCTGCCGGGAGCTGGAGCGTGAGGGGTTTGAGGTCACCTATCTCGATGTTCGGGAGGATGGCCTCGTCTCGCTGGATGCGTTTGAAGCAGCGCTTCGCCCAGACACCATTCTCGTCTCGGTCATGTTCGTGAACAATGAGATCGGTGTCATCCAAGACATCCAAGCCATTGGCGAGGTCTGTCGGGCGCGGGGCATTGTCTTTCACGTAGATAGCGCGCAGGCCACCGGCAAGGTGGTCATCGACCTTCAGACCCTTAAAGTCGATCTGATGTCCTTCTCGGCCCACAAGACCTATGGGCCGAAAGGCATCGGAGCCCTCTTTGTCCGTCGCAAGCCTCGCATCCGTCTCGAGCCACTCATTCATGGGGGTGGACATGAGCGTGGGATGCGATCCGGAACGCTCCCCACCCATCAGATTGTTGGGATGGGAGAGGCGTTTCGGCTGGCGGGGTTGGAGATGGCCGCAGAGAATGAGCGCATCCGCATGCTTCGGGATAGGCTCTGGAAGGGCCTGCAATCCATTGAGGCGGTCTATCTCAACGGAAACCTTGAGCATCGCGTCCCCCACAACTTGAATGTGAGCTTTAATTACGTTGAGGGCGAATCGCTTCTCATGGCTGTGAAGGATATTGCCGTCTCTTCCGGTTCGGCCTGCACGAGCGCGAGCCTCGAGCCCTCCTATGTGCTTCGCGCTCTGGGCCGAAGCGATGAACTTGCGCACTCCTCGATTCGGTTCTCAATTGGACGCTTCACCACCGAAGCGGATGTTGACTTCACGGTGTCGCTCATGGCCCAGAAGGTCGCCAAGCTACGTGAGATGTCTCCCCTCTGGGAGCTTGTTCAGGACGGTGTCGACCTCAACACGATCCAGTGGGCTGCGCACTAGCGCTCGAGACAGCTCATTTCTTTGAATACAACGGAGGACGCTTCCCCATGGCCTATAGCGATAAGGTAATCGACCACTACGAAAACCCCAGAAATGTCGGCTCCCTCGATAAGGATGACCCGTCCGTCGGAACGGGAATGGTGGGTGCACCTGCCTGTGGGGACGTCATGAAGCTCCAGATTAAGGTCAACGAGCAGGGTGTTATCGAGGATGCGCGCTTTAAGACCTACGGCTGCGGCTCTGCCATCGCGTCCTCATCACTCGTGACCGAGTGGGTCAAGGGCAAGACGCTGGATGAGGCCATGACCATTAAGAACACCCAGATCGCCAATGAGCTTGCGTTGCCGCCCGTCAAGATCCATTGTTCGATCCTCGCTGAGGACGCCATCAAGGCGGCCATCGAGGATTACAAGAAAAAGCATGTCGATCACGCTCACTGAGAAGGCGGCCGAGCACGTCTCGCGCTACATCGAAAAGCGCGGAAAAGGTGTCGGTATTCGTTTTGGCGTGCGCACGACGGGCTGCTCGGGGCTTGCCTATAAGCTCGAATTTGTGGACTCGGCGCTGCCTGAGGACCTGGAGTTTCAGAGCCATGGAGTCACAGTCTTCGTGGACCCCAAGAGTCTTCCTTACATCGATGGAACCCAACTCGACTTCGCCCGCGAGGGGCTTAACGAGGGCTTCAAGTTCAATAACCCCAACGTGAAGAGTGAGTGCGGGTGCGGTGAATCCTTCCAGGTCTGAGGCTCCTAAGGTGATGGGCCCGACCGGTCAGACCGATTTTTCGCTCTTTGGGCTGCCCGAGCAGTTTTCGGTCGATGAGTCTGCGCTCGACGCTGCTTGGAAGCGCCTTCAGTCCGTCGCCCACCCAGATCGATTCTCCGCGTCCTCCGACTTTCAGCGTCGGGTCGCGCTCCAGTGGTCGACCCGCATCAATGAGGCTCATCAGGTTTTAAAGGATCCTGTCCAGCGGGCCACATACCTTCTGAGCCTTTACGGGCGGTCCATTGAGGCCGAATCAAATACCAGCATGCCGGTGGACTTTCTCTCGGAGCAGATGGCGCTTCGTGAGGCCCTGGATGCCGCGCGCGAGCGCCCAGAGCCCCATCGCGGCGAGGCGCTCGCTGAACTCCGCGCGCATTGTGATCGAGCCTTAAAGAAAGGATTTGGTCGGCTGGGCGAGTTGCTCGATGCCCATCCCGACGATGACGCACTGGATCGTGCGGTCGAAGAGGTTCGTGCCCTGATGTTTATCGATCGATTTCGAGACGAGATTTAGACATGGCGCTTTTACAGATTGCCGAGCCCGGCGAATCGACGGTTCCCCATCAGCGGCGATTGGCTGTCGGCATCGATCTCGGTACCACTCACTCGCTGGTGGCTGCTGTTCGCTCGGGTCTTCCGGAGGTGCTGCCGGCAGCCGATGGGTCAAAGCTGCTGCCCTCAGTCGTGCGCTACCGATCCGACGGTTCGAAGGAGGTTGGCGAGGCTGCCTTGCTCGCGGCAGCACAGGATCCGCTCAATACCGTCGTCTCAGTGAAGCGTCTGATGGGCCGTGGCCGGATGGATGCCCTGCGTCAACGGTCGCCGTATCGGCTTGCGGGGGACGAGCAGGACGGAACGTCTATGGTTCGCATACTGACTGAGGGCGGCGCCGTGAGCCCAGTTGAAGTGTCAGCTGACATCTTGCGCGTGCTGCGCGATCGTGCTGAGGCGACGTTGGGCGATGAGCTCGTGGGGGCCGTGATTACAGTCCCTGCCTACTTTGACGACGCTCAGCGGCAGGCGACCAAGGACGCGGCGACGCTGGCCGGTCTTCACGTTCTTCGGCTCCTCAACGAGCCTACTGCCGCTGCAATTGCTTACGGGCTCGAATCGGGCGCTGAGGGCGTCTATGTGGTGTTCGACCTCGGTGGGGGCACGTTTGATGTGTCGATCCTTCGCCTCTCCAAAGGCGTTTTCGAGGTGGTCGCAACGGGAGGAGATGCCGAGCTTGGAGGGGATGACTTTGACGCGACCCTCGCCGACCATTGGCTTCGGAGCTGGGGACTTGATCGAGATGCGCTGTCATCTTCGGAGTGGCGAAGCCTGCTTCGCCTTGCCCGCCGACTCAAGGAGTCCCTCTGCGAGTCGGTCAACGATCAGACCTTGGTGTCTCAGGAGTGGATGAGAGACGACGGCTCCAGACCCCTGGCGCTGACGAGTCGTCAGGCCTTCAAGGAGCTTACCGAGCCACTTGTCGAGAGAGCCCTGTCGGTCTGTGCGGGGGTGCTCCATGATGCGGGTTTGAATCGCGACCAGATTCAGGGTGTGGTTCTCGTGGGTGGATCCACGCGCCTTCTCAATGTTCGGGAGGCCGCGCAGAACTTCTTTGGACAAGAGCCGCTTGCGCATATCAACCCGGACGAAGTGGTGGCGGTCGGTGCAGCGCTGCAGGCCCATCTCCTGGCGGGGAACCGTCCGGGGGGTGAGGACTGGCTACTGCTTGATGTTCTTCCGCTAAGCCTGGGTCTCGAGACCATGGGCGGATTGGCAGAGAAGGTGATTCCGCGCAACACACCCATCCCCGTGGCCAGGGCCCAAGAGTTCACCACCTTCAAGGAGGGGCAGGCCGCAATGGCTATTCACGTCGTGCAGGGGGAGCGTGAGGTGGTCAGCGAATGCCGATCATTGGCCCGCTTTGAATTGAGGGGCATTCCCCCCATGGCGGCCGGAGCAGCCCGCATCCGCGTGAGTTTCCAGGTGGATGCAGACGGGCTCCTTTCTGTCTCTGCGCAGGAAAAGACCAGTGGCGTCTCCGCGCATGTTGAGGTCAAGCCCTCGTATGGGCTTGGAGATGGAGAAATTGCACAGATGCTTGAGGATGCAATGACCCATGCTGGATCCGACATGAAGGCCCGAGCACTTCGAGAACATCAGGTCGAGCTGCGACAGCTCATAGAGTCGCTCTCCGAGGCCCTGGCAGCCGACGCTGATTTGTTATCTCATTCGGAGCGGGTCGAGTTAGAGGCGGCCATGAGTGCCGGTCGGCAGGTCTGCGGAGGAGGTCATCTAGATGCCATCAAGAATGCGCTCGATGGTCTTGGGCGACTCAGTGGACCCTTTGCCGAGCGTCGGATGAATCGCGCGGTTTCTCAGGCGCTCAAGGGAAAGTCGATCCAGACCTTTTAATCCACCATGCCTACGATTCGCGTCCTTCCGCATCCCGAGTTGTGCCCCACTGGCACTGAGTTCTCAGCCGCCACCGGGGACAACCTCTGTCGGGTCCTTCTGAGTAATCACATTGCTATTGAACATGCATGCGAGATGTCCAAGGCGTGTACCACCTGTCACGTCATGATTCGGAAGGGGTTTGATAGCCTTACGCCCCCAGAGGAGGATGAGGAGGACCTCCTTGATCGGGCGTGGGGTCTTACCGCTCAGTCGCGCCTATCTTGTCAGGTGGAGATTGCCGAGCAAGACCTTGAGGTCGAGATTCCTCGCTACACGATTAACCATGCTCGCGAAAATCACTGAGGTGGTGCGAAGTAGAATGAGTGGCTATGGAAGCTGAACGTCTTAATTCCCTGGAGCAATCCCTGCTCGGCCTCAGGGCACGCTGCACCGATCTTCGGAGGTATCTTTGACTTCGATGGGAAGTCAGCGCGACTAAAAGAAGTGGTCGTGTTGAGTGAGGATCCCGCGCTGTGGAGCGATCCTAAGAGGGCGCAGGATGTCGGACGCGAGAAGAAGGCCCTTGAGGCGGTGGTACTCGTGCTCTCGGAGTTGGGATCCGCCATCAACGATGGCCTTACGCTCTTTGAGATGGCTCGAGACGAGGCCGATGATCAGACACTTCAGGCACTCGAAGCCGACGCGCACCGTCTCGAGTCAAGGGTCGGTGAGCTGGAGTTCAGGCGGATGTTTTCGAACCCGGCCGACCCCTCGAACTGCTTTGTCGATATTCAGGCCGGAGCCGGCGGGACCGAGGCCTGCGATTGGGCCAGTATGTTGTTGCGGCAGTATCTCCGTTACTGTGAGCGAAAGGGCTTCAAGGTCGAGGTCCTTGAGGAGTCTGAGGGGGACGTGGCGGGCATCAAGTCGGCCTCGCTAAAGGTCGTTGGGGATTTTGCGTTTGGCTACCTCCGCACCGAGACCGGTGTCCATCGGCTGGTGCGCAAGTCTCCCTTCGACTCGAGCGGGGGTCGCCATACCTCGTTTGCCTCGGTTTTTGTGTACCCCGAGGTTGATGACTCGATTGACATAGAAATCAACCCGTCAGAGGTGCGCACCGATACCTATCGAGCCTCTGGCGCGGGCGGTCAGCATGTCAACAAAACGGACTCTGCTGTCCGCCTTACGCACATCCCCACCGGAATCGTCGTGCAGTGCCAGAACGATCGTTCCCAGCACCGTAATCGTGATGAGGCTTGGAAGATGTTGAAGTCCCGTCTCTACGAGCATGAGATGCGCAAGCGAATGGCCGAGCAGCAGAAACTCGAAGAGAGTAAAACCGATGTGGGCTGGGGACATCAGATCCGCAGTTACGTGCTAGATCAGTCTCGAATCAAAGACCTGAGAACACATGTTGAGATCTCCAATACCCAGCGGGTGCTCGACGGGGACCTCGATGCATTTATTGAAGCCAGCCTCAAGCAGGGCGTTTAAGGAAGTTCTATGACCGACAAACAAAGCGTCTCTTCGGCCGTCGAGAGCGAGGTCGACGAGAGTCAGATCTTGGTCGAGAGACGCCAGAAGCTTGCAGCCATCCGGGCCGGTGCGTCGCCTGCCTTCCCGAACGATGTTTTTCCCTCACATCGTGCGGAGCCCCTCCATAAGCGCTATGAGACCCACACGCGAGAAGATCTCGAGCGAGAGTCCGTTGACGTATCCTTGGCCGGCCGAATCATGCTTAAACGGATTCAGGGCAAGGCCAGCTTCGTGACGCTCCAGGACGCTTCCGGCCGAATCCAGCTCTACTTGAATGACGAGGGCGTCGGCGAGGCGGTTCATGACGCGGTGAAGCACTGGGACCTCGGGGACATCATTGCCGCGCAGGGCACGCTCTTTAAGACAATGAAGGGCGAACTTTCGGTGCGATGTCACTCGCTTCGCATGGTCACAAAGTCTCTTAGGCCGCTGCCCGATAAGTTTCACGGCCTCCATGACACCGAGACCCGCTATCGGCAGCGATACGTCGACCTCATCGTGAATGCCGACTCTCGTCGCGTTTTTCTGGCTCGGTCTCAGGCACTCACTGCCTTGAGATCCTTCATGACTGAGCATGGCTTTCTAGAAGTAGAGACGCCCATGCTTCATCCCATTCCGGGCGGTGCTGCTGCGAAGCCTTTCGTGACTCATCACAATGCGCTTCACCAGGACATGTATTTGCGGATTGCGCCTGAGCTTTATCTGAAGCGGCTTCTGGTCGGCGGGTTTGATCGAGTGTACGAGGTCAATCGAAACTTCCGTAATGAGGGCCTCAGTCCCCGACACAACCCAGAGTTCACCATGATGGAGTTCTATGCGGCCTACACGGATTACCGCTGGATCATGGATTTTACGGAACAGATTCTCCGTCACGTTGCCGTGGCTTCGACGGGCTCTGCGACTCTCTCCGTTCAGGGTCAGACCCTCGATCTTGCGAGGCCGTTTGAGAGGCTGACCATCTCTGAAGCCATCCTCCGACATGCTCCGGAGATTGGCGAAGAGAGCCTTCACAGCATTGAGGCCCTCCGGGCGATTCTCGCAGCGAGAGGGGTCGCGGTCGAGAAACCTCCTCTTGCCCAGGCCGGCCTGGGCGCGCTGCAATTGGCGCTTTTTGAGGAGGTGGCCGAGAGCAAGCTGTGGAATCCCACATTTATTGTCGACTACCCTGTTGAGGTGTCTCCTCTTGCACGCGCCTCTGACGCTCATCCCGAGATCACCGAGCGGTTTGAGCTTTTTATGACAGGACGTGAGATTGCCAACGGTTTTTCGGAGCTCAACGACCCCGAGGATCAGGCCGCCCGTTTTCGTGCGCAGGTGATGGCAAAGGAGTCTGGTGATGAGGAGGCCATGTTCTTTGATGCAGACTATATTCGGGCTCTCGAGGTCGGCATGCCACCCGCAGGAGGTTGCGGAATCGGAATAGATCGACTCATGATGCTACTGACTGACAGCCCGAGCATTCGAGATGTCATCATCTTTCCCGCGTTACGCAGGGAAGACTAGCCAGGAGGCGTCGCCCATGGTTGACCGAGTACTCCGTCTCTTTTTTACAGTCGCCGCTTGTCAGCTCGCTTCGGGATGCAGCGCGGTGATGCTTGCCGCGGACGTTGCAACCAGCGCGACTTCTGCGGCTGTGGGCGCGACCACCACTGTGGTGGGCGGGGCCATCGATGTTGTCTCCCCAAGTTCGAGCGACAAAAAGAAGTAGTGGGGGCTGGCCCCCCGGCCCTCCCTGCCTGCGCGCTCAGGCCCCTTCTGGGTTGAGCAGTCCGCGAATGAGCAGTTGAACGGCCTCCTGCCCCTGCCAGTCATTCGTTGAGAGTTCATAGGCTAGATGCGCGTGAGAGGGCAGGGATGAGGGTCCGTTAAACCAGATGGCGTCAAACTCATGTGCTGGGCTGCTCCTCGGAGACACACGCAGTTTGAGGTGTTTTTCTTTCAAGAGTCGCTGACTTCGAATACGAAAGACCGCTCGAAAAACCGGCGGGGGAAACCCCTGTCCCCAGACTTGCCCGGCAAGCTGCTGGGCCAGTTGGACCTGATGTTGACTCGGCTCGAGCAATCCGTCCGTCATGAGCTCACTTCGAAAGACATCCTCCGAGCAGAACGCGCGTAAAGCCTCCTCAAAGCGGTCAGAGAATTGACTGAGTTGAGAGCGTTCAATGGTGAGACCTGCAGCCATGGCATGACCACCAAACGCTCGGATCAGCCCCGGCGATTGTGTGTCGACCCGTTCGAGGACATCTCGCAGATGAACACCGGGAATCGATCGTCCGGACCCCTTTAGCAGCGGGCTCTGAGGGGATTCTGGCGCGAAGGCAATCACGGGTCGATACGCGCGCTCCTTCACTCGGCTCGCGAGTAAGCCGACAATTCCCTGGTGCCAGGTGTCTTTAAACAGGATCAGGCCGTATCGAGTGGCATCGGCCTGAAGCTCGGCCGCGAGTTCTTGTGCCTCGTCCCGAGCGGAGGCCTCCCGCTCCCTTCGTTCTTGGTTGAGCGCGTTCAGTGATTCGGCGAGGTTCTGGGCCTCTTGGGGGTCGTCACTCAGGAGGCAGCGAATTCCAATGGCCATGTCGGCCAATCGCCCCGCGGCATTGAGTCGGGGCCCGATCTGAAAGCCCAGATCACTGCTACAAGCCGATTCGAGCGTTCGTCCAGAAACTCGAAAGAGCGCCTTCATGCCCTCGGGGGCAAGTCCCTTGCGAATGCGTCGAAGTCCCTGTTCAACGAGCCGTCGATTGTGGGCATCGAGGCCCACCAAGTCAGCCACCGTGCCCAGCGCCACCAGCGGCAACAAATCGTCAAGGCGGGGTGGGCCATTTGGAAAGCGGGAGGGTCGTCCTGCGGCCGTCTCCACACCGTCTTGTTGGATGAGCCAGGCGCGCGTGGCCATGACGAGGTAAAAAGCGACGCCCACGCCAGCGAGGTTCTTTGAGGGAAAGGCACAGTCAGACATCTGCGGGTTGAGGATGAGGGTGTCTGGCAGCACGCGCCCCGGGAGGTGGTGGTCGGTGACCAATACCTCAATGCCCATGGCCCTTGCGAAGGCGACACCCTCCACGCTCGAGATGCCGTTGTCCACAGTGATAATCCAGTGTGGGAGGTGGTTCGCTGACTGCTGCGTAGCGAATTCGAGCAGCGGCCTTGTGAGTCCGTACCCAAAACGGAATCGGTCTGGAACCAGGAATCGAATGTCTGCCCCCAGTCGACCGAGTCCCCGAACGACAAGGGCGGTTGCCGTAGCGCCATCGGCGTCGTAATCCCCGACGACCAAGAATCTTCGCTCATGCAAGATGGCCTGCCCGATCGCCGCTCCCGCCTCGGATGCGTTTCGCATCGACCTTGGCGGCGGCAGATGGATCAGCGATGCGTCGAGTTCCTCCGGGCCTTGAACACCGCGTCTGGCAAGGCAACTCGCGAGTGTTGGATGAAAACCTGCAGACACGAGCGCGTCTCGGACGCTGTCGTTTAGGGGCCGGTCTCGATAGGGGAGGGGCTCAGTCATCGTGGAGCGTAAGGATGTCAGTGAGGGGTGCGGACGATCCAATACGGATTCGTTCACCCATGGCTGCGAGAGCGCCTCTCATCGTACTTCTGGGAGCGGACTCAAAGACCAGACCTTGAGACCCCTGCGTGACAACAAGTTTCCACGCACCTCTTGGGGACCTCGCTGCGATCTCTTCGAGTTCTCGAGCCCACTTCGCCCAGTCTTGCCACCACTCGCGCGCAGGATCCGAGTCCCCGGATGGCAGAAAGGTGCGGTAGTGGATGTCCGGCGGCAAGCCCAGCGCAGTTAGCGCCTTGATTAGACCAATCAGCCACAGCGGAGCGTCCTCCATATCTTTCATGCCGTGAGGAGTCTCCTTGAGCGTTTTGAGGCAGGCCGCTGGCAGCCCCGCCCCCGCGCCCCAGGCCCATAGAATTTGTGGTGCAGCGTGTGCCGCGTTATTTTCCTGATGCCAGAGCATTTGAACGATGTGACTGGCCCTTCGCCAGCGCGCCGCGTCGGGTCCCTGTGGTTCAAAGGAGGGGAGGTGGAGCCCCTCAATGAGCCTCGGATGGGCGCAGCTCAGTTGAAGGGGGCGACTGGTTCGAAGATAAAGCCCCCCAGAGCGACCCTGTAGAGCGCAGGCTTCGGGGTCGCCAAGCCCCTCTTGCAGCCCCTCCCGAAGCGCGCGAAGCCGGGGTGGGCTGAGTTGTTGGGAGCGCTCTTGTGTGGCTTGAAGGGCGAAGCCCACCTGCGTGGGGGAGATAAGAAGTTCGCCCAAGTAAAGGGTGGCCCATCCTTCCCCCGGCCCTGGGCTGAGGCCGTCTGCCAGCGCACTGAGCGCAGCCCAAGGCAGGCCATCCAACCAGTCGGGGTGGGCAAGCCGAAGCTCTTGGTTGAGAAAATGAAGCAGTGCTGGCTGCACCGCCTCGTCGGGCAGACGATCCCCTTCAATCACGTGTCGCGTGCAGCCAGCAAGCTTTCGGGCGAGGGCGTCTATAGCCGGCGATTGGCCCATGATCTGGGATTGCCGCTCCTTGAGAGCCTGCGCCTCATCGGCATGAATGAGTCCGTGATCAATCAAGAGAAGAGGGCGCATGGGGATGAGTATGGCAAACTCGACTCATGCCCTTTGAACTCGAGGTAGGCCTCCGTTACATCATGTCCGGTCGCCGTTCCCGGTCTACTCGATTCATCAGCTTTATATCCGTTATGGCCACGATGGGGATTGCCCTGGGCGTGGCCGCGCTCATCATCGTGCTGTCGGTGATGAATGGATTTCAAAAGGAGGTGCGCGACCGAATGCTCGGCGTGCTCTCCCACTTAGAGGTCGTCTCCTCGGACGCCTTTGCCACAGACCTCGGGCTTGCGCAGGCCCAACTCATGAGGGTTCCGCAGGTCCTCTCCACTGCCCCTTTTGTCGTGGGCCAGGCCATCGTGGCAAAAGACGAGCGGCTCAAGGGCGTGATTGTTCGAGGGATTGATCCAGTTCAAGAGCCCTTGGTGAGCCCGGCCCTTCAGACCCTTCAGGTCGGACGTCTTGACTCTCTGCAGCCGGGACACTTTTCCGCTGTCATTGGGCGTGAGCTCGCCTTCAGTCAAGGCCTTGGTGTGGGCGACGCCTTGGTCCTTGTTACCGCCGACTCCACGCCCGGCCCCGCTGGCGTGGTTCCGAGGGTCAAGATGTTTCGTATTACTGGGCTGTTTGCATCCGGGCACTTTGAGTACGACAGTAGTCTGGTCTTTGTGCATCAACAAGATGCGAGTGTTTTCTTCAGGGGCCAGGCTCTGCACGGCATTCGAGCGCGACTCTCCGACCAACAGCTTGCACCGAGTCTTGCAGCCCAGATTCGCGCGGGGCTTCCACCGTCGCTCGCAGTTCGCGACTGGACCCAGGAGAATCGGACGTGGTTTGCAGCCGTTCAACTCGAGAAGCGAATGATGTTCGTCATCCTCCTGCTCATCATCGCAGTGGCTGCCTTCAACCTTGTGTCGATGCTCGTGATGACCGTGATGGACAAGAGATCCGACATCGCTATTCTTCGGACTCTCGGCGCTCAACGGCTCTCGATCCAAGCGATTTTCATGATTCAGGGCGCCTGCCTTGGGCTTTTGGGCGTCACTGTTGGCATCGCACTGGGCGTGGCAGGGGCACTCGAAGTTGACCGCCTCGTGCAGGGGCTCGAGACCCTGATGGGATTTCAGGTCTTACCCAAGGGCATTTACCTGATCGACCGTCTTCCCTCCGAGCTTCGGGCGGGCGATGTAATCCAGATCGGTCTATGCTCGATGGTGCTCTCCCTCTTGGCTACGTTGTATCCGAGCTGGCAGGCTGCCAGGACGGAGCCGGTAGAGGCGTTGCGACATGACTAGGGTTGTGCTCCGAGCCGATCAGGTGCAGAAGGTTTTTCGAGATGGGCCTCGAGAGATTCGTCCTTTTGCGCCGGTCAGCCTGTCGGTGAGCCTCGGCGAATCGCTCGCAGTGGTGGGCCCTTCGGGCGCGGGCAAATCAACCCTGCTTCAGGTCCTCGGCGGCGTTGATTCTCCCAGCCTGGGGCATGTGGAGATTCTTGGGCAATCCACCTCCGACATGAGCGATGCTGCGCGCACGCGGCTTCGCAACCTTCACGTAGGCTTTGTCTACCAGTTTCACCACCTTCTCGCGGAATTTTCCGCCCTCGAGAATGTTGCGATGCCGTTGCGTATTCGGCGCGCCCCGACGAGTGAGGCACAAGAGCGCGCGCGCGAGATCCTATGTCGTGTGGGACTTGAGCAGCGACTCGATCACTCGCCTGCTCGGCTTTCGGGTGGAGAGCGCCAGCGAGTTGCGATCGCTCGAGCGCTCGTTACCCAGCCCTCGGTGGTGCTCGCCGATGAGCCGACCGGCAATCTCGATCGCGACACCGCCCATGCCGTCTTTGAGTGCCTCATTGAACGAGTTTGCGCCCAAGAGGCTGCCTTGATTTTAGTGACGCACGATGCTCAGCTCGCGGAACGCTGTGATCGCGTTCTCGATCTGCGTTCCGCCAGCCGCCTCTGACGGCTGCGCCAGACCGTTGCGGACCAGCCTCCCCAGACCAGGGCGTAACCCGTAAGGGCGAGGCCCAGACCCAGCAGACAGACCCCGACTGCGAGGGGCCATCCCAACTCTAGGCCCCATTGAGCGAGCGCCAAAAGTGAGGTCCAGGGTTCCGTCCAGTGAAAGTCTGGGGGTGACGGGATGGCGCCGGATGCGATTGACTGCCCATCGATCTCCGCGATCCCTAGCCACGAAAAGGCGACGACTCCGATCTTCAGGCCGACGAGGTATAGCGGCACGAAGGTGACCGGGTTCGTGTAAAGGGTTACAAACGCGGCGATGGGAAGATTCCATTTCATGAGAATGGCCACGAGGGAGGCCGAGATAATCTGAAATGGGCCAGGAACCAGTCCACAAAAGAGGCCAGCGGCAACCCCCCCGGCCACAGAACGTCGATTGAGCGACCAGACATTGGGGTGCAGGACCGCCGGCCCGAGGAGCCTGAGCACGGGGTTCTGGGCAAGGTGCTCTGGACGAGGCAGTTTTGATTTGAAGAAGGCTTTCATGATCGATACGCATTGTCACCTTGATTACCTAGAGGATGCCACGGCCGCTCTCGAGCGCGCTCGGGGGGTCGGCCTGAAGGGATTCGTTTTGCCTGCCGTTGGGCCGGAGAATTTTGAGAGGGTGAGGGCGCTTGCCCACTCGCATCCAGATGTGGGGTACGCGCTGGGTATCCATCCTTGCTCGGTCGATCGACTAGGGGACGGCGCCTTGGCCATGCTCGAAGATGCCCTGACGGCTCATGCCGATGACCCAAGGCTGGTTGCAGTCGGAGAGATCGGTCTTGACCACTTTGTCCCACACCTCAATAAATCCCTCATGGAAGAACTCTTTCATCAGCAGCTCCGGCTGGCGCGTGCCTTCGAGTTACCCGTCATCCTTCATGTCCGTCGTGCGCAAGATCTGGTGCTTCGCGGTCTTCGTCGATTTGGCATTCGACGAGGGATTGCACATGCCTTTAACGGCAGTTTTGATCAGGCGAGAGCGTTCACGAGCTTGGGCCTTCGGCTGGGCTTCGGAGGCGCCATGACCTTCTCCCGGGCCCATCAGATTCATCGATTGGCGAGCGGTCTCCCCCTCGAGGATCTGGTGCTTGAGACCGACAGCCCAGATATCACACCCTCATGGATGCCCAAGGGTAGCGCTAATCAGCCCAGTCAAATTCCCGGTATTGCCGACTACCTCGCCCGGCTCCGGTCCTGCAAAACGGACGATATCGTGCGGGTCACGAGTTCAAACGCATGTGCCAGTCTGCCAAAGCTCGCCGCCTTACTCGCTAGTCACTGATCGGCATGTCCATGCAAAGCCTTTGGATCGCAGGGGCGGCCCTGGCGGGACTCAGTCTGCTCTTTCAGCTTGAGACACTGCCGAGCCGTTATCTGCTCACAACACTGGCTCTTACGCATGCCGGTGCCGCTGCCCTGATCTGGAGGGGCCTGCCTCACTGGCACTTTCGGCGCCCCTTTGCCTGCGGGCTTGGCCTCGTTTTTGTGGCGCTGTGTTTTATGCTCTGGGGGTCCATCGTGTCCTCCGATCGTCTGTCGAATCGACTGGATCCATCCGATGACGGCTCGGTACACGTGGTGGTTATTCAAGTTGAAGACCTTCCGCAGCGGGTGGAGCACGAACGTCTTCCCCCGAGCTGGAAGTTTCAGGCCCGTCTCATTGAGGGGCCGCGTCCCGGCGCTCGAGCGAACTTCACATGGTCGTCTTCGGGCGGAAATGAAATCCCGGAGGATCTGCTTCCAGGACAGCGATTCGAGCTTAGCGCGCGACTGAGGAATGCAGCGGGCACGAGAAATTTCTACGGTTTCGACGCAGAGACTTGGATGTTTTCGAAGTCCATTCTGCTGTCCGGCAGCGTTCAGAACGGGAGGGGATACCGGCCTCCTCGAGAGCGCCCACCCGGTCACGACCTGGGAAGCCTTATTGATCGCCTTCGAGCACACATACGATCCGTCATTCTCGCGACGCTTGCAGAAGCACCCCACGCCGGAGTGATGTCTGGCCTCGTCATCGGCGATCAGCAGGGCATCCCCCGAGAGAGTTGGAGCCTCTTCTCTAGGACGGGTGTTTCTCATCTGGTCTCCATTTCGGGGATGCATGTCACGCTCTTTGCAGTGCTGGCGCGATGGCTGGTCACCCAGATCTGGCGCCTCGCATCGCGCCCTCCACTTCGATTGGCTCTGTACGTTCCCCTGCCCGTTGCTGCTGCGGTCGGCGCGAGTCTTGCGGCTTTCGCCTATGCGCTTTTGGCCGGCTTCAATATTCCAGCGCAGCGCACGGCCGTGATGGTGTCGGTGGCGGCCCTCTCGAGTCTTACGGGCCTTCGGGCGAGCTCCTGGGGAATCCTTTCCTGCACCCTTTTAGCCATCCTCGCGCTTGACCCCACTGCGCCGCTGTCCGCGGGTTTCTGGTTGTCGTTTTTTGCCGTATGCATTCTTTTTGGCCTGCCCGATGCGGGCTCCGCATGGCGATCAGCGGTTCGGGCCCAGTTGGCCATTTCTGTTGGACTTGCGCCCCTTACGATTGCTCTCTTTCAGCAGGTGTCTTTGGTGGGCCCTCTGGCCAACGCACTGGCCATCCCCGTTGTCACCTTTTTGGTTACGCCACTGGCCATGGGGGGCAGTCTGCTGGCGATGGTTGGCCTGCCCGACCCTCTGGTTTGGGGTCACCGCGTCTTTGAATGGCTCTACAGCTTTTTGAATTGGTGTGGCGCTCTGAGTTGGGCCAGTCTGAGTTGGGCTGCACCCCCCGTCTGGGCGAGCATCTTGGCGTGTTCGGGGGCGCTTGTGGCCCTACAGTCGTCGTTTGGCGTCTGGCGGCACGCATGCTGGATGGCCATCCTGGCGCTTTGGGTGGGCGGTGAGCCTGCACCCCCATCGGGTGAGTTTCATGCACTATTTCTGGACATCGGCCAGGGAACATCGGTTCTGGTTCGAACGCAGAACGAGTCCTTGGTCTTTGACACGGGACCCAGTCTTGGGCGGGACACGGCGGGACAGCGCATCGTCGCACCACAACTTCAGGCCATGGGACTGACTCAGCTCTCAGCTCTGGTGATCTCCCATCAGGACGATGACCATGCGTCGGGACTCGCGGATCTCACGACCCGTTTTCGACCGAGATGGCTACTGACCAGCCTGTCTGAAGCGACTACTCGGGGGCGATTAGAGTCGGTCTCGCATCGACCGAGCTATGTCCCGTGTGAGACTGGGGTGAGCTGGAGTTGGGACGGTGTCCTCTTTCGATTTGTTTCTCCATTCCGTGACGATCCCGCACCGCAGGACAAGCGAGCGACCAATCCCGACGGATGCGTGCTTGAGGTTCGGGATGCTCGCGGGCGGGCCCTTTTGCTTACGGCGGATATTCCCGAGTCAAGAGAGCGTGAGATTCTTGAGCGTCAACCGTGGCTGCGCCCAGACCCACTCGTACTCTACGTTCCCCATCACGGCAGCAAGACCTCCTCATCTGACGAACTCCTCGGCCTGTCGCCACGGGCTGCCGTCGTTCAGTCTGCCTATCGCGGCCGCTTTCGGCACCCGCACCCTGAGGTTGTCGATCGCTACGCACAGGCGGGCATCCCGCTCTACCGCTCGGACCTTCTTGGTGCCTTGCGGCTCAGATGGGCTGATGACCAGCCCCTTTTTGAAAGTGCCGCTCGAACAACGTCCCGGTTCTGGCACCTCTCGCGAGATATGCTTCACCAGTTCAATCCATTCGGGAGATGACAGCATGGCTCTGCTTCACGGTAAGACAGCACTTGTAACTGGATCCACAAGCGGGATTGGTCTGGGCATGGCAAGGGCCATGGCCGCTGAGGGCGCCCAGATTGTGTTGAATGGGTTTGGCGAAGCTAGCCAGATTGAAAAACTTTTGTCCGAGCTCAGCGCACTCTCTGGCGCCCAGGCGAGTTACTCGTCCGCCGACATGTCCAAACCCTCTGAGATTGAGGCCATGGTGCACGATGCGGAACAGCGTCACGGACGCATTGATGTGTTGGTGAACAATGCGGGAATTCAGCATGTGAATCTCATTGAGGACTTCCCCGTCGATCGTTGGGATGCGGTCATTGCCATCAATCTGTCCTCAGCCTTTCACACGATGCGGTTGGTTCTTCCTGGAATGAAAAGGCGCGGATTCGGCCGAATCATAAACATCGCCAGCGCGCACGGTCTCGTCGCGAGCGCCCAGAAAGGGGCCTATGTGGCCGCCAAGCACGGGCTCGTCGGCCTAACAAAAGTCGTTGCTTTGGAGACGGCCCAGACGCCCATCACCTGTAATGCGATCTGCCCTGGCTGGGTGCTCACGCCCTTGGTGCAAAAGCAGGTCGATGCACGCGCCGAAAAAGAGAAGGTGTCGGTCGAGGAGGCCAAGAGGGGTCTCTTGCTTGAGAAGCAGCCATCTGGTGAGTTCGTAACGCCCGAGCAGCTCGCTGGTCTTGCGCTTTTTCTCTGCTCTTCAGCTGCTGATCAGGTTCGGGGCGTGGCCTGGAACATGGATGGTGGATGGGTCGCGCAGTAATGGAGCCCCGCTTCCTCGAGATCGATTGCGCGGGCCCGGCGGGGCCTCACCGGATGGTGGTGGCGGAATATGGCGACCCGGCCAACCGAGACGTGGTGATCTGCGTTCATGGCCTGACCAGAGTCTCAGACGACTTTGGGCCCCTGGCGCAGGCACTGTGTTCTCGCTACCGCGTACTCTGCCCCGATGTAGCAGGCCGCGGTCGCTCTGAGTGGCTTAGAGACCCGACCCAATATCAGATCGGTCAGTACGCGCTCGATATGGGCGCCATGGCGCATGCTCTCGAACTGCCTGCCGTTCACTGGGTGGGGACCTCGATGGGGGGGCTAATCGCCATGATTGTTGGCGGGAGCCTTGATGAAGAGGGCCGTCCCCGCAGGCCTCTTCTTCGCTCTCTCGTGCTGAACGACGTGGGAGCAGTTGTCCTCGGGTCTGCCCTCGATCGCATTGGTCGATACCTCGGGGTCAATCCTTTTTTCCCAACGCTTGGGCTCGCCAAAGCGGCCGTGGAGTCCATCTTTGCCGCTTTTGGGCACCACACGCCAGATGAGTGGGACCTTCTCTCTAGAGCGGTGTTGCGTCAGATGGACGGTGGTTGGCGGTTTCACTACGACCCCGCTTTGGCAGTGCCGTTCAAGCAGGGTGTTGAGGCCAATGGGGGTCACGCGCAGGACATTGACCTGTGGGCGCTCTACGATGAAATTCGCTGCCCGACCCTTCTCATCAGAGGTGCCTTAAGCGACCTCCTGAGTGAGGAGGTCGCTCGGCAGATGACGCACCGAGGGCCCAGGGCATCGCTCGTCACGCTGGAGGGAGTTGGGCACGCACCCTCTCTCCTTAAGGCTGACCAGATTGCCCTCGTGTCAGGGTTCATCGATCAACACAACTCACCCCTCTAGCGCCACCCCACCGAGTCGGTGATTCGCTGCGCAGCGCGTTGTTGAGCCGCAAACTGCGCGACTGGCATAGGGTCTGCCTTGAACTTGCCCAGGGACTCAAGCTCGGGATTTTGAATAGAGACGCCCTTGACGACAGGCCACTCGTTGTTACCGGAGGCAAATTCGGCCTGAGCCTCAGGGCTTGCGAGGAATTCTAAGAAGGCACGTGCGGCCCTTGGATTGGGTGCATTCTTGAGCATTCCGCCGCCGGAAACATTGACGTGCGTCCCCTGCCCGGACTGATTGGGCCAGACGAGTCTCGTCTTCGACACGATGGCGCGGTCGGCCGGATTGGCGCTGCGCATGAGTCGGACGTAGTAGTAGGAGTTGCTCAGGGCAATCGCGCATTCACCGGAGGCCACAGCCTTGATCTGATCTGTATCTCCGCCCTTGGGTGCACGGGCCAAGTTGGCCACGACTGATTTGGCCCACTCCGTGGTTTTTGTCTCCCCATCCTGCACGATGCGCGAGCCAATTAGAGACAACATGTAAGGGTGAGCCGCAGATCGCGTGCACACCAAACCTTTGAATTCCGGATTCGCGAGATCCTCGTACCGACTGATCCGCTTGACGTCCACGCGAGTCGGGTCAATGACCAGGACGCGCGCCCGAGTGGTGAAGCCAAACCAGAGGTTTCCTGAGCGACGGTCTGCGGGAATGGCCTTTGAGAGCACGGGTGAGTCAAGCGGCGCGAAGAAACCTTCTTGCTCTGCCCTTTCAAGACGCGTTGCGTCAGCCAGGAGCAGGACATCGGCTGGGCTTGCTCGTCCTTCGCTTCGAAGCCTTTCAAGGAGCGGTTCGTCATCCGAGCTCACGGCCTTCACCTCGATCCCGGTGTTGCTGGTAAATCGCTTGTAGAGAGCCTCATCACTTGCGTAGTGGCGAGCCGTGTAGAGGTGGAGAACGCTCGTCTGGGCATGCGCAGGCTCCGAGAAAATGGGGGCGATCAAGGCGCAGAGTGCGAAGACGCCGATCAGGCGTCGAATCGTCAGAGAGGAGGGGCGCGGCGGCATGTGCTTTACGGTGTGAGGCATGAGTCAACGTCCTTGGTGAATGTCTGAGTTTCGATCTTAACCTAAATAAGAATTATTTGCAATTGTTCGCCATGGCATAGTCATTCGACATCAGCCCCCGGTCGCGCAAGGAGCCCCACCATGAACACTCGCCCCGTCCTCTCTCAATCCGATGTTGAACGCGTCGGCCAGGCAGCCGAAGCTGAGGCCAAAAAAAACAACTGGGTTGTCAGCATCGCTATTTGTGACGATGGCGGCCATCTCCTCTGGTTCAAACGGCTTGAGGGTGCCCCGCCCGTCTCAGCCTACATTGCGCCGCAAAAGGCAAAGACGGCCGCTCTTGGCCGCCGAGAGAGCAAGGTCTACGAGGACGTTATCAACAACGGGCGCACCTCATTCCTCTCTGCGCCCGAGATTCAGGGCATGCTTGAGGGGGGCGTGCCCATCGTTGTGGATGGTCACTGTGTTGGCGCTGTTGGTGTGTCTAACGTGAAGTCCACCGAGGACGCCCAGATTGCGAAGGCCGGGATCGCCGCCCTCTTACACGGCTAGGCAGCCTTGTGAAGGTCCGCAATGCGGACCTTCCACTCTTTCGGGCCTGTCTCGTGCACAGAGACACCCTGGGCATCTACGGCCACGGTAACTGGCATGTCCTCGACCTCAAATTCGTAGATGGCCTCCATGCCGAGGTCGGCAAAGCCCACGACTCTGGACGCTCGAATCGCTTTGCTCACAAGGTAGGCAGCGCCGCCCACAGCCATCAGGTAGGCAGAGCGATGCTTTCTTATGGCCTCTACCGCAGCGGGTCCTCGCTCAGCCTTTCCCACCATTGCGATCAGGCCGGTCTGGGCGAGCATCATCTCCGTAAATTTGTCCATCCGGGTGGCGGTCGTTGGGCCAGCGGGACCGACGACCTCAGAGCGAACGGGGTCAACGGGCCCAACGTAGTAAATCACTCGGTTGGTGAAGTCCACCGGAAGGGGCTCGCCCTTGGCCAACAGGTCCTGAATTCGCTTGTGCGCGGCGTCCCGTCCTGTCAGGAGGCGACCAGATAGAAGCAGGGTCTGCCCCGGCTTCCACTGGCCAACGGCCTCCGGAGTCAGGGTGTTGAGATCGACTCGAAGGGACGTCTCTTTGTTGGGCGCCCAGGTGACTGCGGGCCATGCGTCGAGGCTTGGAGGGGTGAACTCGGCCGGTCCAGAGCCATCGAGGTGAAAATGAATGTGGCGCGTGGCCGCGCAATTGGGGATGAGGGCCACTGGCAGGTTAGCCGCATGGGTGGGGTAGTCGAGAATTTTCACGTCGACGACCGTTGTAAGACCGCCCAAGCCCTGTGCTCCAATGCCCAGCTCGTTGACCTTCTGGTAAAGCTCGAGTCGAAGCTCTTCGACGCGATTTTTGGGGCCGCGCGCTTGAAGCTCATCAATATCCACGGGGGACATCAGCGATTCTTTGGCGAGGAGGGCGGCCTTCTCTGGCGTGCCCCCAATTCCAATGCCCAGGATGCCGGGAGGGCACCAGCCTGCACCCATGGTCGGCACTGTTTTGAGCACCCAGTCCACGATGGAGTCGCTCGGGTTAAGCATGCCGAGTTTCGCCTTGGCCTCACTCCCCCCGCCTTTGGCTGCGCAGATAACCTCCACGCCTGCGCCCTCAACCACCTCGTAATGAATGACGGCAGGGGTGTTGTCTTTTGAATTCTTGCGTGCGCCCGCGGGGTCGATGAGCACGGACGCGCGAAGGGGGTTATCGGGGTTCATGTAGGCGCGGCGAACACCCTCGTTCACCATGTTAGCGATGGACATCGTCGCGTTCGACCACTGCGTGTTCATGCCGATCTTGAGAAACACCGTCGCGATGCCAGTGTCCTGACAGATGGGGCGATGCCCTTCAGCGCTCATGCGGCTGTTGGTCAGGATCTGGGCGATCGCATCTTTTGCCGAGGCGCTCTGCTCGCGTTCGTAGGCCCTGCCCAGAGCCTGGATGTAGTCCAGGGGGTGGTAGTAACTGATGAACTGGAAGGCATCAGCGATGCTCTGGATAAAGTCTTCTTGCTTGATCGTTGTCATGGTGAGGATCTTGGCTTTTTCAGGGGGTGAAGGGCTCAGTGGTTATCGGGAAGCGCCCTGGACATCAGCTTGTCGCAGTAGGCAATCGCCATGGCTGAGAGCAAAAAGACGATGTGGATGACCGTCTGCGCAATGATGGTCTTCTCGTCATAGTGAGCCGCGTTGATGAAGGTCTTTAGCAGGTGGATGGAGGAGATTCCGATGATGGCAGTGGCGAGTTTGACCTTGAGGACCGAGGCATTGACATGGGACAGCCATTCGGGCTGATCCGGATGTTTCTCAAGATTCATCCTTGAGACGAAAGTCTCGTAGCCACCGACGATGACCATGATCAATAAGTTGGAAATCATGACCACATCGATGAGGCCAAGAACGACAAGCATGATGGCTGTCTCAGAGAGCGTTGCCTGAGCAGACTCCGGATTGAATACGCCCACCAGCAGATGAGAGAGTTCCACCCAAAAGTGGATAACGTAAATCGCCTGCGCAACGATCAGACCGACATAGAGTGGAAGTTGTAGCCACCGGGAGGCGAAAATTGCGCGGGGAAGGGGACCGATGGGCGATGGCGTCATGGTGACCAAACTCTCCATGTTGGGATTATCGAGGGGTTGTGCATCTGGACCGATAAGTCGTAGAGTGCAAAAAAAAGAGTACCAGAGGAGCACAACATGTCATCGAGTTCCATCGAATCCGTCCTTCACGAGGAGCGGGTGTTTGAGCCGCCCCATCACTTTGCACAACATGCCCGCATCCCCAGCATGGCGGTGTATCAGGCGATGTGTGACGAGGCTGACAAAGACTACGCAGGGTTTTGGGCAAAGCGCGCCATGGAGGAGGTTGTGTGGCACAAGCCCTTTACCCGCACCCTAGACGAGTCTCAGGCGCCCTTTTACAAATGGTTTGATGATGGCCTGCTCAACGTGTCCTACAACTGTCTCGACAAGAACCTCGAGAACGGGAACGCGGACAAGGTGGCCATTATTTTTGAGGCCGATAACGGTGACGTGACGCGAGTCACCTATCGCGAACTCCACGCGCGCGTCTGTGCGCTGGCCAATGGGATCAAGTCTCTTGGATACAAGAAAGGCGACAGGGCGCTCATCTACATGCCCATGTCCGTAGAGGGCGTCGCGGCCATGCAGGCCTGCGCCCGACTTGGCGTCGTGCACTCCGTGGTCTTTGGAGGCTTCTCCGCCAAAAGCCTCCAGGAGCGAGTTGTTGATGCCGGCGCGACCCTCATCATCGCGGCAGATGAGCAATGTCGGGGCGGCAAGAACATCCCGCTGAAGCCGGCGGTAGACGAGGCCTTTGGGTTGGGCGGCTGTGAAGGGGTGCGGCATGTCATCGTCTATCGAAGGACCGGCAATCCGGTCCCCATGACTCCAGGGCGGGACATTCCGATGGACGAGTTGGTAAAGGACCAGCCCGCGATGTGCCCGCCAGAATGGGTCGAGGCAGAGCACCCTCTCTTCATTCTTTACACCTCGGGCTCCACCGGGAAGCCCAAAGGGGTGCAGCACTCTAGCGGTGGTTACCTGCTGCATGCCATTCTCACCATGAAGTACACCTTCGACATCCAGCCCAACGATGTGTACTGGTGTACCGCCGACATTGGGTGGGTGACAGGCCACACTTACATCACCTACGGTCCGCTTGCCACAGGCGCAACCCAGATCGTTTTCGAGGGCGTGCCCACCTATCCCAACGCAGGTCGCTTCTGGAAGATGATTCAAGACCACAAGGTCTCGGTCTTCTATACGGCGCCGACTGCCATTCGATCCCTCATTAAGGCGGGAGAGACGTCACCCGAGACGCATCCTCAGCACTTCGATCTCCGCTCCCTGCGCCTGTTGGGTTCTGTGGGCGAGCCCATCAATCCGGAGGCGTGGATGTGGTATCACACGCAGGTGGGCCACGGTCGGTGCCCAATCGTTGACACCTTCTGGCAGACCGAGACCGGTGGTCACATGATTACCCCCATGCCAGGCGCAACCCCCCTTGTTCCTGGCTCGTGTACGCTGCCGTTTCCGGGTATTCAGGCTGCGATTGTCGATGAGGCGGGCCACGACCTCCCGAACGGTCAGGGCGGCATTCTGGTGGTGAAAAGACCCTGGCCCTCCATGATTCGAACCATCTGGGGCGACCCCGAGCGATTCAAGAAGTCGTACTACCCTGAGGAGCTTGGCGGTCGACTCTATCTGGCTGGAGATGGTGCGATTCGCGATGCCGACACCGGTTACTTCACCATCATGGGCCGCATTGATGATGTGCTAAACGTGTCCGGCCATCGCATGGGAACAATGGAGATTGAGTCAGCGCTTGTTGCCAATCACCTGGTCGCAGAGGCCGCTGTTGTGGGACGTCCAGATGAGCTCACGGGTGAGGCCATCGTGGCCTTTGTGGTGCTCAAGCAGGCCCGCCCCGCTGGTGAGGATGCCAAGCGGTTGGCCAATGAACTGCGCAACTGGGTGGGCAAAGAGATTGGACCGATTGCCAAGCCCAAGGAGATTCGCTTTGGCGACAACCTGCCCAAGACACGCTCTGGGAAGATTATGCGTCGGCTTCTTCGCACGCTCGCCAAGGGTGAGGAGATCACGCAAGACGTGTCCACGCTTGAAAATCCGGCCATTCTCGATCAGCTCAAGCAGTCGATCTGAGTTAGACTTGCAGGTTTGTGACTTCTTGGGCGCACGGGTGCCCAAGGAACTCTGTCCTCTTTCAGCGGAGAGATGGATGAGTGGTTTAAGTCGCACGCCTGGAAAGCGTGTATAGGTTCATAGCCTATCGGGGGTTCGAATCCCCCTCTCTCCGCCACATTTTCGGAATTATGAATACGGCCCAGGCAAAGCGTGTGCTAGAGGCCGCCTTATTGACAAGCACCGAACCGATGTCCGTTCCGGTGCTTAGGCGGCTGTTTGAAGATCAACTCGATGAAGAGACCATTCGCGTGTTGCTCGATGACCTTCGTCGAGACTGGTCCGACCGGGGCGTTGAGCTGGTGACGCTCGCGTCTGGGTGGCGCTTTCAATCCCGCCCAGACTTGCGAGAGTTTCTCGATCGACTCAAGCCCGAAAAGCCCGCGCGCTATTCGCGAGCCGTCATGGAAACGCTTGCCATCATTGCCTATCGGCAGCCGGTGACTCGGGGAGACATTGAGGAGATTCGAGGCGTTGCCGTGTCCTCGACGGTAATGAAGTCTCTTGAAGATCGTGGATGGATCGAGGCAATAGGACATCGGGATGCGCCGGGACGCCCAGCGCTCTATGGCACCACCCGACATTTTTTAGATGACTTGGGGCTTCGATCTCTCGAGGAGTTGCCGCCCCTAGAGGACAGTACTCATGTTTGAGAAGAAGCCAGAAACCGAGATCGCGCCGCCTGCGCCCGTCGAGCCTGTCGATCCCATTGACCCCGCTCAGGAGGAGATTGACGATCTTCCGCTTCCCTTTCTGAGTACTCAAGACGGACTCCTCGAGAGGGGCGCTGAAGAGACGGCCAGCTCAGGCTACGACCTGCCAAAGCTTCACAAGGTGCTCGCCGATGCGGGTATCGGTTCGCGTCGTGAGATGGAGGAACTCATCCTTGCCGGTCGTGTGTCTGTCAATGGCACGCCCGCTCACATTGGTCAGCGCATCGCACACACCGACCAGGTGAAGGTGAATGGCAAGCCCCTGCGCATTCGTGTTGAGCCACCGCCGGTCCGAGTACTCGCTTACCATAAGCCCGCCGGAGAGATCGTCACCAAATCCGATCCGCAGCAGCGCGTCACCGTTTTTAAGAAGCTGCCGCCAGTGAAGTTTGGCCGTTGGATTGTCGTCGGCCGACTCGACGTGAATACGGAGGGTCTCCTCCTCTTTACAACCTCCGGAGAGCTCGCCAACCGTCTTATGCACCCTCGCTCCGAGATAGAGCGTGAGTACGCTGTGCGTATCTTTGGGGACCCGACCCCGAGCGCGCTTGAGCAACTGCGGCAGGGCGTGGAACTCTCGGATGGTCCCGCAAAGTTTGAGCAGATTGAGTATGCGGGTGGGGAGGGCGCCAACCAGTGGTACCGCGTGGTGATCAAAGAGGGAAGAAACCGTGAGGTCCGGCGCATGTTTGAGGCGGTCGGACTCACCGTCAGTCGTCTCACCCGCATCCGCTACGGAGACATTCGACTGCCTTCTACCCTGCGAAGGGGGCAGTCAGCCGATCTTCCGCAAGAGTTGGTCGAGGCCCTCATGCTCTCGGTGGGCCTGAAGCCGGCGGCTGCTCGTCGAGGTCCGCGGGCCAAGATGGGTCGCTCGGGGGCGAGGTCGCAACGGCCCTCACCGGGGGGCGGAGATCCAAACGGCAATCAGGCCTCTCACACCACACATGTTCGTCAGGCAGGCTCGCACGTTGGGCCCATGGGACCCCGTCCGGACTATCGCGATGAGGAGGTCGTCGAGGAGGGGCATCCGGACGATGAGTGGCAGCCCTCCGGCCCAGATGCCCACCTCTCTCAGTTGGCGGGACCCGTAAAAAAGAAGCAGGGCCCTCGAAAGCCTAATCCGCTCCAGACCACCTGGGGAACAGCCAAGCCGTCGGGACCCTCACTGTCGTCGCCACAGCGGCCAGGAGGCAAGTCGAGGGGCGCAGGGGGCTCCAACGGCAATGTGACCGGAGGCCCGAAACCTGGCGGGTCGCGGCGTCCGGGCGGGGGTCGACCCAAGTCTCGCCCCCCTGGGGCTGCGCGCCGCGGCAAGCCCTCCTGACCGCCTGCTCGCCTTGCAGGCTTGCCCAGCAGTCTCAATGTAGGCTAAACTAGGCGTCTAGACGGATTTTTAAAAGAAGAAATGGGCTCCACCGAGCCCATTTTTTTTTCCGACTTTCAACCTAGAACAAGAGCAGAGGACGACCGAGCAGCGTGGTGCCAGAGCGCGTGATTTCCGTCATTGAAGCCAGTGCGGCCGGACTCGGCTATGAGTTGGTTGACCTTGAGCTCAGTCAGGGCGGGCTCCTTCGGGTATTTATCGACATGCCTGACGGCGAACGGATGATTACGGTGGAGGACTGTGAGTCCCTCTCAAACCAGCTCGTGCACCTGCTCCCCGTGGAGGGCATTGACTTTGAGCGCCTCGAGGTCTCCTCGCCTGGCCTTGATCGTCGGCTGTCGCGCCAATCCCACTTCGAGCGCTTTGCCGGCCAGACCATCAAGCTCAAGCTGCGTCAGCCCGTGGGCAATCGCAAGAATTTTGAAGGCCCCCTCACCGTGCTGGGCGTCAATCAGTTTCAACTGACCGTCCAAGGCGAGGGCGGAGAGCCCTTCGCCCTCGATTTTGAGCTTTCAGATATTGACCAGGCTCGCCTGGTACCCGAATTTTCGTTTAAGGAGAAGAAGCGATGAGCCGCGAAATCCTGATGCTCGCTGATGCGTTGGCGCGTGAGAAAAGCGTCGACAGAGAGATCGTCTTTCAGGCGCTCGAGATGGCTCTGGCCTCTGCCACCAAGAAACAATTCTCCGACGAGGTGGATGTTCGGGTGAGTATCGATCGAGACAGTGGCGACTATGAGGCGTTTCGGCGCTGGCAGGTCGTGGCCGACGGAGAGCTCGAGGACCACGACCTTCAAATCATCCTTACTGAGGCCCGAAAACAAATTGACGATGTTGAGGTCGGAGACTACATCGAGGAGGAGATGGAGGCCGCTCCGTTTGGTCGAATCAGTGCTCAGGCCGCTAAACAGGTCATTCTTCAGCGCATTCGCGAGGCTGAGCGCGAGCAGATTCTCAAAGATTTTCTGGAACGAGGCGAGTCTGTCATCAACGGCACGGTCAAGCGCATGGAGCGTGGAGACGTGATCGTGGAGGCCGGAAAGATTGAGGCCCGTCTTCCCCGGGATCAGATGATTCCCAAAGAGAACCTCCGCCCCGGTGATCGGGTGAGAGCGTACCTCCTCCGGGTGGACCGCACCCCTCGTGGCCCCCAGATCATCCTCTCTCGCACAGCCCCCGAGTTCATCATGAAACTCTTTGAGCTAGAGGTTCCGGAGATCGAGCAGGGCCTCATGGAGATCAAGTCCGCTGCTCGTGATGCGGGCGTGCGCGCCAAGATTGCAGTGTTTACCAAAGATCGTCGGATTGACCCCATTGGGACTTGCGTCGGTGTTCGCGGCAGTCGCGTTCAGGCGGTCACGCACGAGCTGGCCGGGGAGCGCGTAGATATTGTGTTGTGGTCCGAGGACCCCGCCCAATTTGTAATCGGAGCGCTGGCGCCAGCCAACGTCTCGTCCATCGTGGTCGATGAAGAGCGCCACGCGATGGATGTTGTTGTCGATGAGGCAGAGCTTGCCGTTGCAATTGGTCGGGGTGGTCAGAACGTGCGTCTGGCCTCTGACCTCACAGGCTGGCAGATCAACATCATGACCTCCGATGAGTCACAAGAGCGCCTCGAAAAAGAGCGTCAGAGTGTCCTGCAGGTGTTTATCGACAAGCTTGATGTCGATGAAGAGGTGGCTGCGCTGCTGGTAGAGGAGGGCTTCTCTAGCCTTGAGGAGGTGGCTTATGTGCCCCTCAACGAAATGCTTGAGATTGAGGCTCTTGATGAAGACACCGTGAATGAACTGCGAACACGGGCGAGAAATGCCCTGCTAACCGAGGCCATTGCCCAAGAGGAGCGTCTGGAGACCACTGCACAGGATCTGCTGGACCTTGAGGGCATGGATGCGGAGCTCGCCGCCAAGCTATCGGAGGGACGAATCTTCACGCGCGACGACTTGGCCGAATTGGCTGTTGATGAGCTGGTCGAGCTCTCCGACGTTTCCGAAGACAGGGCTCGCGAACTCATCATGAAGGCACGCGAGCATTGGTTTGCCGAAGAGACCTCGGCTGATTCCACACAAGGAGGCAGCGCTCAGGATGGCCAGTAAAACCACTGTCGAGAGTTTTGCAACGGAGCTCAAGCTCCCCGTCGCCACGCTGCTAGAGCAATTGCGTGCAGCAGGGGTGGAGTCTTCTTCTGGGAAGGATCCGATCTCTGAGGATGACAAAAAGCGCCTGTTGGAGGCGCTCCGAAAGGCCCACGGGGGTGAGGACACCTCGCGCAAGAAAATCACCATCACCAAACGTCAGACCTCGGAGATTCGTCAGGCCGATTCCTCAGGCAAGTCTCGAACGATTCAGGTGGAGGTTCGAAAAAAACGCGTATTCGTGAAACGCGATGAGAGTGAGTCAGCAGGGCCTGCCCAGGCCGAGCCGGTCGCACCCTCTGCGCCCGCAATCGATGCTGAGGAGCTCGCCCGGCGGGAGGCTGAAGCCCGTCGCCAGGCCGAGCTCTTGGCGCGTCAGGCGGCCGAGGCAGAGGCCAAGGCAAAGAGCAAAGCAAAGGCCCAAAGCCTGGCCGACGAGGCGGAGTCAGGCGCGACTCAGCCGGAGGTCGAGGCTGCACCGAGCGGTGAGGAGCAGGCCCACGCGACGCCCACATCTCCCAGTGATGCAGCAGAGGCGCCCAAGAAATCTCGCGTTCGTAAGGTGACGGCCGAGCAGGCTGCAACTCAGGCTGCGACTGAGGCGCGACGGGCTGTCGAGGATGAGGTTGCGGCCATCAACAAGCTGATGACGGCTGCGCGCACCGGAAAGCTCGCGGCCACGGCGAAGGCGCCGGAGGCTGAGAAGCCAGAGCCATCCAAGGCCGACACCATCACGTTGAACAAAGTCGCGAAGAAGCCGGGTGAGGAGGGCGATAAGCCCAAGGACAAGAAGTCCGAGAAGTCCGTCAAGTCCTCGCAGCTCTCTTCAACCTGGCAGGAGGACGCGCAGAAGCGTCGGGCCATTAAAACGAGGGGTGACGTGTCTGGGGGCGCCTCGGGATGGCGGTCCGGGCCGCGGGCCCGGCCTAAGTCGTCGTCTGCAGAGGGCTCCTCGAGCTTTAGCGCGCCCACCGAACCGGTGGTGAGGGATGTGGCCGTTCCCGAAACCATCACCGTTGCCGATTTGGCCCACAAGATGTCGATCAAAGGCGCAGAGGTGGTGAAGGCGCTGATGAAGATGGGGCAGATGGTCACGATCAACCAGGTGCTCGATCAAGAGACTGCGATGATTGTCGTTGAGGAGCTTGGACACAAGGCCCACGCAGCGAAGCTTGACGACCCCGAGGCTTTCTTGGTCGAGGAGAGTGCCACATCATCCGAGCTGGAGCTGGTGACTCGCCCTCCCGTCGTGACCATCATGGGTCACGTGGACCACGGAAAGACATCGCTCCTTGACTACATACGGAGAACCAAGGTTGCGGCCGGTGAGGCGGGTGGAATCACCCAGCACATCGGCGCCTACCACGTGGAGACACCGCGAGGTGTTATCACCTTCCTCGATACGCCGGGCCACGAGGCCTTCACCGCGATGCGAGCGCGGGGCGCCAATGCCACAGATATCGTCATTTTGGTCGTCGCGGCAGACGATGGTGTGATGCCGCAGACCAAAGAGGCGATCGCGCACGCCAAGGCGGCAAATGTTCCCATCGTCGTCGCCCTGAACAAGATCGATAAGCCCGAAGCCAATCCCGAGCGAGTTCGTAGCGAACTTGTTGCGGAGGAGGTGGTGCCTGAGGAGTTCGGGGGCGACTCTCCTTTCGTACCCGTCTCGGCCAAGACGGGTCAGGGTGTTGATGCGCTACTTGAGAATGTCTTGTTGCAGGCCGAGGTGCTCGAACTCAAAGCGCCAGCACACTCCATGGCCAAGGGCTTGGTGATCGAGGCGCGCATCGATCGGGGCCGGGGCCCTGTGGCGACAGTCTTGGTGCAGTCCGGAACGCTTCGCAAGGGAGACATCGTTCTCACCGGGAGCTCTTTCGGTCGCGTTCGGGCCATGTTGGATGAAGCGGGTCGCCCCATCGAGGAGGCCGGCCCCTCAATCCCTGCTGAGATTCTTGGCCTAACCGACGTACCTCAGGCCGGTGACGAGATGTTGGTTCTGGGAGACGAGCGCAAGGCACGAGAGATCGCTCTCTTCCGCCAGGGCAAATTCCGTGATGTTCGATTGGCTCGCCAACAGGCGGCCAAACTCGAGAATATGTTCGAGAACCTTGGTGATGCATCGCAGACCCTCGCCCTCATTGTGAAGGCCGATGTGCAGGGCTCTCAGGAGGCCCTCTCAGCATCCATGCTCAAACTGTCAACGGATGAGGTGAAAGTCGCCGTTGTTCATGCGGGCGTAGGCCCCATCTCTGAATCGGATGTGAATCTTGCGATCGCGTCAAAGGCCGTCATCATCGGATTTAATGTGCGAGCCGACCAGGCAGCCCGCAAGCTCGCAGAGTCGAATGGCGTAGATCTTCGCTACTACAACATCATCTACGACGCAGTCGATGAGGTTAAGAACGCGATGCAGGGCATGTTGGCCCCCGAGAAGCGGGAGGTGACACTCGGTCTCGTTGAGATTCGTCAGGTCTTCAAGGTCTCACGCCTCGGAAACATCGCTGGCTGTATGGTGCTCGAGGGCCTCATCAAACGGGGCGCCCGAATCAGGCTATTGCGCGACAACGTCGTTGTCTGGACGGGAGAACTCGATTCGCTCAAACGCTTCAAAGACGATGCCAAAGAGGTCAAGGAGGGTTTTGAGTGCGGCCTCACGCTGAAGAACTTCGATGACATCCACGAGGGAGACCAGCTTGAAGTCTTCGAAATCCAGGAAATCGCGCGGACCCTCTAAGACCGTTGTGGAGCGCGGCTTTCGAGTTGCCGACCAGATTCAGCGGGACCTCGCAAACCTGCTTCGGGATGAGGTGAAGGACCCTCGCATTGGTTTTCTGACCGTCACCGAAGTGGAAGTCTCGCCTGACTATGCCCATGCCAAGGTGTTCTACACGGTCCTTCCCGACGAGCCCGAGCAGCTCTTAAAGACTGCCGAGGGACTTGCCGCCTGTCGAGGATTCCTTCGGGCCAAGCTGGGCAAGCTCCTACAGATTCATCAGACGCCGGAGCTGCATTTCGTTCATGACCAGTCAGTGGCAAAGGGCGCATACCTGAGCCAGATTATTGATGAGGCGAACCGCCTCTCGAATCTCACCGGCTCCGAGCCGACTCCCCCGACCGAGGCATGACCCCTACGCGTCAGCCGGTTCACGGTGTGCTGATTGTCGACAAGCCCCGGGGCCCTTCATCCACCCAACTTCTCGGACGTATCAAGGGGCTCTATCGGGCCCACAAGGCCGGCCATGGAGGAACGCTCGACCCGATGGCCAGCGGTGTGCTGCCAATGCTTTTCGGAGATGCAACCAAGTTCGCACAGGAGGGGCTCGATGCCGACAAGGGGTATCTGGCAACGCTGCGGCTTGGCCAGGACACAGACTCTGGGGATGCGGAGGGGCAGCTCCTCCGTGAGCGTCCGGTCAACGGACTGACGCGGGAGGATGTGGAAGGTGTCTTGATCCGCTTCTTGGGCGTGCAGTTGCAGGTACCTCCGATGTTTTCGGCACTGAAGAGAGATGGTCGTCCGCTTTACGAATTGGCGCGCCGGGGGCTCGAGGTGGAGCGAGCCCCGCGACCCATCACCATCCACTCGCTCACCCTCCTGTCCTTTGAGTTGCCAATCCTCACCATTCAGGTCGAGTGCTCGAAGGGCACCTACATCAGGGTTTTGGCCCAAGACATCGGCGAGGCCTTGGGCTGCGGCGCCCATCTGAGCGAGTTAAGGCGCACACGCGTGGGGAGCCTGCTGGCGACGGAATCCATCTCGCTTGAAGTGCTTGAGCGATCTGACTCGTCTGAGCGAGTGAGTTTTCTTCGACCGGTGGACTTTCTGATCCAAGACTGGGTCTCTGTTCGCCTCCTGGAGGGGCAGGAGGCCGCGTTTGGTCATGGACAGACGATTCAACTCTCTGCGCAACAGTTTCAGGAGACAATGTTGTCTCGGCAGTGCACCTCGATGTCCAATGACCGCCTTCGCGTTCTTGGTTCCAACGAGCGCTTTGTCGGAATTGCCCGGCTGGTTGGAAGTCAGCTGAGGCCTCTTCGCCTTATGTCCCAGATCGGACCTCACTAGGAGCCTGTTCATGCGCCTGCTGCGCAACATTGCAATCATCGCCCACGTCGACCACGGAAAGACCACCCTGGTGGACAAGCTCCTTCAGCAATCTGGCACCTTTCAGACTCACCAGTCTGTGAGCGAGCGGGTCATGGACTCCAATGACCTCGAAAAAGAGCGTGGCATCACCATCCTGGCAAAAAACTGCGCCGTGGAATACGAGGGCACGCACATCAATATCGTGGACACACCGGGTCACGCTGATTTTGGCGGTGAAGTGGAGCGAGTGCTCTCGATGGTCGATAGTGTCCTGCTTCTTGTCGATGCGGTTGAGGGGCCTATGCCTCAGACCCGTTTCGTGACGCGCAAGGCGCTTGCCCTCGGCCTCAAACCCATCGTGGTGGTGAACAAGGTAGACCGTCCTGGCGCCCGACCCGACTGGGTCGTGAGCCAGACCTTCGATCTTTTTGACAAGCTTGGTGCGTCGGAGGAGCAGCTCGACTTTCCGGTCGTTTATGCCTCCGCGCTTCAAGGATGGGCAACCCTCGATCACAGCCAGCCCGGCAAGGACATGCGCCCCCTCTTTGATGCCGTGTTGAAATACGTGCCCGTTCGTGACGACGATGAAGACGGACCTCTCCGGCTGCAGATTTGCTCACTCGACTACTCAAGCTATGTGGGGAAGATTGGAATCGGCCGTGTGGCCCGTGGTCGGCTCCGGGCGTTGCAGGACGTCGTCATTCAGGATGGTCCCGAGGGCTCACCCAAGAAAGCGCGGATTAATCAGGTGCTTCGGTTCAAAGGACTCGAGCGGGTTCAGGTGGAGGAAGCCAGCGCCGGAGACATCGTTCTCATCAACGGCATTGAGGATCTTAATATTGGTACCACGGTCTGTGATCCCGCGCATGTCGAGCCCTTCCCCATGCTCAAGGTGGACGAACCGACGCTCTCCATGAACTTTATGGTGAACAGCTCGCCCCTTGCCGGCCGCGAGGGGAAGTTTGTGACCAGCCGACAGATTCGCGAGAGGCTCGAGCGTGAGCTCAAGGCGAACGTTGCATTACGCGTTGAATTTGGCGCTGACACCGATACCTTCAAGGTCTCGGGTCGAGGTGAGTTACACCTTACGATTCTTCTGGAGAACATGCGCCGGGAAGGCTATGAGTTGGCCGTCTCGCGGCCGCGCGTGGTCTACAAAACCGACGAGCACGGCGATCGACTCGAGCCTTACGAGATGCTAACCGTCGATGTGGAACAGGAGCATCAGGGCCCCGTCATGGAGAATCTTGGCCTGCGCAAGGGCGACATGCTCGACATGGTTCCCGACGATAAGGGCCGTGTTCGCCTCGAATACCGAATCCCTGCCCGTGGCCTGATTGGCTTTCAGGGTGAATTTCTCACCATGACCCGAGGCACGGGGCTCATGAGTCATATCTTCGACGCCTACGGTCCGTTCAAAGGAGAACTGGCAGAGAGACGAAATGGTGTGCTCATTTCTCAGGACGACGGTGAGGCGGTGGCCTATGCGCTCTGGAAGCTCCAGGAGCGTGGTCGCATGTTTGTCTCGCCCGGAGACAAACTCTATGAGGGCATGATCATCGGTATTCACTCCAGAGATAACGATCTGGTTGTGAATCCGGTGAAGGAAAAGAAGCTGACCAACGTTCGGGCCTCGGGTAAGGACGAACATATCGACCTGACGACGCCCATCGCACTTACGCTTGAGAAGGCCGTTGAGTTCATTGCTGATGATGAGCTCGTTGAAATTACTCCCCAGAGTATTCGGCTGAGAAAGCGCCATCTGGCAGAGCACGAGCGACGCAAGGCATCCCGCGAAGAGGCCGCCTAGGACCCCCACCATGAACGACAAAATTCAGACCTCCCTTCGGGCCAGTCAGCAGGTCATGACTGATTTGCTCGCCCGACCGGACCTCCACGCTCGCCTCGAGCAGGCCGTTCAAATCTGCGTCAGCGCGCTTCGCGAAGGAAACAAACTTTTTTTCGCGGGCAATGGCGGTAGCGCGGCCGAGGCACAGCATTTTTCGGCCGAGATGGTCGGACGTTTCCTAAAGGAGCGCCGTCCGCTCCCCGCCGTCGCTCTTCATGTGGACACCTCAGCAGTCACGGCGATTGGTAATGACTACGGCTACGACCAGGTTTTTTCAAGACAGCTTGAGGCGCTGGCCAAGGCTGGCGATGTGCTTATCGCCTTGTCCACTTCGGGTCGGTCACAGAACATCGTTCGCGCGATGCAGAGCGCGCGAGAGCGGGGCGTTCACACCATCGCCCTCACGGGTCAGGATGCCAGGGATATGGGTCACCTCGCTGATGTCATTCTGAACATGCCCTCTACCCACACCCCTCAGATTCAGGAGGGGCATCTGGTGGTGGGGCACCTTCTCTGCGGCCTTGTTGAGGACGAACTGCTCGGCTAGTTCTTTGGACGGAAGGCCTTACACACGGCCTCATTGACCTGAAGGCTTGGCCCGCCGATGAGTTCAAGGCCGTAGGGAACGGCCGCGAAGATGCCGGGCACGCGAATGGTGCCGTCCTCCGCCCGGAGCCCCTCAAGCGTCTGCTGAATGGAGCGGGGCCGTCCCGGCAGGTTGATGATCATGGCGGAACCGCGAATAACACCGACCTGGCGCGAGAGAATGGCCGTCGGAACGAAGGCCAACGAAATCTGCCTCATCTGCTCACCAAAACCTGGGAGCTCTTTGTCCGCGACGGCCAGGGTGGCCTCCGGCGTCACGTCTCTCTGGGTGGGGCCGGTTCCCCCAGTCGTGAGGACCAAGTCGCAGGCCTCCTCGTCAACGAGTTTCGTCAGGAGCTCTGAGATCAGAGCCTGCTCATCGGGGATGAGTCGTTCGATGGCGATCCAGGGGCTCGTCAGTGCTTGCCCAAGCCAGTCCTTCAGTGCAGGAATGCCCTCATCTTCATAGACACCTTGGCTGGCCCGGTCGCTGATGGAGACCAGCCCAATTCGGGCTGGGCGGTCTGAGGGGGTCTTCATGGCACTATTCTGAAACATGAGCACCTCAAATCCAAACCCGTTTCTGCACGATCAGGCTCAACTGCGGACAGTGGTTCATGAATTGCTGAGTCGGGCGCGCGCCTCCGGTGCCTCGGATGCCGTTGCCGAGGTGAGCGAGTCGTCTGGCCTCTCTGTGAGCGTTCGACTCGGCGAGCTCGAGACAATTGAACGCACACGCGATCGCTCGGCCTCCATCGCCGTCTATAAGGGCAGCCGACGAGGCTTTGCCACGACCAGTGATCTATCGGATTCGGCACTCCAGGAGGCAGTGTCACGGGCCCTCGACCTTGCGAACCACACCGCGGAAGACCCTTTTTCTGCTCTTCCAGATGAAGACGATCTCGCCCATCGGACCCCCGATCCAGCGCTTTTCTATCCTTGGGCTCTCACGGCTGAGAGGGCCACCGAGATCGCGCTGTCCGCCGAGTCTGCTGCCCGAGAGGCCAGTCCGCTCATTCAGAACTCAGAGGGTGCCTCGGTCTACAGTCACCACAGCCATTTCTTCCTGGCCAACACGCGGGATTTTGAAGGAGGCTACGCCCACAGTCGCCACGGCTTTTGGGTCGCGCCGATTGCCCGTCAGGCCGACTATATGCAGCGAGATGACTGGTCAAGTAGTGGCAGAGACCCGTCAAGCCTGGCAGACCCAGAGGCTGTCGGGCGATATGCGGCCCAGCGTGCACTCTCAAGACTTGGCGCCAGGGCCATTCCCACTGGGACCTACCCGGTGCTATTTGATGCGCCGATCGCCGCGGGCCTTGTCAGCTCTCTGGCTCGCGCGCTGAGTGGCGGTGCTCTCTATCGCAAGGCCAGTTTTCTCGTCGATTCGCTTGGCACGCAAGTTTTTCCAGACCACATCAACCTTGAGGACAACCCATTTGTAGAAAAAGGCATTGGGAGCGTTCCCTTTGATGAGGAGGGTGTCCGTGTGCAACGCCGTCAGATCATTCGAGACGGCATCGTCGAGGGTTACTTTCTGTCAACCTACTCCGCACGCAAACTCGGCATGCGAACCACGGGTAACTCAGGGGGTTCGCACAATCTCGTTCTAACGAGTCGCCTCACCAACCCCTCGGATCAGCTGCCCCAGATGCTCAGAAAGCTGCATACGGGCCTCTTCGTGACCGAGGTTATGGGCCAAGGAGTGAATGGGCTCACAGGAGACTATTCCCGGGGCGTCTTTGGTTACTGGGTTAACTGTGGCGAGATCGTGCACCCGGTCGAGGAGGTAACCATTGCCGGCAACCTCAGAGACATGTTTCGGGGAGTCGTGGCCCTCGGGGCGGATGCCTATGTGCAGGGGTCCCGAGCGACGGGTTCGCTCTTAATTGATCGGATGACGATCGCTGGCTGTTAGGGCGCTGGTTGGCGCACCACTCTTTTTCCCAATGAGCCGGATAGCCTGACTGACCGCAGCGGTATTGCGCACGTAGCGCAGCACCTGCGCAAGATGCTTCCGGTCTCGCACCTCGATGGCCACATGCACGCTGGGTTCGCCGGCCCCGGTTCGCTCAATACCAATATCGATAATATTTGCTCGAGCAGCCGTGATGCTGGCCGCGACTCGGGCCAGTGACCCAGGAGAGTCCTGCATATTCACCTGAAGGTGGGTCTCAAAGACGCCATGGATGGGGTCGGACCATTCGATGTCCGCCCACCTCTGGGAGTCCTTGACGCGCTGACGTTTGGCCAGAGGGCAACTGGCTCTGTGCACCAACAGCCCGGACCCTCCACGCATATGACCCACGCACCGGTCCCCTCCGATGGGGTAGCAGCAACTCGCATACTGAACTGCGGTGCCCTCTGACCCAGTAAGTGAGATGGTTGCGTCCTCGTAGGTAAGGTGCTCCAGGGAGAGCCTTAGGGCATCTTGTGCCGCCGCGCTGAGTCTGCGAGGCCGCCCAGCGGATGGATCATGCACGCCGGTCGTGAGACGCAAGGCGGCTACGTGAGCGAGGGTGTGGCCCAAGCCGATAGACTCAAAGAGGCTCTCTCGGTCGTGGGTTGGCATCTCATGAAAGACGAGATCCCAGCGCAGGCGAGGGTCATCCAGACCCTCGATCGAGTGAGACTTCAGCGCATTTTCGAGCAGACGCTTTCCAAAGCCGATAGCCCGCTCCCTTGTGCTGCCTTTCAGTGCATGACGAATCTCAGCTCGCGCCTTGGCCGTTTTCACAAAGCCCAGCCACCCAGGATGCGGACTGGCGTCCGGCCTCGTCTCAATCCGCACCATGTCTCCATTGCGAAGCTCGGTGTCGAGGGGTCGGGTCTGCCCATTGATCTGGCACCCCGCACATAGATTGCCCACCGCCGTGTGGACCGTGTAGGCGAAATCAACGGGTGTTGATCCGCGAGGCAATTCTTTAATCTCTCCTTTGGGCGTAAACACATAAGTGACTTCAGGAAAGAGATCGATCTTGACGAGATCTAGAAATTCTCCTGGGTCATTGGTCTGGGCGGAGAGCAGGGACTGCATCCATTCGTGGGCCTTGCGCTGAAGGGGCGACACCTCTTTCTCGTGGACCTTGTAAAGCCAGTGTGCTGCAACGCCAGCTTCGGCCACGCGATGCATCTCGACGGTTCGGATCTGAAACTCAAGTGGGGTGCCATGCGGCCCCACCACGACGGTGTGGAGCGACTGGTAGCCATTGAGCTTGGGAAGCGCGATGTAGTCTTTGAACTTCCCGGGGATCGGCTTAAAGAGGGCGTGTAGGGCACCGAGCGCGAGGTAGCAGTCGGACGGGTTCTTGACCAGAAGTCGGAACCCATAGATGTCGAGCACCTCGGAGAAGGTCAGGTGCTTTTCTTTCATCTTGGCGTAGATTGAGAACAGACTCTTCTCTCGGCCGGTAACCTCGGCCTTGATTCCGAACTTTGGCAAGTGCTTCTGCACCATGTCTTGGAGCTTGCCCACAATCTCTCGGCGATTTCCTCGCGCTGACAGCAACGCCTTGTGAAGCACGCGAAATCGAGTTGGATAGATTCCCTGGAAGCAGAGGTCTTCGAACTCTCGGAAGACTTCATTGAGCCCCAGTCGGTGAGCGATGGGTGCGTAGATGTCGAGCGTCTCTTGAGCGATGCGTCTGCGCTTGTCGGCGTGAAGGCCGTGGAGCGTTCGCATGTTGTGCAGGCGATCGGCGAGCTTGATGAGGATGACCCGAACGTCCTCGGCCATGGCGAGGAGCATCTTGCGGAAGTTCTCCGCCTGCGCCTCCTCGCGGCTGCGGAACTCCATGCGATCAAGCTTGGTCAGCCCGAGCACGAGGCCAGCGACCACGGGCCCAAACTCAGAGGCAATCACCTCCTCGCTGATATTGCAATCCTCCACAGTGTCATGAAGGAGCGCGGCAACAAGGGCGTCCGCATCCAGGTGCCAGCCCGTGCAGACCTCAGCAACGGCCAAGGGGTGGGTGAAGTAGGGCTCGCCGCTGTGACGGCTTTGGCCCGAGTGCGCTGCCTCACCGAAGGCAAACGCCCGCTCTATTCGGGCCAGCTCCTTCGAGCGAAGGTAGCCCGCATGCGAGAGAAGTTCCTGAAGTGCCTTATTGGTTGCGATGTTAGATAGGGACCTTGCGCAACATCTCGCGGCCAACGACGCCTGCAGCGACCTCACGAAGCGCTGTCACGGTGGGCTTATCTTTCGAATCCACTTTGGGGGCCGACCCCTGCGCGAGTTGACGCGCGCGGTAGGCCGCAGCCAACACAAGCTCGAAGCGGTTTGGAATCTGGTGCAGGCAATCTTCAACGGTGATGCGGGCCATGGGGGAGCGCCTTAGGTCTGAGAGAAATGATTGGAAATGACCGTCTTCAAGTCGCTTAGCGCGAGGCTAAACTCTTGATTCATAATAACATGGTCGAATTCGTGCGCATGGCTCATCTCCTCGGCGGCGGCCTGAAGCCGCTGCTCAATCACCTCTGAAGAATCTTGGCCTCGTCCTTCGAGCCGGCGGCGAAGTTCGTCCAAGGAGGGGGGAAGGATGAAGATGCTGAGCACCTGGTTCCGAGGAAAAGTAGATCGAATTTGCCGAGCCCCCTGCCAGTCGATCTCAAGAATCAGTCGCTCATTTCGCTCGAGGGCCTCTCGAATCGTGCTCGCTCGAGTCCCGTAGAGATTTCCATGTACCTGAGCCCATTCGATGAACTCCCCCGCATCGCGAGCCTCCTCGAATTGCTGTGCGCCCACAAAAAAATAGGCCCCGCCCTCTTGTTCTCCGGGCCGGGGAGGGCGGGTGGTCGTCGAGATCGATAGCCTCAGTCCGAGCGCCTGGTCTTCAAGCAGGGCTCGAACCAGGCTGGTTTTTCCAGCACCCGAGGGCGCGGCCACGATGATGATCTGTCCGGACATTTCCGCTACTGAATGTTTTGGACCTGCTCGCGGATTTGCTCGATGGCGAGTTTCATGTCCATGGACAACTGGGTAAGTGCGAGGCTAGGGGATTTCGATCCGATGGTGTTGGCCTCCCGGTGAAGTTCTTGACTGAGAAAGTCAAGCCTCTTTCCGGCGAACTGATTCTTTGGATCCGAAAGGACACGGCCGAATTCTTTTAGATGCGCGCCCAAGCGATCGAGCTCCTCGGAGATGTCCGAGCGGATGGATGCCGCGTTTGCTTCTTGCCGGATACGGTCATGGATGGCCTCGCGGAGCGACTCATCTGAGAGTCCATCGAAAGCCTCGGTGAGTCGGGCCCGAATCTTCTCGCTCTGCAAGAGAAGGGCCTCCGCGAGAAAGTCCTGAGCTTGCACACGCAGGGCCTCTATCTCGTTGCAGCGAAGGACGACTGCCTCAGCAAGAGCGGCCCCTTCTCTCTGACGAGCCTCACGCAGGCCCTGAATCGCTTGGTCCATCACGGCCTTGAGAAGGGTCTCGGTCTCGCGAGTATCCGTCTCGGGCGCACTCAGAACGCCGGGCCACCGAAGCAGTTCAGACATCTGCCAGGGCTGAACACGACCGCCTGCTTGCTCCTCAATGAGCGAGCCCAGGTGCAGAAGTTCCGAAAGCCGAGTCTTGTTGAGGGCCGAGGCGACGAGGTGGAGCTCGGTCTTGGTCAGGGACAGCCTCACCTCCACCTTGCCCCGGGGAAGGTCGACCAAGATGCGCTCCCGAATCCAGGGGTCGATGATGGATCGAAGCTCCTCGGGAATGCGGGTGTGGAGCTCGAAGAAGCGACTGTTTACGGTGCGCACCTCTGCGCTGACCAGTCCCATGGGCGTGACCACGGTGGCAGCGCCAAAGCCCGTCATGCTAAGAATGGTCATGGCCGCTGTATTGTAAGGGTCTCATCTTTGATCAGGAGAGGTGCTGTGAGATTAACTGCTCGTGCCGATGATGCGCTTCGTCCAGTGTCCTTAAAGCGGCGCTTTACGCGTCACGCTGAGGGATCTGTTTTGGTGAGCTTTGGGGACACTCAGGTTCTCTGCACGGCCTCGGCTGAGGACAAGGTCCCTGGATTCCTTCGTGGCAAGGGGCAGGGCTGGCTCACCGCTGAATACGGCATGCTGCCCAGATCCACTCACACGCGAAGCGAGCGCGAGGCGGTGCGAGGCAAACAGAGCGGAAGGACGCTAGAGATACAGCGTCTCATTGGTCGATGCCTGCGTGCGGTGGTTCACCTTCCGGCTCTGGGCGAGCGAACGATCACGGTCGACTGTGATGTCCTTCAGGCCGATGGCGGTACCCGGACTGCGAGTATCACGGGGGCTTGCCTTGCTGTAAGCGACGCCTTGCGAGTGCTGGCTGAGGCCGCCACTGACGAGGCCCAGTCCAAGGCGCTACGCGCGGCCCTCACGGATCGAGTTGCTGCCGTCTCTGTTGGCCTGCGAGGTGGTCATGCCCTGCTCGATCTCGACTACGAGGAGGACTCGTCGTGCGACACGGACATGAATTTGGCCATGACCGCCTCTGGCGGGCTCATTGAGGTTCAGGGTACGGCTGAGGGGCAGCCTTTTAGCCGTGAGCAATTGGATGCGTTGATCAATCTCGGGATGGGAGGCCTCTCGCGTCTTCATGCCCTACAGGCGCGAATGATGGCGGACCCGACACTCTTGGAGGCTGGACTTGATGGATGACTCGCCAACTCGTTCTCTGAATACGCCTTGGGTGCTTGCCTCGTCCAACACGGGAAAGCTCGCAGAATTGACGCGCCTCCTAAGCCCCCTTGGCATTGAACTTGTCTCGCAGGCCAGCCTCGGAATCGAATCACCAGCCGAGCCCTTTCACAGTTTTCTGGAGAACGCGCTCCACAAGGCTCGCCATGCGAGCCGAGCAGCTCAGGCACCCGCCCTCGCGGACGACTCGGGACTCATGGTGGCGGGGCTCTCCGGCGGGCCGGGCGTATTCTCATCAGCCCATGATGTCGAATGGCTGCTCTCGGCGCTCGAGAGCCGAGGCGAGGGGGTCGATCGTCGCGCTCAGTTTGTCTGCGTTATCGTCGTGGTCAGACACGCTGAGGATCCGATGCCGCTGGTTGCGCAGGGCTTCTGGCGGGGCGAGATTGCACATGCGCCTCGCGGCCTTCATGGCTTTGGCTATGACCCCATCTTTGTTGACTTGAAGTCTGGGAAGACCGCTGCAGAACTGAGCCCAGAAGAGAAGGACGCGATCAGTCATCGTGGCATGGCCCTAGGATCCCTTCGAAGGCTTTTGGAGCGCGCCGGCGCATCGGAATGAGTGTGCCCCTGTCGCTGTACGTGCACATGCCCTGGTGCGTGCGCAAGTGCCCTTACTGCGACTTCAACTCCCACGCCCTGAGGCACCCAACGGACCCACTTCCGGAATCCGCTTATGGTGGCGCCCTTATTCGAGACCTTGAGCATGCACTGCCCCTGGTTTGGGGACGGTCGGTCAGCAGCGTGTTTTTTGGCGGAGGAACACCGAGCCTCTTCTCAGCGACTGCAATTGGCGACATCTTGCAGGCTGTTCGCGCCCGACTCCGACTGCTCCCCGGCGCGGAGGTCACGCTGGAGGCCAACCCAGGTTCGGCTGATTCCGCCCGCTTCGCTGGGTATCGATCGGCCGGAATCACTCGACTCTCCGTGGGCGTGCAGACATTTCATGACACGCACCTTCGATCCCTCGGGCGAATTCACGACTCGTTGCAGGCGAGAAGGGCGGTTGAGCTTGCTCTGGAGTCCTTCGAGCATGTGAATCTTGACCTCATGTACGGGCTTGAAGGCCAGACGCTACAAGAGGCGTGTCTCGACTTGGAGCAGGCGATCGAGTTGGACCCCGGGCATATCTCTCTCTACCAGCTCACCATCGAACCCAACACGTTTTTTGCGCATCAACCTCCCAGGCTGCCGGACGACGACAGCATCTGGGAGATGCAGCAGGCGCTCCACGCGCTGCTTGCTCGAGCAGGCTACGAGCGAGTCGAGGTCTCAGCGTTTGCGCGCCGCGGACATGCCTGTCTTCACAACGTGAATTATTGGGAGTTTGGCGATTACTTGGGCATTGGTGCGGGTGCCCACAGCAAGCTCACGCTGCCAGAGCGTGGCGTCATCCGACAGACCTGCCTGAGAACGCCCGCGGATTATCTTGAGTCGGTCGGTAGCGATGCTCACCGCAAGACATCGCCGGTGGCTGCGGAGCAACTGCCTTTTGAGTTCATGCTCAATGCAATGCGGCTTGTAGAGGGTGTGCCTGTCTCGCTGTATGCGGAGCGAACGGGGCGTCCGACGGAGGATCTGCTCGAAGGGCTGTCGAGGGCAAGGCAGAGGGGCTTAATCGAAGAGGTTCGAGGCCGCATGAGGCCAACGCCTCGGGGCTTAGATTTTTTGAACGACTTACAATCCATTTTTCTGCACTAATATAGTGCATCAAGTCGATAGTACGCACCATATTTATGCATAAGCGCACTCTCTAAGTGCATTATTTGTCGGCGAACGCTTGGACCCTCCTCGAAGACGGTCCTCAGCGGTGGGTCTAAAATTGGCACGTTAACTGCAGTCCTCTCTTCGTTCTTTTACTTTTCTTCAGGAGACGTGCTCGATGTCCAGCGCTAAAGATGTGTTGAAAATGATCTCGGACCACGAGGTTAAGTTTGTTGATTTCCGATTCACTGACACGCGCGGCAAAGAGCAGCATGTCTCGGTTCCTGCCCATGCCGTCGACACCGATAAATTTGAGTCTGGGCATGCCTTTGATGGATCCTCAATTGCCGGATGGAAGGGCATTGAGGCCTCGGACATGCTCCTCATGCCCGACCCCAGCACTGCGGTGCTCGACCCTTTCCGCGAGGAGTCCACGCTCAATATCACCTGTGACGTGGTAGAGCCGTCAGACGGCAAAGGGTACGAGCTCGATCCTCGGTCCCTGGCCAAGCGTGCAGAGGCCTTTTTGAAGTCATCCGGCGTTGGTGACGCCGCCTATTTCGGCCCCGAGCCCGAGTTCTTCATTTTCGACGGTGTCACTTGGAATGTTGACATGTCGGGCTCGTCCGTGAAGATCAAGTCTGAGGAGGCCAGCTGGTCCACGGGTATCGATTTTGAGGGTGGCAACCTCGCCCACCGTCCCGCTGTCAAGGGTGGCTACTTCCCAGTTCCCCCGGTTGACTCGTTTCAAGACATCCGCTCAGAGATGTGTCTCATCCTTGAGCAGATGGGTGTGCCCGTCGAGGTGCACCACCATGAAGTGGCGGGTGCGGGGCAGTGCGAAATCGGCACCAAGTTCTCCACGCTGACTCAGCGCGCAGACTGGACTCAGATCCTGAAGTATGTGGTGCATAACGTGGCCGCAAGTTACGGGAAGACGGCGACCTTCATGCCGAAGCCGGTGGTCGGTGACAACGGATCGGGCATGCATGTTCACCAGTCGGTCTGGAAGGACGGTCAGAATTTGTTCTCAGGCAATGGCTACGCGGGCCTCTCAGACTTTGCGCTCTACTACATCGGCGGAATCATCAAGCACGCTCGTGCGCTGAATGCCATTACCAACCCTGGAACGAACTCCTACAAGCGTCTGGTCCCCGGCTTTGAGGCGCCCGTCAAACTCGCCTACTCAGCGCGTAATCGGTCGGCCTCGATCCGCATCCCTTATGTATCGAACCCGAAGGGTCGGCGTATCGAGGTTCGCTTTCCCGATCCTACGGCCAATGCCTATCTGGCCTTCTCAGCCATGCTCATGGCGGGCCTTGACGGCGTGATGAACAAGATTCACCCCGGGGATCCCTCTGATAAGAACCTCTACGACCTGCCACCCGAAGAGGACAAGAAGATCCCCACCGTCTGCTCCTCGCTCGACATGGCGCTGGAAGCGCTCGACAAAGATCGAGAGTTCCTCACCCGTGGCGGGGTGTTCACGGACGGCATGATCGATGCTTACATCGCTCTCAAGATGGATGAGGTCACACGGTTCCGTATGACGACCCACCCGGTTGAGTTCGACATGTATTACTCGCTGTAAAGCAGCCTTCGCGGTTCAACCAAAGGGGCGAGCAATCGCCCCTTTTTATTTTGCAGACGAATGAGAGAAGCGACCCTGTTAGACCTCGTAAGCACCGCTGTGCTCCTCGTTGATCACGAGGGGCGCGTGGCACGACTCAACACGGCGGCTGAGGGACTCATGGGCATCTCGGCTCAGCAGGCTGCCGGTCAGCTGCTGAGTCACTTTCTGGCCGACGGACCTGACCGAGCCAGTCTGCAAGCCCTGCTGGGCCCGGCATGGGCTCAAGAACTCTCGGTGCGTCGTCTGCAGGTGCGACTTCGATGTGCGGGCCGCGGCCCAATCTTGCTTGACGCCACGGTTATGACCTTGGAGGAGCCGGGCCTGCTGGCCTCCATTGAGCTAAGAGAGCCTGATGCCTTCTTGCGTATCGACCGCGAAGAGCGTCAGGCCGCTCTGCTGGCGGCAAATCAGTCCCTGCTGCGCAATCTTGGACATGAGATCAAGAACCCCTTGGGTGGCATCCGAGGCGCGGCTCAGCTTCTCGATTCTGAGCTGCCCACGAGGGCGCTGAAGGAATACACCCAAGTCATCATGAAGGAGTCCGACCGACTGACCGGCCTCGTTGACCGAATGCTGGCGCCCGTCAAGCGCGCTGGGGAGCAGCATCCAGTCAATATTCATGAGGTGCTCGAGCGCGTGCGTCGTCTTGTGTTGTCCGAGTTCCCCGCCCACCTCAACATCCGACGAGATTACGACCTGAGCCTGCCCGAGGTGCAGGGCGATCGAGAGCAACTCATTCAGATGACCCTGAATATCGTGCGAAATGCAGCCCAGGCACTGATGCTGGCTTTCACCGAGCGCGGGGAGGAGGGTGTGATCACCCTTCGCTCGCGGGTGGCTAGACAGGTCACTCTGAGTCGTAAGCGGCACCGTCTCGCCCTTCGGCTCACGATTGAGGACAATGGACCTGGAATCCCAGAGGCCATCCAAGACCAGATTTTTTATCCCCTCGTCTCGGGCCGGCCAGACGGTCACGGACTTGGCCTAACGATTGCTCAGTCCATCGTGAAGCAGCACGGTGGAAGTATTGCCTGTGACTCGAGTGCATCCGGATGTGCATTCGAGATTCTTTTACCCCTTCAGGAGGGAGCCTGGTCATGACACCGGTCTGGATTGTGGACGACGATGCATCCATTCGATGGGTGCTCGAGCGTGCGCTTCAGCGCGCGCAACTTCCATGTCGGCTTTTTAACTCGGCTCACGAGGTGATGCGCGCCCTTCAGTCAGAGACGCCTCAGGTCTTGGTGTCCGATATTCGAATGCCGGGTGATTCGGGCCTTCAACTGCTCGAGCATGTCAAGGCAAGGCTTCCTCAGATGCCCGTCATCATCATGACGGCACATTCCGACCTCGACAGTGCAGTCTCAGCCTTTCAGGGCGGCGCCTTCGACTACCTTGCAAAGCCGTTTGATGTGCATGAGGCGACCGCGCTGATTCAGCGCGCTGTAAATGAGTCTGCAGGATCGCAGCCAGGTGACTCCGCCGGTGCGCAACCCTCCATGGGCATGTTGGGTCAGGCCCCCGCGATGCAGGAGTTGTTCCGGGCGATCGGGCGTCTTTCGCAGTCAACGGTCACGGTTCTCGTCACTGGAGAGTCGGGCACGGGCAAAGAGCTCGTGGCGCGAGCGCTTCACACCCACAGCCCCCGAGCCAACAAGGCTTTCGTCGCCTTGAATGCGGCGGCCATTCCGAAGGACCTTCTTGAGTCCGAGCTCTTCGGCCACGAGCGCGGAGCCTTCACTGGTGCCCAGACGCAACGTCAGGGACGCTTTGAGCAGGCCGAGGGGGGCACCCTCTTCCTTGACGAGATTGGGGACATGCCCTTTGATCTTCAAACCCGCCTTCTGCGAGTGCTCTCCGATGGACACTTCTATCGGGTTGGAGGCCATCAGCCACTGAAGGCAGACGTGCGAGTCATTGCCGCGACCCATCAAGATCTCGAGAAGCGAGTTGCGGAGGGCCTCTTTCGAGAGGATCTCTTTCACCGGCTGAATGTGATTCGTCTCCGACTGCCCCCGCTGCGCGAGCGCACCGAGGATATTGAAGGGCTGACTCGTCATTTTCTCGAGAGGGCTGCTCGCCAGATGAAGTCGGAGGTGCGGCGACTCAGTCCTGCGGCGATGCAGGCGCTACGAGACTATCCCTTTCCTGGAAATATTCGACAACTCGAGAACCTGTGCCAGTGGATTTCAGTGATGGCCCCGGGGCAATCGGTGGAGGTCAACGATCTTCCGCCCGAGTTTCGCGCAGGCGCTCTGCCATCCGTGGGCTCTGGCGAGATTGTCCCAGCCTCGCCCCCTGTCTCGCACCCCCTAGGACCCGTCACAGCGCTCCCTGAGATGAGCTGGTCCGAGCGACTGAATCAGGCGCTCGATGAAGCCTTTATGCAGGCAACAGCGAATCCCGCATTGGCTGGCGCAGTAGAAATGAGTCATTGGCAAGATGTCTTCGAGCGCACCGTGTACGAGGCGGCGCTGCGTCACACGCGAGGACGGCGAATCGAGGCAGCCGTGTTGCTTGGCGTCGGGCGGAATACGATCACTCGGAAAATTGCCTCGCTTGGACTGAGCGTGAAGGACCTCGTCGACTAGCGCGACTCAGAGCGATACGTCGGCCCAGACGGGCGCATGATCGGACGGCTGCTCTCGCGATCGAGGCGCTCGGTCAATCTGCGCCCCTGTGCATCGCCCAGCGATGGCGCGACTCAGCAGAACGAGATCAATACGCAGACCGAGATTTCTTCGGAAGGCGGCCTGTCTATAGTCCCACCACGAAAAGTGATCTGACCCTGTAGGATCACGCAGCCGTAGGCTATCGCTCAGGCCGAGATCGGTCAGGGCTGCGAGGGCGGTGCGCTCGGCTTCGGAGCAAAGAATCTTGCCGTCCCAGTCTTTTGGGCTGTGAACATCAAGGTCCGATGGTGCGATGTTGAAATCCCCCACCAGACAGAGCGAGGGATGAGCTTCCAGTTCATCGGCCACGATGGCGCGAAGCGCCTCGAGCCAGGCAAGTTTGTAGGTGAACTTTTCGCTGCCGACTTCCGCGCCATTCGGAACATAGACATTTATGAATCGCAGCTCTGCGCCGGAGGCCCGCGCTCGCAGACTGCAAGCGATAAGTCGTCGCTGCTCATCTGGCAGGCGCTGATCGTTGTGGCGGATTTCCCGGGGTGCATCGAAAGTGTCTTGCCGAGCCAAAATAGCCACGCCGTTGTAGGTCGGCTGACCGGAGAAGACGACGTGGTAGCCAGCCGCCTCAACCTCTGCCTTCGGAAACTTCTCATCGATTGTCTTGGTCTCTTGCAGCCCGAGAGCATGAGGCTGAGCCTCTCTGAGCCAGTCCAGAAGGTGGGGCAGGCGCACCTTGAGAGAGTTCACATTCCAGCTGGCCAGGCGCATGGGCAGGCCCCCGCCTCAGGATTGGTTGGCCTGTGCGATTCCCTGCTCTCGAAGAAGACAGGCATCGCAGGCACCGCATGGAAGGCCCTCTGATGTTGGGTCGTAGCAGCTCATGGTCATGGAGATGTCGAGTCCCAGCGAGCGGGCCTTGAGAACGATCTCTGCCTTGTTCATGTGCATGAGAGGCGTCTGAATAGATATGGGGCGGGAAGATTCCACGGCAGCCTTGGTGGCCAGGTTGGCCAGACGTTCAAAGGCCTCGATATAGTCCGGTCGGCAGTCGGGGTAGCCGCTGAAGTCCAGGGCGTTGACGCCCAAGAAGATGGCCTCTGCACCGAGTACTTCCGCAAGACCCAGTGCGTAGCTGAGAAAAATGGTGTTGCGAGCGGGGACATAGGTCACTGGGATGTCGCAACCAATCTCAGCGACAGAGCGGTGCTTGGGAACGTCGATCTCGTCGGTGAGCGCAGAGCCCCCCATCCCCCGAAGGTCAAGCTTGACCACGCGATGACTCGTGACCCCAGCGCGCTTGGCGACACGCTTTGCGGCTCTGAGCTCGACACGATGACGTTGCCCATAGTCAAAGGAGAGCGCGTGAAGTTCAAAGCCTTGCTCCCGAGCCATAAAGAGCGTGGTGGAGGAATCTAGCCCACCACTGAGCAACACGACCGCTCGGGGATGCAACAGTCCCGACACCTAGGCCGCCTTTGCGGAGTCTGCGTCAAGGCCGCTGTGTCGGAGCAGGGGGTCCATGCTGGGTTTTCGGCCTCTGAAGGCCACGAAGGAGTCCAGCGCCGGGCGTGATCCGCCGCGGGAGAGCACTTCCGCATGAAATCGATGACCCACATGGCCGTATCCATCGACGCCCGCCTCCTCAAAAGCCGCGTAGGCGTCGGCTGACAGCACCTCGGCCCACTTGTAGCTGTAGTAGCCGGCCGCATAGCCTCCCGCGAAGATATGACTAAAGCTCTGAGCGAACCGGTTGAAACTCGGCGGCTGAATCACCGACACCTCGCCTCGCACCTCTTGAAGGATTCGCATGATGGCGGCGCCCGCCTCCACCGGCCCACTCGGCTCGAGGTCGGTGAGCTCCTCGTGGATTCGAATGTCAAAGAGCGAGAACTCGATCTGCCGAAGCATGAAAAGCCCGCTCTGGAAATTCCTTGCAGCCAGCATTTTCTTGAATAACGCGTGGGGGAGGGGCTGTCCGCTATCCACGTGCGCGGTCATGGTCGAGAGCGTCTCCCACTCCCAGCAGAAGTTCTCCATAAACTGACTTGGCAACTCCACTGCATCCCACTCAACACCGTTGATGCCTGACACCTCGAGCTCATCGACCTCTGTCAGGAGGTGATGCAGACCGTGTCCACACTCATGAAAGAGGGTAATGACATCGTCGTGGGTTAGGGTGGTGGGCTTGTCTGACGTTGGTGCGGCAAAGTTGCAATTCAGCAGAGCGATGGGTGTTTGCAGGGCGTCCCCGAGTCGACGGCGTCCTCTGCTGTCGTCCATCCACGCACCTCCGCGCTTGGTGGAGCGCGCATAAAGGTCAAGAAATAAATGACCGACGAGGTGATCGCCTCGGTGGACCTCAAAGATCTGCACATCGGTGTGCCAAGCCGGCGAGGGGGCCAGCCCGATCATCGGTCGGATATCCACGTCAAAAAGTCTGTTCACCAGGCCGAAGAGGCCGCGAAGAACGCTAGGGAGGGGGAAGTACTGGCGTACCTCATCCTCCGAAAAGCTGTAACGGTCTTCTCGCAGTTTCTCGCTTGCGAAGGCGATATCCCAGGGCTGGAGGTCGGGCAAGGAGAGTCGTTCGCGGGCGAAGTCGCGGAGTTCCTCAAGGTCGCGCAGGGCGTTGGGGCGGGCCTTCTTGGCCAACTCCCTTAAAAAGTCGCAGACAGTCTTTGGCGAGTCGGCCATCTTGGACGCAAGTGACATCTGGGCGGCATGGGAGAGGCCGAGAAGCTTCGCGCGTCTCTGGCGCAGCAAGAGAATCTCCCCCATGACAGCGGTGTTGTCGTACTGCGGCCCTTCGGTGGCAAGCTCAGATGCTCGACGCGCATGCTTTGCATAGAGATCCTCGCGCAGTGCCCGATCCGCAGCCATCTGAAGGACGGGCATGAGGCTGGGCTGCTGCAGGGTGAACACAAAGCCTTCCAGGCCGCGGCGACTGGCCTCCGCTGCAGCGGCCTCTCGGGCGTGAGCTGGGATCCCGGTGAGCCTTGACTCGTCTTCTATGTGGACAACGGTCGCGTTGGTGCTGTCGAGCAGGTTCTCTGAGAATGTCTGGGAAAGCTGGGCCAGTCGGGCCGCTGTGCGCACGAACTCCTCTTTGTCGTGCGGTTCGAGTTCTGCGCCCCCCAGCCGAAAGTCGCGGATTGCGTTGGAGAGTGCCTGCAGTCGCGCGGGATGCGAGGTGACGTCCGCAGACTGTTGCAGCAACTTCATTTTGTTGAAGAGTCGAATGTCTTGGGCGAGGGCCGACCAGAAGTGTGTGACGGCCTCAAGCCTGCTGTTGGTCGCCTCTCGCCATTCCGGACTGTCCATGACCCCGCCCATATGTCCCACGGCAGACCAGGCGCGACCCAGACGTTCCGTGGCGATGCTTAAGGGGAGCATCGCGTCTTGCCAGGTCGCCGGCGTATTGACGCTCACCACTCGCTCGAGCGTGGCCTGGGCGTGTGAAATAAGGGCGTCTATGCCGACCGAAACCTCCTCGGGGCTGAGCAGATCGTATCGAGGGAGGGCGACGGGGTCGAGGAGGGGATCGAAGATGTGCGAGGTCGTCATAGCGGAAGCTTAGCGTGACTGGGCCTGATGTAGCATGAAGACCATGAGGAAAGCTTATGTGATTGCCCAGCTCACGATCCAAGATCCCAGTGCCTTTGCTGTGTATAGCGACCGAGTGGAGCGCACCGTGCTGGATTTCGAGGGCCGGTTCCTTGTTCGCTCTGGATCTGCTCTCGTGCTTGATGGCGAACCCCTTGGCCCGTTTAACGTGGTCGTTGAATTCCCGAGCCTTGCTCGAGCCCAAGCTTGGTATGAATCAGACGCCTATCAGGCCATTCTTCCCGATCGCCTGAATCATTCGATGGGACCAGTCGTGCTGGTCGAAGCCTACTCATGATCTCTCCCTGCATCGTGGGCTGGGGCCATACCCGCTTTGGCAAACACACCGAGCGCAGCATCCCCTCCCTCATTGAGGAGGCTGTGACTGAAGCGCTTTCGAGGGCAGCACTCTCCCCCGAAGACATTGATGCCATCTTCTTGGGCCACTTTAATGGCGGATTCGTTGGGCAGGACTTCAGCGCGCCCCTTGTCGGCTTGGCCATCCCCGCCCTCAGGACTACGCCCGCCTGTCGTCTTGAGAATGCTTGTGCGACTGGTTCTGCTGCCATCTGGGCCGCCAGAGACTCGGTGGCGAGCGGCCGCGTTCGACGGGCACTCGTCGTCGGCGTTGAGAAGATGACCGAGAGGACATCAACAGAGGCCGGAGAGATTCTCCTTCGATGCTCATTCACCGAGGAGGAGCGCTCTACCCCTGGGGGATTTGCTGGAATCTTTGCGCGGTTTGCGCAGGCCTACTTTGAAAGGTACGGAGATCAGAGTGATGCGCTTGCCCACATTGCAGCAAAGAACCACGCAAATGGCTGTTCGAATCCCTACGCCCATTTTCAAAAGGATCTCGGACTGGCTTTCTGCAAGACGGCCTCGGAGCGTAACCCTTATGTTGCCGGCCCACTCAAGCGCAGTGATTGTTCTCCGGTGACAGATGGGGCCGCGGCTCTGGTCATCGCCAACGAGGCCCGCCCGTCGGCCTCTGTGCCGGCGATCTCTTGGTTGTCTGCGACCCAGGTGAACGATTCTTTTCCCATGTCCACCCGGGACCTGACTCAGTTTGGGGCGGCTCGACTTGCTTGGCAGAAGGGTTTGAGGGATGCCAGGATCACTTTGGACGATCTCAGCCTTGTCGAGACCCACGACTGCTTCACCATTGCCGAACTGATGCAATACGAGGCGATGGGATTGTGCGCCGCCGGAGAGGCAGCTCGAGTGGCTTGCGATGGATCCACCCACAAGGAGGGGCGGTTACCCGTCAATCCGTCGGGTGGTCTCAAATCGAAGGGCCATCCAATTGGTGCGACCGGTGTCTCCATGCATGTCATGGCAGCCATGCAGCTCTCGCACATGGCCGGGGGAATGCAGGTTGCCAAAGCTTCTCGCGCAGCCGTCTTCAATATGGGCGGCTCCGGGGTCGCCAACTACCTGAGCGTGCTCCAGCCTCTCTAGCGGGGGAGGGTTCGTTCAGCGGCTTCGAGGGTGTTGGTGAGCAGCATCGCGATGGTCATCGGTCCCACCCCACCAGGCACAGGCGTGATCGCTCCCGCCACCTCCTTGACCGAGTCAAAGTCAACATCACCAACGAGACGCCCATTGGCAAGTCGATTGATTCCCACATCGATTACGACCGAGCCCGGCTTGACCATTGAGGCACCAATCATCTGGGGACGCCCAACCGCCGCGACAAGGACGTCGGCCCGTCGCGTGTGAGAGGCGAGATCCCTCGTCTTGCTGTTGCACAAAGTAACCGTTGCCCCAGCGGCGAGTAGCAGCATGGCCATCGGCTTTCCTACGATGTTGCTCGCACCAACGACCACGGCCTCAGCACCGCGAAGGGGTGTTCCCACATATTCCAAGATCTTCATCACGCCATAGGGTGTGCAGGGTCGGAAGAGGGGGTGCCCGACCATGAGCGCTCCTGCGTTCGAGACATGGAAGCCGTCGACGTCTTTGTGAGGGGCGATGGCTTCGATGACGCGTTGGGAGTCAATATGCTCGGGCAGGGGAAGTTGCACGAGAATGCCATCGACGCTCGCATCCGAATTGAGTTGGTCAACTGCATCGAGGAGCGTGGCCTCTGATATGTCCGCGGCGAGTGACAGCAGGGTGGATTTCATTCCCGCCGCCTCACACGCTTTTACTTTGTTTCTGACGTACACCGCAGAAGCGGGATGGTCTCCCACCAGAATCACCGTGAGGGCGGCGAGACGACCGGCCTTCTTGGCGAATGCAGTTGCACGAGTCGCAAGGTCTGCACGAATGGACTGTGCAAGAGCCAGCCCGTCGATGATTTGAGCACCCATGGTCTGGCGATGCTAGCACGCGGGTCTTGCGCGCATGGCTTGGCTGGACAAGGCTCTCTTCTTCTTTTATAGTGCTCGTTTACCTTTGCAAGGGGCTATAGCTCAGCTGGGAGAGCGCTTGCATGGCATGCAAGAGGTCAGCGGTTCGATCCCGCTTAGCTCCACCATCAGATTTGGTTACACTGCGCGGGTAATGAGCGGGTGCTTTTTGAATCAGTGCATGTTGTTTATCGCGTCCCCTTCGTCTAGAGGCCTAGGACATCACCCTTTCACGGTGAGTACAGGGGTTCGAATCCCCTAGGGGACGCCAGCCAGTCGCTATCGGAACGAGGCCTTAGTGTGTGAAGGCCGAATCCTTTCCTCTGAAGACTCGTTAGGGTGCGTTACAGGCTGTCACTGGCGAAGTCTGCAAGCCTCGAGCGCTCGCCGCGCTGAAGCGTGACATGGCCACCGTGAGCCCAACCCTTGAATCGGTCGACGGTGTAGGTCAGGCCCGAGGAGCCTTCGGTGAGGTAGGGTGAATCGATCTGCGCAATGTTGCCCATGCAGACCACCTTCGTTCCCGGACCCGCGCGAGTGATGAGAGCCTTCATCTGTTTGGGCGTGAGGTTCTGGGCCTCATCAATGATGAGGAATTTGTTAATGAAGGTTCGGCCTCGCATAAAGCTCATCGACTTCACCTTGATACGGCTGCGAATAAGGTCGGCCGCAGCGCTTCGGCCCCAGTCTCCACCCGACTCCATGCCGCGGTTGAGGACTTCCATGTTGTCCTCCAAAGCACCCATCCACGGCTGCATTTTTTCCTCCTCCGTTCCCGGCAGGAATCCAATTTCATCCCCGATGGGGACGGTTGCTCGTGTGACGATAATTTCGCTGTAGATCTTGCTCTCAAGGGTCTGAGCCAATGCAGCCGCGAGTGCCAGCAGGGTCTTGCCCGTACCAGCCTGGCCGAGCAGGGTGACGAAGTCCACCTCTGGGTTCATCAGAAGATTGAGAGCGAAGTTTTGCTCTCGATTACGAGCCGTGATGCCCCAGACCGCGTTTTTCATGTGGGTGAAGTCACGCAGAACCCTCATGACCGCGGTGTTGCCGGTGATGTCCTGAATCACGGCTGAGAGCGGTTTGATGCCCTCGTCGTAGACGAATTGATTCAGATGAAAGGCGGGGCACATTGGGCCCGTGACGCGATAAAAGGTGGTGCCGCCCTGTTGCCACGACTCCATGTTTTTTCCGTGGGTGTCCCAGAAGTCTTCCGGGAGGCACAAGCTTCCCGTGTAGAGCAGGTCTGCGTCATCGATGACCTGATCATTAAAGTAGTCCTCGGCAGGCAGGCCAAGCGCGTGGGCCTTGATGCGGATATTGATGTCTTTTGAGACGAGTACGACCTCACGCTCGGGCTCGCGGGCCTTGAGGGCGCGGACGACCCCGAGGATGAGATTGTCAGGCTTGCCCGGCGTGAGGCCGGGCAGGGGCTCCAACGCGAGCAGATCGGTCTGAAAAAAGAGGCGGCCTGACGCATCGGAGTGACCGAGTGCATCGAGAGGGACACCCTCGCTGAGGCGGCTTCGATGCTCGGGAGACATGGCTTCGATGAGGGAATCGAGGCCGCGAGACACTTGCCGAACATTCCGAGCCACCTCTGATGTGCCCTTCTTGTGCCCATCGAGCTCTTCGAGGGTCGTCATGGGCAGATAGACGTCATGTTCCTCAAAGCGGAACAGGCTGGTGGGATCGTGCATCAAGACATTCGTGTCCAGCACAAAGAGCTTGGTGAGCCCGCTGGGCTTGTCGCGCTTGCGTTGCTTGTTTTCAGGGAGGGCTCGAACGCGTCCGGCAGTCAGATCGGGCGCCTTTGTGGGGTGACGGGATGGAACGGCAGGAGGGGTTCGCCCGAGCGGTCCAGACGGAGGCCGAGGACGGGCCTGCTCCGTCTTCGAGGGTACGACCTCGAGACTGGGCTTCTTGCTCTTTCTCTGAGTCGTCTTAGCGATGACGGCATCCTCTAGGTTGAGCATGGCAGCGGGCTTCGTGGGGGCCTTGGGAAGCGGCATGTGAAGGGTCCTGTTAGGGCTTTGGGGAAGAGGTGGGGGGCTGCACAATGAGAGCCGCAACCACTCGGCGACCCTCTGATGCGAGAAGGTTGAAGGTTCTGCAGGCGGCGGCGGTATCCATGGACTCCACGCCAACTGGGGGCTCTGCCTGGGGCCCAAGGCTGCAGAGTCCGGCAGCCAGACGCGCAGAAAGCATGTGGTGCCGGCGACCCGTTCCGAGCAGAACGAGTTCGGGTTGGAATCGGCGCAAGGCGCTGAGGTCCTCGGCCCTGAGGTCCTCGAAGGTCTGGACATGCCAAGCCTCAGCACCCGCGCCTGGGCTGACGATGACCGAGGAGAGGAACGGGGTGCCGGAGATGTCAATGCGACCCGGCTCGTAGGCGGTGATGCTGGCGTGGCTTGCGACGAGGTCAGGCTGGAGAAGTGATGCCATTGACGTTGGAGGCTAGCAGGTTTTGATGACTTTTTCGCCGCGCTCAGCCGAGGCTAAACTAGAGGTTTTCTCCACGCCTTACACCCCCTCCATGAAGCCTTTTCCCCGAATTCAGCGCCTCCCGCCGTACGTGTTCAACATCACGACAGAGCTGAAAATGGCCGCGCGGCGTCGGGGTGAAGACATCATCGACATGAGCATGGGCAACCCGGACGGCCCCACGCCCCCCCACATTGTCGAGAAACTCGTGGAAGTCGCCCAGAAAGAGCACACCCACGGATACTCAGTCTCCAAAGGCATCCCCCGTCTTCGAAAGGCGATCGCCACTTGGTACCGCACTCGTTACGGCATCGATCTGAACCCCGATACGGAGGCCATTGTCACCATCGGCTCGAAAGAGGGGCTTGCGCACCTGATGCTCGCCACCCTCGACAAGGGTGACACGGTCCTGGTGCCAAATCCCTCCTATCCGATCCACATCTACGGCGCCATCATCGCCGGCGCGGACATCCGCTCGGTGCGCATGACCGATGACGTAGATTTCTTCGAGGAGCTCCAGAGGGCCATACGAGAGTCCATCCCCAAGCCAAAGATGATGATCCTGGGGTTTCCGAGCAACCCGACAGCCCGATGTGTAGACCCTGGGTTTTTTGAGCGCGTCGTTGCGCTGGCTCGCGAGCACGACATCCTGGTTGTTCACGATCTGGCCTACGCTGACATCACGTTCGATGGCTATCGTGCGCCCAGCATCATGGAGGTGGCTGGCGCCCGAGATGTGGCCGTGGAGTTTTTTACCCTCTCAAAGAGTTACAACATGGCGGGCTGGCGGGTGGGCTTCATGGTGGGCAATGCCGAGCTGGTCAATGCCCTCGCTCGCATCAAGAGCTATCACGACTACGGAACCTTCACGCCCATTCAGGTGGCATCGGTCATTGCCCTAGAGGGTCCACAAGATTGCGTTGAGGAGGTCCGGCGCCATTACCAGAGTCGTCGGGATGTGCTCGCGCGGGGTCTCATCGAGGCTGGCTGGCCTGTCGATATCCCAAAAGCATCGATGTATATCTGGGCCAAGATCCCGGAGCCCTATCGCGCACAGGGCTCTCTTGAGTTCGCGAAGAAACTTCTTCTTGAGGCCAAAGTGGCGGTCTCCCCGGGCATCGGCTTTGGTGACTACGGGGATGGTCACGTCCGATTCGCTCTCATCGAGAACGAACAGCGTATTCGTCAGGCGGTCCGCGGCATCAAGGAAATGTTTCGCAGAGACGGTCTCATTCGCGTACCCCTTGACAGCGAAGGCGACCATGCCGCATGAGTGAGGCTTCCACTCAACGACCCCTTCGAGTGGGGCTGGCCGGGCTTGGCACCGTCGGCGCGGGAACTTACGAACTTCTTCTTCGTAATCGCAACGAGATCGCCCGCAGGGCCTCTCGTCCCATCGAGGTGGTGGCCGTCTCGGATAAGGATCTGGGACGGGTGGCGGAGCTCACCAAGGGGCTGACTCCTGTGGAGCCCGATGCCATGGCTCTGGCAACGCGCAATGACATTGATGTGGTCGTAGAACTCATCGGTGGCGACGGCTTTGCCAAAACACTCATGCTCGCGGCCATTGATGCGGGCCGTCATATTGTGACGGCCAACAAGGCCTTGCTTGCCAAGCATGCGAACGAAATTTTTGGGCACGCCCACTCGCGCGGCACATTTATCGGATTTGAGGCAGCGGTTGCCGGTGGCATTCCGATTATTAAAGCCCTTCGGGAGGGCCTTGCCGCAAATCGCATTCAGTCGGTGACTGGAATCATCAATGGCACGACCAATTTCATTCTCACCGAGATGCGGGAGAAGGGACTGGCCTTTTCTGAGGTGCTTGCGGAGGCACAACGACTCGGCTATGCCGAGGCCGATCCTACCTTTGACGTGGAGGGGGTGGATGCTGCGCACAAGATCTCCCTGCTCTCGGCCATCGCCTTCGGCACGGCAGTGCATTTCGATCAGGCTCACATTGAGGGCATCACAAAGCTGTCGTCCCGAGATATTTCGTACGCAGAGCAGATGGGCTATCGAATCAAGCTACTCGGCATCACCAAGCGAAAGCCTGGCGGCATTGAACTTCGTGTTCATCCAACCCTTGTTCCAGAGGATGTCCTCATGGCCAGCGTCGAGGGGGCCATGAATGCGGTCCATGTTCTTGGGGACGCAGTGGGACACACGCTCTACTACGGGAAGGGTGCCGGCGCAATGCCGACAGCCAGCGCGGTGGTGGCAGATCTCATCGACCTGGCCCGGTTGCTCGAGGCGGCACCTGAGGCTCGAGTGCCCTACCTCGGCGTTGCGGCCTCCGCCAAGCAAGACCTCCCCGTGCTGCCCATTGCGGAGATCGAGTCGGGCTTCTACCTGCGACTTGGTGTGAAGGATGAGCCAGGCGTACTTGCCGACATTACCCGGCGCGTTGCTGACAGTGGCATCTCGATTGATGCATTCATTCAACACCCCGGTGGAGGGGGCGAGGGGCAGACGGAAGTCATCCTCATTACTCACCCATGCATTGAGCGTCAGATTCGACTGGCCGTGGCCCAGCTGTCTGCGCTTCCGAGCGTGGTGTCGGACTGCACGGTACTTCGAGTCGAGTCTTTTCAATGACGCTCGCGTATCGGTCAACGCGCAGTGAGGCGCGGCTCGGATCTTTCACCGACATTCTGCTCGAGGGACTCTCGCCCGACGGGGGTCTCGCCGTTCCAGAGCACCTTCCTCAGCTAAAGCCCGGGCAGCTTCAGGAGTGGGCCCAGCTTCCTTACCCCGAGCTCGCTGCGCAGGTGATGGCGCTCTATGCCGATGACCTGGGCGTCTCCGTGCTGAGGCCCCTCGCGGCGCGCGCCTATTCCAGCGAAAAGTTTGGCGATCACCGCATCACCCCCCTTCACGTTTTGGGGGTGGAGGGCGGCGCGCCCCTGGGTCTTCTCTCGTTGTCGAACGGCCCCACGCTCGCCTTTAAAGACCTGGCCATGCAGATGCTGGGCGAGTTGTTTGAGTATGTCCTTTCTGCTCAGGGCAGGACGCTCAACATCCTGGGCGCGACCTCAGGAGACACGGGCGGGGCGGCCGAGTATGCGATGCGAGACAAACCGTCTGTCTCGGTGTTTATGTTGTCTCCAGAGGGGCGGATGAGTGCCTTTCAGCGCGCGCAGATGTACTCCCTCCAAGAACCCCGAATCCACAATTTAACCGTGCCGGGGAGCTTCGATGTCTGCCAGGACCTTGTGAAGGCCGTGTCGGCCGATCTGGCCTTCAAGGCCCAGTGGCGCATTGGAACGGTGAACTCCATCAACTGGGCGCGCATCACGGCTCAGGTGGTCTACTACTTTGCGGGGTACTTTCAAGCGGTTTCTGCGTTCAACCTGAGGCTCGGGGATGCGGTCTCATTCAGCGTTCCATCGGGTAACTTTGGAAATGTCCTGTCTGGCTACATGGCCCAACGCATGGGCCTTCCCGTCGCTCACCTTGTGGTGGCCACCAACGAGAACAGAGTTCTCGATGAGTTCTTTAAAACGGGGTGTTACCGGCCCCGTTCCGCGGACGAGACCCACCTCACCTCGAGTCCGTCCATGGACATCTCTAAGGCCTCCAACTTTGAGCGTTATGTCTTCGATGTTGTCGGTGAAGACTCCGTCGCGCTCGATGCGCTCTGGCAGACGCTCGCGAAGCAAGGCTCCTTTGAGCTAAAGACATCAGCCCCCCACTGGTCAAGGGTAGAGCAGTCTCGTGTGCAGTCCGGTGCGAGCAACCACGCTCAGAGGCTGCTCGCTATTCGAGATGTGGCCGTGCGCTACAACCGAGTCATCGACCCACATACGGCCGATGGACTGGTGGTCGCCCGCGGCCTTCTCGAGAGAGATGTCCCGATGGTCTGCCTAGAGACCGCTCTGCCTGCGAAGTTCAGCGAGACGATCGAGGAGGCGCTCGGCCATCCTGCCCCTCGACCCTCAGGCCTAGAGGGATTGGAGTCGCTTCCCCAGCGCGTAACGCGGATGCCCGCAGACCTGCAGGCACTCAAAACCTTTATCTCTGAGCGCGGACTCTAGCGCGCGGACCAGCGGTCCAGCGCCTTGTCATCGGACGCGCGCGCCTCGACCCAGCGCTCTCCGGAGGGCGTGGCCTCTTTTTTCCAGAAGGGCGCCTGCGTTTTCAGAAAGTCCATGATGAAGTGACAGGCCTCCAGGGCAGCCTCTCTGTGGGCGCTGGTGACGCCGACGAAGACGATCTGGTCCGAGGGCTCCAGTCGACCGATGCGATGTATGACGCTGACAGCGAGGAGCGGCCAGCGAACCCGGGCCGTTTCGACAATGTCCGAGATGCTCTGCTCAGTCATGCTGGGGTAGTGCTCGAGCGTGAGGGTGGATACCCCCACACCCTCATTGCGGTCGCGGACCGTGCCCACGAAACTTGCCACTGCGCCCACCCGAGTGTCTGGCTGCCCGTCTGGCTGCCTCCTGAGGCGCAGGAGTTCCTCCCCGACATCAAAGTCGTCAAACTGAATGCGAATGACTGGATCCACCTAGCCCCCTGTGACCGGGGGAAAGAAGGCGACCTCATCGCCGTCGCGGATGCTTGCTGAGTCCTCCGTGACTCGATGATTCAGGGCTGCACGCACATGGCCGGCTTGCAAGATCGCCTGCCAGGCCTCACCTCGCTGAGCGAGTTCCTCTCGAAGCTCGGCGATGGAGGAGGCCTTGACGTGGATAGAACCCCCCTCAAAGCCGGTTTGTTCCCGCAGCGAGGCGAAGAGTTTGAGTGTGATTTGGTGCATGAACTGTCCTTAGCCGCGCGAGAGGAGGGCGGTGAAGGGAATGTAGCGCAGACGGTCTCCGCGACAAACGGGCTGGCCCGGGGGTATTTCAATGAGTCCGCGAGACTCGCAGATGCTCGAGAGAACCTGGGAGTCTTGACGAGGATGATGCGCGAGGCGGCCCGATGCATCGATCCACCCACGAAGGAACTCCCTCCGAGCGTCTGGGTGGGGCCAGTCAAAGCCCGATTCGAGCAAGAGCGACTCTGGCTCGACTCTCTGCTGACCCGAGGCGCGAAGGAGGTAAGGTCTCACGAGGAGGGCGAAGGTGACCCAGGCGGACACAGGATTCCCGGGGAGGCCTATGAAGGTGGCGTCTCTCACCCGCCCAAAAGCAAAGGGCCTGCCTGGGCGGAGCATGATCTTCCAGAGGTCGAGAGCGCCCTCGGCGCTCACAGCCGCTTTCATATGGTCCTCCTCACCGACCGAGACGCCGCCGCAGGTGATGAGTACGTCATGCGCCTGGCCAGCCTCTCTGAGGGCAGCCCGCGTAGTCTCCAAGGCGTCAGGCAGGCAGCCCAGATCGGATGCCTGAGCGCCCAGCGCGCGAACCAGGCTCATGATCATTGGGCGGTTGCTGTCATAAATCTGACCGGGAGCAAGCGCCGACCCCGGCTGACGCAGTTCATCTCCGCTCGAAAAGACCCCGACACGCAGTGGTCGAAAGACCTCTAGCACGCTCAGACCCACCGAGGCCAGCAATGCAACATCTGCAGATTGCAGAAGGTGGCCGACTGGGAAGAGGGCCTGTCCTCGGGAGAGGTCGCCCGCAGTGCGTCGAATGAACTGACCCAGCTCAATCGGTCCCGATAAAACAACACGACCGTCGTCCTGAATGGTCGTCCTCTCCTGCATGACCACCGCCTGCGCGCCCTCGGGCAGGGGTGCGCCCGTAAAGATTCGGGCAACGCTGTCGGGAGCGAGGGGCGATGGGGCGTCGCCCGCGGCAATGCGCTGGCTCACGGGGAGCGGAATGCCCTCTGCGTCGAGGCGGCAGGCGTATCCGTCCATGGCGCTGTTATCGAAGCCCGGCACATCTATTGGAGACTGGATCGCGCTGGCGAGAACTCGTTGGTGAGCCTCAGAAAGCCCAATCCTCTCGGTGGTGGGCATGTGGTTCACCCGTCCCAAAAGGTGAGAGAGGGCTTCCTCAAGCGTTTTCATGTGGTCCCATTCTGCCAAAGCCGGGGGGTGGGCGGGGCGCTCGGTGGTCACGTGGGCCGAACAGCTATTGAAATTTTGATGACTCATCGTCATCTACCGAGGTAACCAACGTCCACTAGAGGGACGCCACAGACTCCGGAAGGAACCCATCAGATGCGAATGGATCGACTCACGACTGCCTTTCAACAGGCTCTTGCAGATGCGCAGAGTCTGGCGCTGGGCCATGACAACCCTGCCGTAGAGCCAGCCCATCTGCTGGTGGCAATGCTCGAGCAGCCGGACGCACCGACACGTTCTCTGCTGTCGAGGGCCGGCGTGAACGTGCAGAAGCTCACCCAAGAGGCGCGTCAGAGTTTCGAGCGCCTCCCAAAGGTCTCGGAGGTTACCGGACAGATCTCGATGGGGTCAGACGCCATTCGTCTGCTCAACCTCTCTGATCGGGAGGCCCAGAAGCGGGGGGACCAATTCATTGCGAGCGAACTATTTCTGCTGGTCCTGAGTGACGACAAGTGTGAGGCGGGTCGCATTCTGAGAGAAAGCGGGGGCAGTCGGAAGAATCTTGAGTTGGCCATACAGACCGTGCGGGGAGGGGCTGGTGTCGACTCTCAAGAGGCCGAGAGTCAGCGAGAGTCCCTCAAAAAGTACACGGTCGATCTGACTGAGCGCGCCAGCAAGGGCAAGCTCGACCCAGTCATCGGGCGCGACGATGAGATCCGCAGGTGTATTCAGATCCTGCAGCGACGAACCAAGAACAATCCCGTTCTCATCGGGGAGCCGGGCGTGGGTAAAACCGCGATTGTTGAGGGCCTGGCCCAGCGCATCGTCAACGGGGAGGTTCCGGAGGGTCTCAAGGGAAAACGCGTGCTCACACTGGATATGGCGGCCTTGTTGGCTGGGGCTAAGTTTCGAGGTGAGTTCGAGGAGCGGCTCAAGGCGGTGCTCAAGGACATCGCTGCCATGAGCGAGAGCGGCTCTGGTCACCCCATTGTTTTTATTGACGAAATTCACACCATGGTTGGGGCTGGCAAGGCCGAGGGCGCAATGGACGCTGGAAACATGCTCAAGCCAGCTCTCTCTCGCGGGGAGCTGCATTGCATCGGTGCAACGACGCTCGATGAGTACCGCAAGTACATTGAAAAAGACGCTGCTCTCGAGCGCCGCTTCCAGAAGGTGCTTGTGGGTGAACCCAGCGTTGAGGCCACCATTGCCATCTTGCGAGGGCTCCAGGAGCGCTATGAACTCCACCATGGCGTCGACATCACCGACCCTGCCATCGTCGCGGCGGCCGAGCTATCTCATCGCTACATCACCGACCGTTTTCTTCCCGACAAGGCGATCGACCTGATCGATGAGGCGGCCAGTCGAATCAAGATGGAGATCGACTCAAAGCCCGAGGTGATGGATCGACTCGATCGGCGGCTGATCCAACTCAAGATTGAGCGCGAGGCGGTTCGTAAGGAGAAGGACGACGCTTCTCGAAAGCGCTTTGAACTCATCGAGCAGGAAATCAGCAAGCTCGAGCGAGAGGTGGCCGATCTAGAGGAAGTCTGGAAGTCGGAGAAGGCAGCGGTGCAGGGGTCGCAGAGTATCAAGGAAGAGATTGAGCGCCTGAGGCTTGATATCGAGAAACACACGCGAAAGGGGGACTGGCAGAAGGTGTCCGAGCTCCAGTACGGACGTCTGCCCGAACTCGAGGCCAAGCTCAAGGCCGCCGATGCAGGCTCTCACCTCGAAGGCGCAGCCCGACCAAAACTTCTTCGCACCCAGGTGGGGGCCGAGGAGATTGCTGAGGTCGTCTCGCGCTCGACAGGAATTCCGGTGAGCAAGATGATGCAAGGTGAGCGCGAAAAACTCCTGCAGATGGAGGACTTCTTGCACCAGCGCGTGGTGGGGCAAGACGAGGCTGTTGGCCTGGTCTCCGATGCTATTCGACGGTCTCGCGCTGGACTCTCAGACCCCAACAGACCCTACGGCTCCTTCTTGTTCCTGGGCCCCACAGGCGTGGGAAAGACCGAGCTCTGCAAGGCACTGGCCCAGTTCCTCTTTGACTCCGAGGAGCATCTTGTGCGCATCGATATGAGCGAGTTCATGGAGAAGCATTCCGTCTCCCGACTCATCGGCGCGCCGCCGGGCTATATCGGATACGAGGAGGGTGGAACGCTCACCGAGGCCGTGCGAAGGAAGCCCTATAGCGTCATCCTGCTCGACGAGGTCGAGAAGGCCCATCCCGACGTCTTCAATGTGCTCCTGCAGGTGCTCGACGACGGTCGGCTCACGGACGGGCAGGGGCGGACGGTCGACTTTCGAAACACGGTGGTGGTCATGACCTCTAACCTGGGCTCGCAGGAGATTCAGCGGCTTTCCGGAAGTTCGAGCGACATCATCAAGACCGCGGTGATGCAGGAGGTCAAGGACCATTTCCGACCCGAGTTCATCAATCGCATCGACGAGGTGGTGGTCTTTCACGCTCTGGGGGCAGACCACGTGCGCAGTATTGCGAGCATTCAGCTGCAGCGATTGTCCGCGCGACTGGCCGAACGCGACCTGCGGCTTGAGGTCTCTGAGGGCGCTCTTGATGAGATCGCCAAGGTGGGTTTTGATCCGCTCTACGGGGCTCGGCCGCTCAAGCGCGCCATTCAGTCACAGATCGAGAACCCGGTGGCCCGACTCATTCTGGAGGGTCGGTTTCCGCCCGGCTCGATCGTGCCGGTTGACCTCAAGGGAGGGGAGTTGTCCTTCGAGCGCGTGGTTCACTAGTGTGGTGTTCGAGGACGCGGCGCATGGCGCAGACGCGTACCGAGAATGAGGTCGTAAGGTGTCTGTCGATCACGTCGGAAAAGGGCTGCGAGCCAGAGCCCTGTGAACACAAAGAGACTGCCCAGGGCAGCTCGGGCCAAGGCGCGTCCTCGGCTGATCGGCTCGCCAGTTGATGCGTCCTCAATCACCAAGGCGAGGGTCTGCATGGGGAGGGTGACGCGGCCTTCGCTCCACCCCCAGCGAAAGTAGGCCAGGCCCGCGATGAAAATCGTCATCTGCAGACCCAGACGTTTGACGTCCTCAAGGCCGGGGTGTCGGTCATCTTGGCCGATGATCCACGCATAGACGAACGAGATCACCAGAATGGGCCCCACGAGCAAAAAGGCCTCGTAGCCCATGCAGACAAAGCGTCGCCAAACAGAGGCGGGAACAATTGGGTTGACCATAGACTTTCCATCGTTTAGTCTACGCGGCTTGCCGATTGACCCGACAGCCCAAGCGCCCAAAAGGCGTGCGAGCTGCCGATCCATCAGCTCAAAGGCCCTGCACCAAGGTCTGTATCGCCGGCGCTTGCAACTCATAGCGCGGGTGGTGCCGACGGGCGGGGATCACTGGAACTGTTAAGGACGCGAAACGTAATGGAATGCACTGGCGCAGAAATTCTTGTGCGCTGCCTTCAAGAAGAGAAGGTGGAGCACCTCTTTGGCTACCCCGGCGGAGCCGTTCTCTATATTTACGATGAGATTTTCAAGCAGGACAAGGTCAAGCACATCCTTGTTCGGCATGAGCAGGCGGCCATTCACGCGGCCGATGCGTATTCGCGATCAAGCCAGAAGACGGGCGTGGCCATCGTCACCAGCGGGCCCGGACTGACCAATGCCGTCACGGGCATTGCAACCGCTTACATGGACTCCATCCCGATGGTCATCATCTCGGGACAGGTTCCCACCCACGCGATTGGCTTGGATGCCTTCCAGGAGTGCGACACCGTTGGCATTACTCGGCCCTGTGTGAAGCACAACTTTCTCGTGAAGGATGTGAAAGACCTCGCGGAGACTGTCAAAAAGGCTTTCTTTATTGCTCGAACGGGCCGGCCCGGCCCTGTGCTCATCGATGTCCCCAAGGACATCACGCGTGATCGATGCAAGTTCCACTATCCATCCGAGGTTCGGATGCGCTCCTACAACCCCACCGTCAAGGGCCATTCGGGGCAGATCAAGAAGGCTGCTCAGATGATTCTTGGGGCAGAGCGTCCGATGATTTACACGGGTGGAGGCGTCATCCTCGCGAATGCCTCTGAGGAGCTCAACCAGCTGGTCGATATGCTGGGTTATCCCTGCACCAATACCCTCATGGGTCTGGGCGCCTACCGAGCCTCTGACTCTAAGTTCTTGGGCATGCCGGGTATGCACGGAACCTATGAGTGCAACATGGCCATGCAGCACTGTGATGTGCTCATAGCAATCGGAGTGCGCTTTGACGATCGAGTGATCGGTAATCCGAAGCACTTTGCGCAAAATCCACGCAAGATCATTCATGTCGATATTGACCCATCCTCCATCTCGAAGCGGGTCAAGGTGGACACGCCCATCGTGGGTGACGTGAAAGAGGTCATGAAGGAGTTGCTCACCCAGCTCACCGAGCTCATGTCCTCTGGCCACAAGCCGCAGGCCAAGTCACTCGAGGCGTGGTGGAAGCAGATCGAAGAGTGGCGGGGCCTCAATTGCCTCGCCTACAAGACAAGTACAGACGTGATTAAGCCTCAGGCCGTTGTTGAGGCCGTGTGGCGTCTCACCCACGGGGATGCCTTTGTCACCTCGGATGTGGGCCAGCACCAGATGTGGGCCGCGCAGTACTACCACTTCGATAAGCCCCGACGGTGGATCAACTCGGGTGGTCTCGGAACCATGGGGGTGGGTCTGCCCTACGCCATGGGCGTGAAGTTTGCCAACCCCGATGCTGAGGTGGTGTGCATCACGGGCGAAGCCTCGATCCAGATGAATATTCAGGAGTTGTCTACCTGTCAGCAGTATCGGCTCCCCGTAAAAGTGGTCAACCTCAACAATCGCTACCTCGGCATGGTGCGGCAGTGGCAAGAGATCGAGTACGGCAGTCGCTACTCTGAGTCCTATATGGACTCGCTCCCCGACTTCGTGAAGCTGGCTGAGTCATACGGTCATGTGGGGTTCCGCATCGACAAACCCGCCGATGTCGAGCCCGTTCTCAAGGAGGCGTTTGCCATGAGGGATCGACTGGTCTTCATGGATTTCATTACGGACCAGACCGAAAACGTGTGGCCAATGGTCCAGGCGGGCAAGGGCCTTACCGACATGCTGCTTGGCTCAGAAGATCTGTAGGAGGGGGCTGATGAGACACGTGATTTCCCTCTTGCTGGAAAACGAACCTGGCGCGCTCTCCCGTGTGGTGGGCCTCTTCTCTGCGCGCGGGTACAACATTGAGAGCCTGACGGTTGCACCCACCGAGGACGCCTCGCTCTCTCGGATGACCATCGTGACGCGGGGGTCTGACGATGTGATTGAGCAGATCACCAAGCATCTAAACCGTCTCATCGAGGTGGTGAAGGTGATCGACCTTTCCGATTATCCCCACATCGAGCGTGAGCTCATGCTCATTAAGGTTCGGGCTGCGGGCAAAGATCGAGAGGAGATGAAGCGGATGGCGGATATTTTCCGAGGTCGAATCATCGATGTAACCGATGCCAGTTACACCATTGAGCTGACGGGAGATAGCAGCAAGCTTGATGCATTCATCGCAGCACTCGATCAGACCGCAATCCTCGAAACCGTCCGCACTGGAAGTTCCGGCATCTCGCGCGGAGAACGCGTCCTGCGGGCTTAACTATTTTTTGAAAGGACTCACGCCATGAATGTCTTCTACGATAAGGACTGTGATCTCTCCCTGCTCAAAGGAAAAAAGGTCGCCATCCTGGGCTACGGCTCGCAGGGCCATGCACATGCCCAGAATCTCCATGACAGTGGTGTTGATGTGGTAGTGGGTGTTCGCAAGGGTGGCCCGTCCTGGCCCAAGGTTGAGAAGGCGGGGATCAAGGTGGCAGAGGTCCGTGACGCGGTTCATGGCGCAGACCTGGTCATGATGCTGATGCCGGATGAGAACATCGCAGCGGTTTACAGCGGCGATGTCGCTCCTCATATCAAGAATGGCGCCGCGCTCGCCTTTGCCCACGGCTTCAATGTGCACTACGGCCAAGTGGTTCCCCGCGCCGATCTAGACGTCATCATGATTGCGCCCAAGGCTCCGGGCCACACCGTGCGCCACACCTACACCCTCGGGGGAGGCGTGCCCTGTCTTATCGCGGTCCATCACGATAACAGCGGACGCGCTCGTGATGTGGCCTTGGCCTATGCATGCGCCATTGGGGGCGGGAAGGCCGGCATCATCCAGACGAATTTTCGTGAGGAGACGGAGACTGACCTCTTCGGTGAGCAGGCGGTGCTCTGCGGTGGAACCGTGGAGCTCATCAAGGCCGGATTTGAGACCCTCGTGGAGGCCGGCTACGCACCTGAGATGGCCTACTTTGAGTGCTTACACGAACTCAAGCTCATTGTTGACCTTATCTACGAGGGCGGCATTGCCAACATGAACTACTCGATCTCGAACAATGCGGAGTTCGGCGAGTATGTGACGGGACCTCGCGTTGTCGGCCCGCAGGCCAAGGAGGCCATGCGTGAGTGTCTTCACCGCATACAAACCGGCGAGTACGCGAAGGAGTTCATTCTTGAGAACCGTGCCGGCGCGCCCGTGCTCCAGTCGCGTCGCCGCCTCACGGCTGAGCACCAGATTGAGCAGGTGGGCGAGCGCCTCCGGGCGATGATGCCTTGGATCAAGGCCAATAAACTCGTCGATCAGTCGCGGAACTAAGGGTATCAACATCAGCCGCGTTGACGTTCCTCGCTATCCCCATCCCCTCATCGCCCGAGAGGGGTGGCCGTTCGTGGCGCTCACCGTGGGAGCTGCGGCGGTCGGCTCGTTTCTCGAATGGGGTTACGTGGGGGCCCTGCTCTGGCTGGTGGCCCTCTTTGTTGTGCAGTTCTTTCGAGATCCTGCTCGGGTTCCGTGTGCCGATGAGGAGGCGATCGCCAGCCCCGCGGACGGACGCATCGTCTACGTCGGCCCCGCCCGAGACCCCTTCTCGGGCCTCGAGACGGTAAAAATCAGCGTCTTCATGAACGTGTTTAACGTCCACTCCAACCGATCCCCAGTTGCGGCCACGGTGCGTCGGGTGCTCTATACCCCGGGTCGGTTCGTGAACGCATCCTTTGACAAGGCCTCGATCGAGAATGAGCGCAATGCGCTGCTCTTGGAGGATGACAAGGGGCGTCAACTCAGTTGCGTTCAGATTGCTGGCCTGGTGGCCCGTCGCATTCTCTGCTACGTGCGGGAGGGCGATCAGCTTCTTCGCGGCTCGCGCTATGGATTTATCCGTTTTGGGTCGAGGGTGGATGTCTATCTACCCAGAGGCAGCCAGCCGCTCGTGGCCGTCGGTGAGGTGGTCCTCGCCCACGCAACGGCTCTTGCGCACTGGCCGCCGTCAGCCCAAGATGGAGTCCATGCAACCCCCTAAGGCTCGGCGACGGCAGAGTATTTATCTGCTGCCCAATCTCTTCACGACGGCCTGCCTTTTCAGCGGCTTCTACGCCATCGTGATGGCGATGAACAGCCAGTTCACTCAGGCTGCTGTGGCGATCTTCGTTGCGATGGTTCTGGACAGTCTCGATGGCCGAGTAGCCCGTCTGACGAACACCACATCCGATTTTGGCGCGAACTATGACAGCCTTGCGGACATGGTCTCGTTTGGGGTGGCGCCTGCTCTGATTGTCTACGAATGGGCTCTCCAGGGGATGGGCAAACTTGGTTGGCTGGCAGCCTTTATCTATGTGGCTGGCGCGGCGCTTCGATTGGCTCGCTTCAACACCAATGCATCGGTGATCGACAAACGGTTTTTTCAGGGTCTGCCGAGTCCGGCTGCCGCCGCGCTGGTTGCAGGACTGGTCTGGCTGGTGACCGACCTTCGAGAGACTCGATTTATGACGCAAGCAGTGGCCGACCTACGTTGGTTGGTCTGGGGTCTGACGGTCTACGCTGGGGTCACCATGGTGAGTAGCGTGCCTTTCTACAGCTTCAAGGACATCAACCTGCGCCGCAGTGTTCCATTTATTTTCATTGCAATAGGCGCGTTGCTACTGGTGCTCATCTCGCAAGATCCGCCGACCATGCTGTTTCTGCTGGTCTCGGCCTATGGTGTGTCGGGCTATGCTGTCTACCTGTGGCAAAAATCCCACGGTGCAAAGGTGGTTTTGTTTGCCGAGGCCGAAAAGAAGGACTTATAGTCCTCTCATGGATGTTTCTTTGTCTGCCCCCTCAGCACCGTTTCTTCGGAGCCCGCTAGCCCTAGCCGCTCTTCGGGGTCGACTGCGCCGCGCGCGCTCATAACGATCCCACCGCTGGCAGTCCGCGCCAGCCCAAGCCTTCTGCGGACACACAATCTTTTCATCACAATGCCCAAAAGGCGTCGCTCATCTGCACGCATGTCGCGCGGACAGCGAATCTGGAAAAGGACGAACCATGTCGGACCAATTGATTATTTTTGACACCACCTTGCGCGATGGGGAACAGAGCCCCGGCGCATCCATGACTCGTGATGAGAAGGTGCGCATCGCGAGGCAGTTAGAGCGCCTGCGGGTTGACGTGATTGAGGCTGGGTTTGCTGCGGCGAGTCCCGGGGACTTTGACGCGGTTCGCGCTGTCGCAGAGGCGATCACCGAGAGCACCGTCTGTTCTCTGGCTCGAGCAACCGAGAAAGACATCCGCGCTGCAGGCGAGGCCATCGCGCCGGCTAAGCGCCGCCGTATCCATACCTTTATTGCCACCAGCCCGATCCATATGGAGAAGAAGCTTCGTATGAGCCCAGACCAGGTGGTGGAGGCCGGCGTCGCGGCAGTCAAACTGGCACTCCAGTACACGGATGATGTGGAGTTCTCTGGCGAGGACGCGGTTCGTTCAGACCTCGACTTTTTGGTGCGCATCTTCGGCGAGGTGATTCGTGCCGGAGCCAAGACAATTAATGTTCCCGACACCGTGGGGTACAGCGTGCCCGGGCAATGGGGAGATCGTATGAAGTCGCTCATTGAGCGCACTCCGGGTGCGGACAAGGTCATCTGGTCGACCCATTGCCATAACGATTTGGGGATGGCCGTCGCAAACTCTTTGTCTGCGGTCCTTGGGGGCGCACGTCAGGTTGAATGCACCATCAACGGCTTGGGAGAGCGGGCGGGAAACGCGAGTCTCGAAGAGATTGTGATGGCGGTGAAGACGCGACGCGATGTCTTTGGTTGCGACTCCGGGGTCGACATCAGCCAAATTGTTCCTGCCTCTCGGCTGGTATCCCAGATTACGGGCTACCCGGTGCAGCCCAATAAAGCGATCGTCGGCGCCAATGCGTTCGCCCACGAGTCCGGTATCCACCAAGACGGAGTTCTGAAGCATCGAGAGACCTACGAGATCATGCGCGCAGAAGATGTGGGCTGGACGGCCAATCGAATTGTTCTCGGAAAGCTCTCGGGCCGGAACGCGTTTCGGCAGCGCCTGAGCGCAATCGGAATCGAGCTTGAAAGCGAACAGGCCCTCAACGATGCCTTTGCGCGCTTTAAGGAACTTGCGGATCGAAAGAGCGAGATCTTTGATGAAGATCTTCAAGCGCTGGTCATGGGCGATGTGGAGACCAAGGACGATCGGTATCGACTCCTCTCCTTGTCACAGCGCTCCGAGATGGGAGAGCGCCCCCTTGCGCGCGTCACATTTTCCATGGACGGGAGAGAGGTCTCCAGTGAGTCCGAGGGCAACGGTCCGGTGGATGCCACCGTGCGAGCAATTGAGCGCGAGGTTCACAGCGGGGCAGAGCTCTTGTTGTTCTCTGTGAATGCCATCACCACCGGCACGGAGTCTCAGGGGGAGGTCACCATGCGGCTGTCCCGAGAGGGTCGGGTCGTTAATGGCATGGCGTCAGACCCCGATATCGTCGTGGCGAGCGCCAAGGCTTACCTGAATGCGCTCAACCGGCTCGCCTCCCAACCCCGCGTCAACCCTCAGCAGCCTTAGGGTTCTTAAGGCAGATGGGTCCCCAGCGTTGTAAAACGCTGGAGAAAGGGCTAAACTCGTGGGTTTTGAGCACGGCTCGATCGGCAGTCGAGACCGCAAGTCCACCTTTTTTAGGAACCCATGCCATGACCACCGCCCATCTTCAGAAATCTGAGGTCGTTACGCAGTTTCAGCGCGCGCCCGGAGACACCGGGTCACCTGAGGTGCAAGTTGCGCTCCTTACGACCCGAATCAACGAGCTCACCGACCACTTCAAAGAGCACCAAAAAGACCATCACTCTCGCCGTGGACTGCTCAAAATGGTGAGTCGCCGGCGAAAACTTCTCGACTACCTGAAGCGAACCAATCTTCAGGCCTACCGCTCTCTCATCGAGCGTCTGGGTCTGCGTAAGTAGAGTGGTACCGGGCCCGGTCTCTGCCGGGCTTTGTTTTTTCTAAAGGATGAAAATTGTTCACGATCGCGCAAGAGACCTTCCAGTTTGGGCAGCACAACGTAAAGATTGAAACCGGCGAGATTGCTCGCCAGGCAACCGGGGCCGTTCTGGTCTCCATGGATGACACGGTGGTGTTGGCCACTGTCGTCGCAGCGAAGTCGGCCAAAGCGGGTCAAGATTTTTTCCCCCTCACGGTCGATTATCTCGAGAAGACTTATGCGGCCGGGAAAATTCCGGGTGGCTTTTTTAAGCGAGAGGGTCGCCCAAGTGAGAAAGAGACGCTCACATCTCGCCTCATCGACCGCCCCATTCGTCCCCTATTCCCAGAGGGCTTTTACAACGAAGTTCAAGTGGTCGTCCATGTGATGTCGCTCAACCCGGAGATCGATCCGGATATTCCTGCGCTCATTGGTGCCTCGGCGGCGCTCTCGATTTCTGGTGTCCCCTTCCATGGGCCGGTGGGCGCGGCTCGTGTCGGCTATGTCAACGGCTCCTATGTGCTGAATCCCACGGTGAGCCAACTCAAGTCTTCCGCCCTCGACCTTGTGGTCGCAGGAACCGAGGCGGCTGTGCTCATGGTGGAGTCAGAGGCACAACAGCTGTCTGAGGAGATCATGCTGGGCGCGGTGGTCTTTGGGCACGAGCAGATGCGCGTGGCCATTGATGCGATTCATCGGCTTGTTGAGAAGGCGGGTAAGCCCGAGTGGAGCTGGCAGGCACCCGAGAAGGACGAGGCGCTTGTCTCAAGAGTGAAGGAGCTTGCTGAGACACCCTTGAAGGCCGCGTATGGCCTCAGAAACAAACAGGAGCGATCCCAGAAGCTGAAAGATATCTACGCCCACGTCGAAGCGACCCTTGAGGCTGAGGCAAGCTCCTCTGGGCGTCCACTGCCAAGCGGAAACCTTGTTCAAGACACGCTCTTTGGTCTGGAGTCTGCTGTGGTCAGAGGTCAGATTTTGAATGGGGAGCCCCGTATCGACGGGCGTGACACGCGGACGGTGCGACCCATCGCAATTCGCACCGGGATTCTGCCGAGGACCCACGGTTCCGCGCTCTTTACCCGCGGAGAGACGCAGGCGCTGGTGGTCGCAACCCTTGGTACCAATCGCGATGAGCAGGTGATTGACGCGCTCGGGGGTGAGTACCGCGACCGCTTCATGCTTCACTACAATATGCCCCCGTTCGCCACGGGTGAAACGGGGCGGGTTGGGTCCCCCAAGCGTCGAGAGATTGGTCACGGACGCCTTGCGAAGCGAGCCTTGGTTGCGGTACTCCCCACCGCGGAGGAATTCCCTTACTCCATGCGCGTGGTGAGTGAGATCACCGAGTCGAATGGCTCCTCATCCATGGCTTCCGTGTGCGGCGGCTGCCTCTCGCTTATGGATGCAGGCGTTCCCCTGAAGGCCCATGTTGCGGGTATTGCCATGGGCCTCATCAAAGAGGGCGGTCGCTTTGCAGTCCTGACAGACATCTTGGGTGATGAAGATCACCTGGGTGATATGGACTTCAAGGTGGCGGGCACGGAGAACGGCGTCACCGCACTTCAGATGGACATCAAGATTCAAGGCATTACGAAAGAGATCATGCAGGTCGCACTTGCGCAGGCTCATGAAGCTCGAGTCCACATCCTGGCGAAGATGAAAGAGGCCATGGGCGCAGCCCGCACAGAACTCTCCGAGTTTGCACCCCGTCTCTATAGCATGAAGATCAATCCGGAGCGCATCCGCGATGTGATTGGCAAAGGAGGGGCCACCATCCGAGCCATCACCGAGGAGACGGGCACCACCATTGACATCCAGGAGGATGGATCGATCACCATTGCAGCGACGACCGCCGAGGCTGCGCGTGACGCTATTCGCCGAATTGAGGAGTTGACCGCGGAGGTGGAAGTAGGTCGCGTCTACGAGGGCACGGTTCTTCGTCTTCTCGAGTTCGGCGCCATCGTGTCCGTGCTCCCGGGCAAGGACGGGCTGCTTCACATTTCCCAAATCGCAAATGAGCGCGTAAACCAGGTCTCGGATTACCTCAAAGAGGGTCAGGCCGTTCGCGTGAAGGTGATCGAAGCGGATGAGAAGGGTCGTCTGCGTCTGTCGATGAAAGCACTGCTCGAGGAGGCTTCACCCTCTGCCGACGCGCCATCGCACGCGGCGGGTGAGTCCTCCGCCTCGCACTGACGCAACAGGACGCTCGCTGGTGCGACGCCCTTTGGTACTTGGAAACTGGAAGATGAATGGAGACATGGTCTCCAATGAGCAGCTTCTGGGTGGGTTGCTCGATCTCAGCGAGCCTCTCCTTGAGCGGGCTCGGGTTGATGTGGGCCTTGCTGTCCCGTCGCCCTATCTTTTTCAGGTTGCAATTCGTCTGCGCGGCCGGGGGGTGCATTGGGGTGCCCAGGATGTGTCAGACCAGCCCTCAGGCGCGTTCACGGGCGAGATCAGCGTGCACATGCTGCAGGACTTCGAGTGCACCTTTTCTCTCGTGGGTCACTCAGAGCGACGGGCGAGACAGGCCGAGTCCGATGACTCAGTCAACAGAAAGACGAAGGCCCTTCAAGCAAAAGGACTGATGCCCGTGGTCTGCGTGGGCGAGTCCCTGGAGCAGCGTCAGTCGGGCCGGGCGACTGACGCTGTCTGTGCGCAGGTCCGTGCTGCGCTGGTCGGACTCGATGCCGAGAAGGTCGTGGACGTTGCGATCGCCTATGAGCCTATCTGGGCCATAGGGTCAGGTCTGGCTGCTCGCCCAGAGGATGCGCAGGCGATGCATCTGTCCATTCGGGAGGCCCTTCGGGCCGCAGGCCTTCCCTCAGACCGCCTTCGAATTCTTTATGGCGGAAGTGTTCGAGCGGCTGACGCGGCCGTGCTTCTCGCTCAGCCCGATATTGACGGGGTGCTGGTCGGTGGCGCCTCTCTTGATGCAGTCGAATTCTCGGGTATTTTGCAGGCGGCCGTCGCTCGCGTTCACTAGAAAGGCTCTTGTATGGCTTGGATTCAGAACCTCCTTATCGTTGTTCAGGTGCTCTCGGCCCTGGGCATCATCGTGCTGGTGCTCCTCCAACAGGGAAAAGGCGCAGATATGGGCGCGGCCTTCGGGTCCGGCAGTTCCGGAACGGTCTTTGGCGCCTCCGGGTCCGCCAACTTTCTCTCCCGATCCACCGCAGTGATGGCGGCAATCTTCTTCTCAAGCACCCTCGGTCTGAACCTTCTGGCGACCCCGTCTGCTCGCACATCTGGGGGCTCTGGCGGTATCATGGAAACAATTCCGGGGGCGATTCCGGGGGCCTCGCCCCCTGCGCCGGCTCAGCCGGCTGGCGAGGCGGGCTCCTCTCCCGTGAACCAGATTCCCTCGAAGCCGTAACTTTGTTGTAGCAGAAATGCAGTGCCGACGTGGTGAAATTGGTAGACACGCTATCTTGAGGGGGTAGTGGCGAAAGCTGTGCGAGTTCGAGTCTCGCCGTCGGCACCAGTCGTGTGGAACTCATCCGTCCAATTCCGAGAGGAGTCGAATGCCCTTAGAGCCCTATCTGCCGGTTCTGCTCTTTATCGCCGTGGGTCTGGCGGTCGGCGTGGGTCCTATGCTGCTGGGCAAGGTTATTGGCCCCAATCGCCCCGACGATGCGAAACTCTCGCCCTATGAGTGTGGCTTTGAAGCTTTCGAGGACGCACGCATGCAGTTTGACGTGCGTTACTACCTCGTGGCGATCCTTTTCATTCTGTTCGACCTCGAGATTGCCTTTCTTTTTCCTTGGGCTGTGAGCCTCAAGCAGATTGGACTCTTTGGCTTTCTCTCCATGATGGTGTTTCTGGCCATTCTTGTGCTCGGCTTTGCCTATGAGTGGATGAAGGGGGCCCTTGACTGGGAATGATTCATGGCAATTGACGGCGTATTCAAACAGGGATTTATCACGACGACCGCCGATCAGGTCATCAACTGGACGCGCACGGGTTCTCTGTGGCCAATGACCTTTGGTCTCGCATGCTGCGCTGTGGAGATGATGCACGCCGGTGCGGCTCGATACGACCTCGATCGATTCGGGGTGGTCTTTCGCCCGAGTCCTCGTCAGTCCGATCTCATGATTGTCGCGGGAACCCTCTGCAACAAGATGGCACCGGCTCTGCGCAAGGTCTATGACCAGATGCCCGAGCCTCGCTGGGTCATCTCGATGGGGTCTTGCGCGAATGGCGGTGGCTACTACCACTACTCTTATTCCGTCGTTCGAGGCTGTGATCGAATCGTGCCCGTCGACATCTATGTGCCCGGTTGTCCGCCAACCGCAGAGGCGCTCATGTACGGCATCATCCAGCTGCAAAATAAGATAAAACGTACGAGCACCATCGCCCGTGACTGATCAGATGATTTCTGCGCCTGCCGACGGCGGCGCGACCACAGGAGGGGAGCCGCTCGCGCCCGCTGAGGCGCTCGCCCAACGGGTCAGCGCGGCGCTGGGTGAGGCCGTGCAGGTCCATGTCTCCTTCAGCGAGGCCACGGTTGTCGTACCCGCCGGCCAGCTGCTTGCCTCAGCTGCTGCTCTCTGTGAGGCGCCGGGCTTGCGATTCGACACGCTGCTCGACCTCTGTGGCGTCGATTACTCGGCTTATGCCGAGGGTCGTCACGAAGGCCCTCGTTTTGCGGTGGTGTCGCACCTTCTTTCCGTTGAGTTAAATCAGAGGCTTCGGCTGAGGGCGTTTTGTCCGGATGACGACCTCCCACTCGTCCCCTCATTGACTGAGGTCTGGCCGTCTGCAGGGTGGTACGAGCGAGAGGCCTTTGACCTCTTTGGGATTGTCTTTGAGGGGCACCTTGATCTGCGGCGCATCCTCACCGACTACGGCTTTATTGGACACCCCTTCCGGAAAGATTTCCCAACCTCGGGTTACGTAGAGATGCGTTATGACCCTGAGCAAAAGCGCGTCGTCTATCAGCCCGTGACGATCGAACCACGGGAGATCACGCCGCGTGTCATTCGGGAAGAGACCTATGCCCGAGATTAAAAATTACACCCTCAACTTTGGGCCTCAGCACCCGGCTGCCCACGGGGTGCTTCGGCTGGTCCTCGAACTCGATGGCGAGGTTGTTCAGAGGGCCGACCCTCACATCGGTCTTTTGCACCGGGGCACAGAAAAGCTTGCAGAGTCCAAAACCTTTCTTCAGTCCGTCCCTTACATGGACCGTCTGGACTACGTGTCCATGATGTGTAACGAGCACGCCTATGTCATGGCCATCGAAAAGTTGTTGGGTCTAGAAGTTCCTCGGCGGGCTCAGTACATACGAGTGATGTTCGATGAGATCACTCGCATCCTCAATCATCTGTTGTGGATCGGGGCACACGGGCTTGACGTGGGCGCCATGGCCGTCTTCCTGTACGCCTTCCGTGAGCGAGAAGACCTCATGGACTGCTACGAGGCCGTATCCGGCGCCCGAATGCACGCGGCCTATTACCGACCTGGCGGTGTCTATCGAGACCTGCCCGAGTCGATGCCCCAATATCAGGCCAACCGCCTAAGAAGCAAGAGTGATGTGCGTCGGCTGAACGAGAATCGTCAGGGGAGCCTGCTCGACTTCATCGATGATTTCGTGGCCCGGTTCCCGAAGTGCATCGACGAGTACGAGACGCTGCTCACCGATAACCGAATCTGGAAACAGCGGCTGGTCGGTATTGGTGTGGTGACGCCAGACCGGGCTCGAGCCCTCGGCTTTACCGGCCCTATGCTCCGTGGCTCAGGCATCGCCTGGGATCTAAGAAAAGCACAGCCCTATGAGGTCTACGACGAGGTCGACTTTGATATCCCCGTTGGAACCGAGGGCGACAGCTACGATCGTTACCTGGTGCGAATGGCAGAGATGAGGGAGAGCACCAAGATTGTGGCGCAATGCTCAGCATGGCTGCGAGCCAACCCAGGGCCGGTGATGACCGACAATCACAAGGTGTCGCCCCCCCAACGGTCCGGCATGAAGTCCAACATGGAAGAGCTCATTCACCACTTTAAGCTCTTCACCGAGGGCTTTCACGTCCCTGAAGGCGAGTGCTATAGCGCTGTGGAGCACCCGAAGGGCGAATTCGGCATCTATCTCATTTCGGATGGTGCGAACATGCCCTACCGAGTGAAGATTCGAGCGCCTGGATTTGCCCACCTTCAGGCACTCGATGAGATGTCACGGGGCCACATGCTTGCCGATGTGGTCACCATCATTGGCACCCAAGACATTGTGTTTGGGGAGATCGATCGATGAGCACGCAGTTCTCGCTGTCTGAAGCGCCTGCCCGGGTGCTGTCCGATGAGGCCTTCAGGCTGATCGACCGTGAACTGGCGAAATACCCCGCTGACCAGAAACAGTCGGCCGTGATGTCCGCACTTCGTATTGCTCAGCGAGAGCTTGGTTGGGTCTCTCCGGAGGCAGAGGCAGAGGTGGCGGCCTATTTGCAGATGCCGCCTATTGCGGTTCACGAGGTCGCAACCTTCTACAACATGTACGACCTCGAACCCGTCGGACGCTTCAAGTTAACGGTCTGCACGAACCTGCCTTGTGCCCTTCGGAGCGGCAATCACGCGGCCCACTACATTCAGGCCAAGCTGGGAATCTCTTTCAATGAGACCACGGATGACGGCCTCTTCACCCTCAAAGAGGGGGAGTGCATGGGGGCGTGCGGCGATTCCCCCGTGCTGCTTGTAAACAACCACCGTATGTGCAGTTTCATGTCAAACAACCGCATCGATGTCTTACTTGACGAGTTGCGTGCCGAGGCCGCGGCGCAACCAGGGGAGGGTCAGCATGGGCGCACCTGATATTCCATTGATCGACACCTGCTTTCATGGCCGCCATATTTCCCCGCAGATACTGGCTGGGCTGACGCCTGATGGTTGGCGCCTGAAGGACTACGAGGCTCGCGATGGCTATAAGGCGCTCAAAAAGATTCTGGGTGTCGATGGTGGTCCGGGGATGACGCCGGAAGAAGTTATTGCGGAGGTCAAGGCGTCGCTGCTTCGGGGACGCGGTGGAGCGGGCTTCCCCACGGGCTTGAAGTGGAGCTTCATGCCAGCCAAGTTGCCCATTCAGAAGTATCTGGTCTGCAACTCCGATGAGGGTGAGCCGGGCACCTTTAAAGATCGAGACATCCTTCGCTACAACCCGCATATCGTCATCGAGGGAATGGCCATCGCCGCCTACGCCATGGGTATCTCCGTTGGCTACAACTACATCCACGGTGAGATTTTCGAGACCTATGAGCGCTTTGAAGAGGCTCTTGAAGAGGCCCGTGCAGCTGGCTATCTCGGTCGAAGCATTCTGGGCTCGAGCTTTCATTTCGAGTTGCATGCCCACCACGGCTATGGCGCCTATATCTGCGGCGAGGAGACAGCCCTTCTTGAGTCCCTCGAGGGAAAAAAGGGTCAGCCGCGTTTCAAGCCACCCTTTCCCGCGAGCTACGGCCTGTATGGAAAGCCAACCACCATCAACAACACGGAGACGTTTGCCGCGACACCGTGGATTATTCGAAATGGCGGTGCCGCCTATCTCGAAGTGGGCAAGCCCAACAACGGAGGGACGAAGATCTTCTCCGTCTCGGGGGACGTGGAGCGGCCCGGCAATTACGAGGTTCCCTTGGGCACTCCATTTGCAAAGTTACTGGAATTGGCCGGTGGAGTGCGGGAGGGGCGCAGACTGAAGGCCGTGATCCCCGGCGGTTCATCCATGCCCGTGCTTCCCGCCGATGTGATGATGGCAACGGACATGGACTATGACTCGATTGCCAAGGCGGGGTCCATGTTGGGTTCGGGCGCGGTCATCGTGATGGATGAGTCCCGCTGCATGGTCCGCTGTCTTCTGAGGCTCTCGTACTTCTATCACGAGGAGTCTTGTGGCCAATGTACGCCCTGCCGAGAGGGCACCGGCTGGTTGTGGCGCATGGTCAAGCGACTTGAGGAGGGTCATGGAACGATGGAAGACCTCGACCAACTGAATCGAGTCGCCGACAATATTCAGGGCCGAACCATCTGCGCGCTAGGCGACGCAGCGGCCATGCCCGTGCGTGCGTTTATCAAGCAGTTTCGATCCGAGTTCGAGCACCACATTACCCATAAGACCTGTTTGGTGCCCCATGATTGAACTCGAGATTGACGGCCAAAAGGTTGAGGTGCCGCCCGGCAGCATGGTGATGGATGCGGCGGCCAAGCTCGGGCTGTACGTTCCTCACTTCTGTTATCACAAGAAACTCTCGATTGCGGCCAACTGTCGGATGTGCCTTGTGGATGTTGAGAAGGCGCCCAAGCCGCTCCCCGCTTGCGCCACGCCTGTCTCCGCGGGAATGAAGGTCCAGACCGCTTCGCCCAAGGCCAAGATTGCCCAAAAAGGGGTCATGGAGTTCTTGCTCATCAACCACCCTCTGGACTGTCCCATCTGCGATCAGGGCGGCGAATGTCAACTGCAAGACCTCGCGGTGGGTTATGGACCCTCCGCCTCGCGCTATCACGAAGAAAAGCGCGTCGTCTTTCACAAACCGATGGGGCCCCTCATATCAGCCCAAGAGATGTCGCGTTGTATTCACTGCACTCGATGTGTTCGTTTCGGCCAAGAAATCGCCGGCGTCATGGAACTCGGAATGGCTGGGCGTGGCGAGCACTCCGAGATCATGTCTTTCGTGGGGCACGCCATTGAGAGCGAACTCTCCGGAAATATGATTGACGTATGCCCTGTGGGTGCTCTCACGAGTAAGCCCTTTCGGTATCAGGCGCGCACCTGGGAACTGGCCCGCCGCCGCTCCATCAGTCCTCACGATGCATTAGGCGCAAATATCGTCCTGCAGGCAAAGGCAGGTCGAGTTTTGAGAGTCGTTCCCCTCGAAAATGAGCAGGTCAACGAGTGCTGGATCTCTGATCGGGATCGATTCAGCTATGAGGGTCTCACGAGCGAGGATCGGCTCACGGTACCCATGGTTCGTGAGCCCCGCGGAGAGTGGCGCGAGACCGACTGGCCCACGGCGCTGGCCAAGGCGGCCGATCTGCTCCGTCAGGCTGCATCGCGAGGACCGAATCGGGTTCGATCCATGGCCTCGCCCATGAGCACCCTCGAAGAACTCACCCTTCTGGCAAGGCTGACGCGAGGGTTGAACAGCGACTCCGTCGATTTTCGTCCTGGCCTGTCGCAGCCGAAGTTCGATGCTGACCTCTCGGGAACTCCCAACCTTGGGATGCCCGTGGAAGATGTTTCCAGCCTCGAGCGGGTCTTCCTCGTGGGAAGCATGTTGAGAGCAGAGCTCCCCCTTCTTGCACAGAGACTTCGTCAGGCTGTGCGCAAGGGCGCAGAGGTATCGACCCTTCATGCTCTGGCGGATGACTTGCTGATGCCATTGAAGGCCACGATGGTAGCGGCGCCATCTGACTGGGCGAGACAGATTGCGGAGCTGCTGTCTGCAGCGGCCGACCAGAGCAAACGGCCGATGCCCACCGGCGTCTCACGAGTTGAGCCCTCTGCGGATGCGCGCGCTGTTGTGGCCTCTCTAGCAAGTGCGCCCTCTGGGGCGAGCAAGGCCGCAATTCTCGTTGGCGCGGGTGTCATTCACCACCCGCAAGCCACTCACCTCCTTTCACGCCTTCAGGCGCTCTGCGAGATGCTCGAGATTCGTCTGGGGTTCCTCCCGTCCGGCGCCAATGGCGTGGGAGGCTACGTGGCCGGGGCTCATCCCAAAGCAAGCGGCTACAACGCCTTCGAGATGTTCGCTGACAGTGCAGCCGCCTTCGTTTTGGTCCACCTTGAGCCGGGCCTCGATCTGGCCGATGGTCCCAGAGCGATCGAGACGCTGCAGGCGGCGGCGAATTCTGGCCTTGGTGTGGTGGCGCTTACGGCCTACAAGTCTGCAGTCTCCGACGTCGCCACGATCATGCTGCCCATCGCTCCCTTCAGTGAGACCTCTGGCAGTTTCGTCAACCTGGGTGGGCGGCTTCAATCGTTCCAGGCCGCCGTTAGTGCACCCGGCCAGGTGAGACCCGGCTGGAAGGTGCTGCGGGTGCTTGGCAATCTTCTCGACATTCCCGAGTTCGATTTCGATTCGTCCGAGGCCGTCTTAAAGAGTTTGTTGCCGCAGGCGGTGGGTGCGGAGCGTCTGCCAGGGTTGTCCTTCCGCGTGGCGCCTCAGGCGGGGTCTGATGCCGCCCTTGCCCAGGCCGTGGCTGTCAGCCCATCACCCGGCCTTGAGCGCCTTGGTGATGCCCCTATTTATCTCACGGACCCCATCGTGCGTCGGGCGCATGCGCTGAGGGAGACCAGCCAGTCTGCAGCCCCACGCGTCTGCCTGCACCCCGAGGACCTTCGCGAGAGGGGCCTCGCCGACGGAATGCCCGTCTTGGTTCGTCACGGGAAGTCGGAGGCGCATGTCGTCGTTGAGTCCGACCCTGCGCTTGCCCGTGGGGTTGCTCGGTTTGCCGCCGGACACCCCGACTTCGCACACATCAATCGTCGGAGCGGCTGCATTGAGGTGGTGCCGCATACGCGCGCGAGTTAAGTTTGGACGATCTGCTTCCCATCATTGAGCAAACGGGGCAGGGGCTCTTCGGCCCAGCCTGGCCCGTTGTTTTCGTTCTCGCGCAGATCCTCTGTGTGGTCCTGCCCCTGCTTGCCAGCGTGGCCTACCTCACGCTGTGGGAGAGAAAGCTCATTGGTTGGATGCATGCTCGTATGGGCCCGAACCGAGTCGGCCCCCTGGGGCTCCTGCAGCCCATTGCGGATGCGCTGAAGCTTCTCACCAAAGAGATCATCGTCCCGTCGGCGGCCAACAAAGGCCTCTACGTGCTGGCGCCCATCATGACGATCATGCCCGCGCTGTCGGCGTGGGCCGTGATGCCATTTGGTCCAGAGACCATCTTGGCCGACATCAACGCGGGCCTTCTCTTTCTCCTGGCTATCACGTCGCTCGAGGTCTACGGAGTCATTCTGGCGGGATGGGCCTCCAATTCTAAGTACGCCTTCCTTGCTGCGATGCGTGCCTCCGCGCAGATGGTGTCCTATGAGTTAGCCATTGGTTTTGCGATGGTCGTGGTTCTAATGGTGTCCGGAAGTCTCAACCTTATCGACATCGTTGCCCAGCAGGGTCGGGGAGAGTTCGCCCAGATGGGGCTCTCTTTCTTGTCTTGGAATTGGCTCCCACTGCTACCTGTCTTTGTCGTCTATTTCGTATCTTCAGTGGCTGAGACGAATCGACACCCCTTCGATGTCGTCGAAGGAGAGAGCGAGATTGTGGCGGGCCACATGGTGGAGTACTCCGGCATGGCCTTTGCCATCTTCTTTCTGGCCGAGTACGCCAACATGATTTTGCTCTCTGCTCTTGCGGCCATCATGTTTCTGGGTGGATGGATTGCACCCATTGCTGCTCTCGATTTTGTGCCGGGCTGGATCTGGCTCGGGCTCAAAACCTTTTTTATTGTGAGCTGCTTTATCTGGCTCAGGGCCTCCTTTCCCCGTTACCGATACGACCAGATCATGCGTCTGGGCTGGAAGATCTTTATTCCCGTCACGCTTGTCTGGATCGTGGTCGTAGGCGTCTGGATGCAGACGCCCTGGACTATCTGGAAGTAAGGGGACTCCCATGTCTGCGATTGGCCACTACATCAAGAGCTTCCTGCTCGTCGAAATGCTCGCGGGTCTTGGTGTCACCGCGAAAAACCTCTTTCGTCGAAAAACGACGCTCCAGTACCCCGAGGAGAAAACGCCGCAGTCGCCACGCTTTCGTGGACTGCACGCCTTAAGGCGCTACCCGAACGGTGAAGAACGCTGCATTGCATGCAAGCTCTGCGAGGCTGTCTGTCCTGCAAAGGCCATCACGATTGAGAGCGCGGTCCGCGAAGATGGTACCCGTCGCACCACTCGTTACGACATCGATCTCACAAAATGCATTTTCTGTGGCTTCTGCGAGGAGAGTTGTCCTGTCGACTCCATCGTAGAAACCAACATTCATGAGTACCACGGCGAAAAGCGAGGCGACCTCTACTTCACGAAAGAGATGCTGCTCGCCGTCGGTGATCGATACGAACCCGAGATTGCGAAGGCCAGAGAGGCCGACGCGCGCTACCGTTAAACCGTCATGGACTACACCACCGCTTTTTTCTTCGCCTTTTCTGCGGTCCTTCTGTTTGCAGCCGCTCGGGTCATTAGCAGTCGAAACCCGGTGCATTCTGCGCTGTTTCTCGTCCTCACCTTTTTCAGTGCAGCATCGCTGTGGCTCTTGCTTCGTGCGGAGTTTCTCGCCATCACGCTGGTGCTCGTCTACGTTGGCGCGGTCATGGTCTTGTTTTTGTTCGTGGTCATGATGATTGACTTCGACCTAGAGCGTCTTCGTCAGGGATTCTGGTCCAACCTCAAGGTCGCGCTGCCTGTGGGCGTGCTCATCCTGTTTGAGATGGGCGCAATCGTTCTTCGTAGTTTCCAGGTCGCTCCGGTGCCTGCTGCCAACAACACGCTCAGCAACACTCAAGTGCTGGGTATGGTTCTCTACACCCAGTACGTCTATCCGTTTCTGCTTGCGGCCGTGATCCTGCTCGTGGCCATGGTGGCGGCGATCGCCTTGACGCTTCGTCATCGCAAGGATTCTCGTCACCAGAACGTTGGTGAGCAGGTGAGGGTTCGTGCAAGGGATCGGCTTCGAATGGTGTCGTTCAAGAAGGGTGATCGGGCATGACGCTCTCTGCCTATCTTTTGGTTGGCGCCACCCTCTTCACGCTGGGTGTGGTGGGTATCTTTATGAATCGAAAGAACCTCATCATTCTGCTCATGGCGATTGAGCTCATGCTGCTCGCAGTGAACTTAAATTTTGTCGCCTTCTCTCACTTCCTCGGAAATGCCGAGGGCCAGATATTTGTCTTTTTCATCCTCACGGTCGCCGCTGCAGAGGCGGCAATCGGACTGGCCATTTTGGTTGTTCTCTTTAGAACTCTGAAGACGGTCGAGGTTGAGAAGCTCGATGGTCTAAGGGGCTGACCGATGATGAACCTC